>Ga0111539_10002449_pt1 | contig 24673 bp, 18 predicted proteins | sample RhiMethybrSRZTD1_FD_79667 | JGI IMG/M metagenome (GOLD analysis project Ga0111539, IMG submission 79667) | Populus rhizosphere microbial communities from Tennessee, USA - Rhizosphere MetaG P. TD hybrid SRZTD1 (version 2) (version 2) | ecosystem: Host-associated > Plants > Roots > Rhizosphere >...
CCGACCCGCGTCAGTGAGCTTGCACCGACCCGCGTCAGGTGGCTTGCACCGACCTGCGTCAGGTGGCTTGCACCGACCCGCGTCAGTGACCTTGCACCGACCAGCGTCAGGTGGCTTGCACCGACCCGCGTCAGTGACCTTGCACCGACCCGCGTCAGTGACCTTGCACCGACCCGCGTCAGTGGTACTCGCCCTTGGACGAATACCACTGACGGGTGCGGACCTTGTAGGTTGGCTTCCGCGTACGAATTTCCAGCGATCGCAGACCGCCCTTCGACGCGGGCTCGAAGGCAAGCAGATATTGATGGCGCAACTCGTTGATGATGCGCCCGAGCGCCCTCGCCTGCCGCGTTTCCGTGTCGGCGGCAAAATACTCGCCGCCTGTCGCACGGGCGATTTCGCCGAGTTCGCCGCCGGTGCTCTGCGCATCCAACGCTCCTGGCGCGGCCGCCGTCACAGCCAGCACGTAGACAGGAACGTCGATCGTGCTTGCTACCCAGGCGACCTCGCTGGGCGTATACGTGCTCCAGTTGTCGGATCCGTCTGTGACGATCAGGACGGCGCGGCGCTTGCGCGTTTGTTCGTCGACGACACCGGCCGCTCCGGCAATGGCGTCGTAGATGGAGGACGCGCCGAATGTCTCGACCTCGCCCAGCGCCACTCGCACCTGCGCGAAATCGCCAGTGAAGCGGCGCCGCGTGAGCAGGCGCGTGTCGAAGCTCATCAACGCGACCTCATCGCTCTTGGGGTTCAGCAGCGTGAGCAGGATCTCGCCGACGCGATGTGAGAGTGCCGCGTTCTGCCGCATGCTGCCGCTGCCATCGATCAAAAGTCCCACGCTGATCGGTCCGTTGGCGTCAGCCTGGAAGTCGACGAGTGGCCGCGCCTGACCGTCGTCGAGCACAGTGAAATCCTCTTTCGTCAGCGACGGCACGACCCGGCCCTCCTTGTCGCGCACGACAGCGGCAACGCTGACGAGATCGACGCCAGCACGAAACGTCGGCTGGCTGTCCTGCGCGGTCACCCCAACGACAAGCGGGACAGACAGCGCCAGCGTGAGCGCACACAGAAGTCGGGCAGAAACGTGCATCACGGCCTTTCCGGGAGTACCGGATTTCTCGGCCGTTGGCCGGATTCTCTTTAATCAATGATGTTTAGAAGGATGTCTCTGTGCGTGCGTTGCCCCGACCGGTCCGAGCCTAGGCGCGTCCGCCCAGAGTCGCGACGGCGCTGACGAGCGTGTATGCGTCGATCGGCTTGGCGAGGTGGAGTTGGAACCCCGCCTGCAGTGCCTGCTGGCGATCCTCGTTGCGCGCGAACGCCGTGAGCGCCGCCGCCGGGATCCTCGCGATGGCGGGTGTCTCGCACGCGCGCAGCTTCCGGATCAGCGAATAACCGTCCTCGCCCGGCATGGCGATGTCGGCCAGCAGCACGTCCACATGTTCGCGCTGCAGGACGTCGAGCGCTTTCGCGGCGGAGGAGGCAGTGAGGACCGCCGCCTTGTAGGCCTCGAGGTGAGCCGCCACAACGAGCCGGCTTTGCTCGTCGTCGTCCACCACGAGCACCGATACCCCTTCCAGCGAGCGCACACCGACCAGTTCCATGGATGGCACCGGCCGCCGTCGCTCCCCGTGCGGCTCGGCGATGGTTGCCGTCGTTGTCACCATCGGCAGGCGAACGACGAAGGTCGCGCCGCGACCTTCTCCTGCACTCTGCACGGTGACTCCTCCGCTGTGCGCTTCGACGAGGTGCTTCACGATCGAGAGTCCGAGGCCGAGTCCGCCGTGCAGACGCGTCGACGAACCATCGCCCTGACGGAACGGCTCGAACACCGAGTCGAGGAAATGCGGCGCTATCCCCTGGCCTGAATCGACGACGACGAGCTCGAGGGTGTGCTTGTCGCCACCGCGTACCTGCACTTCGACGACGCCGTCCTCATCGGAGAACTTGATGGCGTTCGAGAGCAGATTGAGCACGATCTGCTGCAGGCGCGCGCGATCGCCGAACACCATGCCGAGCGACGGCTCGACCAGCAGCCGGATGAGGACCCGTCGCGCCTCGGCCGCCGGCTGGACGCTTTGAATAGCGCTGCGAACGACCTCCTCGAGATCGACGAAGGTCCGCGCCAGCCGCAGCTTGCCCGACATGATGCGCGACACGTCCAGCAGATCGTCGATCAGCTGTGCCTGCTGCTTCGCGCTGTCGTAGATCGTCTGGTGGGCGCGTTCGCGACGCGTGCCGTCGAGCATGCCGTTTCTGAGCATGTCGGCCCAGCCGAGGATGGCGTTCAACGGCGTCCGCAGCTCGTGTGACACGACTGCCAGGAACTGGTCCTTCAGCCGGTTCGCGGCCTCGGCGCTGGCGCGTGCCGCCTGCTCCCGTTCGAGCAGCTGATTGCGTGCCTCTTCGAGCCGCGTCATGTCAGCCAGCGCGACCGCCAGGCGCTCTTTCTCGTTGGCGAGCGCACGCTCTGCCTGATGCGCCTGCGATAGCGCCTGCACGGTCTCGGCGTGCATGCGTCGCATGTCACGCATGTGCCGCTGCTGATCGGCGAACCGCGCCAGGAACAGGTGATACGTGCGGTAGGTCAGGTAGACAGGAGCCAGCAGCAGGATGGCGATCCAATGCTGCCCACGCTCGACGACGATGGCGGCGGCCGCACCGGCCGTGCCGGCCACCATGTAGGTGACGCCGCTCCACAGAAAGTCGTGACGCCACACGTCGATGAAGCGGCGCCCCGAGGAGAGCGCGATCGCAGCGGCGACGAGTCCGGTGTTGACGAGGAAATAGGTGGCGATAGTGCCGACGAGCGGCTTCGACAGCGTCGCCACATTCTGCTGGCCGACGGTCCCGCCAAGCCATACGAACGCGAGGCCGGTTGCGCCCATCGTCAGCGCCTCGGCGGCGACGCTGAACACCGTCCGATACAGGGGGTACCGCTGCTTGACCTTATACGTGCACTGCGTAATTGCGGCGGCGGCGGCGACGATCACCGACTGCTGAGGGCCGAGCAGCAGCAGGGTTGCCAGCTTGGCGGCGCACGACACCGACAGTGTGGATCCGCTGCCCAGCGGCATCAGCAGATTGACCTTCCACGCCGCGGTGAGACAGGCCGCGAGGATCAGCCCCACCAGTAACCATGGCTGCGGAATGCGGGTCGGGAAGAGCGCCAGCAGCACGGCGGCGCCGCTGCCCATCACCGCGGTGACATACACCTGCGCGGCGCCCGGCAGCAGGTCCCACGACATGCTGTTGCGCGGCGACTCGGACGCCGCTTCCGGCGCGGATTCTGCTGGGACGATCACTTGGCTCACGTTGGGTGTCCGTGGTCGATCTATGGCCGCGGCCAGACGACCGGTTGACAGAGCGTCTTGCCGCAGCTGGTTCCCCACACCACCGATTCATCCGCGGTCGTGCCCCAGACGACCGATTCGTCGGCCGCGGTTCCCCACACGACCGACTCGTCGCTCACCGTGCCCCAGACGACGCTCTCGTCGTACGCTGTGGCCATCGTCCACTGCTCGGCGCAATCGGCGCCGTTGCAGCGCATGCCCCACACGATGTTCCGCGACACACTGCCCCAGTTGACGGCGCTGCACGCGTCGTTGACGCAGCTGACGCTCCATCGTGCGGACGTCGTCGCCGTGCACGCGTCATCCGTGCAGCGCACGCCCCAGTCCACCTTGGTCCCCGAGCGCGCCGTGGATGCGCCCCAGGTCACGCCGTTTGCCCAGGCGGTGCCATCCGGCGTCGGCACGCCGCCCCGAATCATCTGGTTGCCCCAGATCAGCCGGCGGCTCCACGAGGGCTCGATCGAGAGCGGTTGCGATGGATTGGCGAAGAACTTCGCCAGACGGACGGCGCCGGCGGCGTCGAGGAATCCTGCGCCCTCCGTCAACGGGTCGTATCCGGAATACACCTGCGCCGTGTACTGGAGGATCGCCTTGATGGCGTTTGGCGTCAGCGCCGGATTCGCCTGCAGCATCAGCGCGATCGCACCGCTGACGACCGGAGCGGCCATGCTGGTGCCCGTAAGACTGAGATACGGCAGGTACCCACGGTCGACCGTGCCGGCGAGCAGATAGGCGGACAGGGTCGTGTAGAACGCGCTGTCGGGATTGCTCAGCGACTCGATGCCGACGCCAGGGGCGACGAGATCCGGTTTCGCGACGCGGTCGATTGCCGTCGGACCGCGTGAGCTGAACACAGCCATCGTGTCGTCGGCGCGCGTGGCCGTGCCGACGTGGCTCGAGGCGCCGACGGTCAGCACCCAGGGCGCGTTGCCCGGCGCGGTGATCCCGCCATAGGCGTCAGATCCGCGCGGTGTCCGTCCCAGGTTTCCCGCCGCGGCGACGACGACAATGCCGGCGTCAACCAGCCGCTTTGCCGCCAGCGTCAGCGGGTCGGTGAGATACGACTCGTAGACGCCGGTGGCGACCGACACATTGACGACGCGGATGTTCAGCGCGGCACTCTTCTTCAGCACGTAATCGAACGCGGCGATGACGTCACTGATACGGCCGTTTCCCTGCTCGTCCAGGACTTTCAGCACGGTCAGCTGCGCCCCGGGGGCGACGCCCGTGCGGGCGCCTGCCGAGTCGAAGCCGTCGCCGGCGATGATCCCGGCCACGTGCGTGCCATGGCCGTAGTCGTCGTACGGATTGGGACGGTTGCGGACGAAATCGACGAAGCGCACGACACGCTGGCCGCCGCTGCCGTTCGCCAGATCGTCGTGCCATGACGTGATCCCCGAGTCGATGATGGCGACGCCGACACCCGTCCCGTCGTAGCCGAGACCCTGACGCACGGCCGTCGCCCCGATCGTCGCGGCGGTTCGTTCCATCGTCGGAACCACCTCGCGATCGAGCGAGATCATTTCGATCATCGGGTTGTCGGCGAGCGCGGCGATCGCCGCGCTCGGCAGTTCGACGACGCGCGCGTTGATGATGTCGAGCGACGGCCCGAGCGTCGCGCCCACCTGCTCGAATTCCGTCGCCGCGTCGTCGGGCGAAACGTCCGGCCGGATGCGAACGATCACGCGCGAGCGCTCCGTTGCGAGCGCGATGCGCTGTTTGGCCAGCGGGCCAATCTTGATGGATGCCGGTGACGAGAGTGCGTCCGCCCTGAGGTGCGAAACGAACCCCGCACACAGCAGGATTGCTGCTCCACAACGAACGAACGTGGCCGCGTACCCCATGGGAACTTCCTTTGAATCCGGGCAGACGGGTGCCCGGAGTGGTACTGCGGGAGCAACCCAGGTACCTTGAACGGGAGGCCGAATTATACGGCGTTTCACACAAGTTGCAATCGGCCGCGTGCACAGTTTTGTGATGCAGATCCCGATTCTGTAAGACGTTCAGTTCGCTGCGATTTTTTTATTCCGCCCACTTGTTCCCCTCGGGTGTGCACCCGATACGAGCAAGTGACGTCCGGTCCCCCCGCCGGTACGTAAAGAGAGAAATGCTGATCATTCTGCTCCCCGTCCTGCTGTTGCTCTGCACGATGGTGCTGACGCGCTGGGTACCATCGCACCCGCGCTGGCGCCCGCTCGTCGTCGCACTCAACGTCGTCGTCAGTGCCCGTTATCTGTGGTGGCGCAGCACCGAGACCCTGAATTGGGAAGGCGGGTGGGGAACTGCCGTCAGTCTGGCAACCTACGCCGCCGAGATCTACGGCTTCCTCGTCGTGCTGCACCACTACTCGATCGCGACACGCAGCCTCGATCGCACGACGACGCCGCCCGATGCGCAGTTCAGTCCGAGCGTCGACATCTTCGTCGCCTCCTATAACGAGAGCGCCGACATCCTGATGCGCACGCTCGTCGGCTGCCAGGCGATCGACTATTCGAACAAGCAGATCTATCTGCTGGACGACGGCCGGCGGCCGGAGATCGCCGAGTTGTGTCGGCAGGTCGGGGTGAACTACATCACGCGCCAGGACAACAAGGGCGCCAAGGCAGGAAACCTCAATAACGCGCTGGCCCGCACGTCAGCCGAGTTCGTCGTCACCTTCGACGCCGACGACGTGCCGGTACGCAGCTTCCTGGCGGATACGATTGGACACTTCCGCGACGCGCGCGTCGCACAAGTGCAGACGGCGCATCATTTCTTCAACCCCGATCTGTTCCAGGACCGGTTGCGCAGTCACGAATACATCGCCAACGAGCAGGACATGTTCTACCACATCGTCCAGCCCGGCCGGGATGTGCACAATGCCAGCTTCTACTGCGGCTCCGGCGCGTTGTTCCGGCGCTCGGCGATCGACGAGATTGGCGGATTCCCGATGACGACGATCACCGAGGACCTGCACACCTCGATGCTGCTGCACAGCCGCGGCTGGCGCTCGGTCTACGTCAACAAGAATCTGTCGGCGGGCCTGGCACCCGAGTCGTTTGACGGTCACGTCACGCAGCGGCGCCGCTGGTCGCGCGGCACGATGCAGGTGATGCTGCTGCGCGGCGGGCTGACGCTGCCCGGCCTGACGGTGGCGCAGCGCATCCACTACTTCGCCACGCTCTGGTACTGGTTCTACGGACTGCCGCGCGTCATCTACCTGCTGGCGCCGCTGTTCTTCCTGCTGTGGGGCGTGCGGCCGCTCATTGTTCACGACATGAGCGACCTGCTCGTCTTCTACGCGCCGCATCTGTTCGTGTCCGTTGCCGCCTTCCAGCTGGTGAACCGCGGCATGCGCCGAATCTTCTGGTCGGACATTTACGAATCGTGCATCGCGATTCAGATGGCCATGACCGCGCTGATGTTCCCGTTCAACGGACGGAAGGTGCACTTCGCGGTCACCCCGAAAGGTTCGCTGGCGGAAAAGAAAGGGCCGCGGCGCGCCCGCGCCATCTGGTGGCCACAGGTGGTGCTGACGGCGCTGCTCGTCGCTGGAATGGCGAAGGGTGTGATGTTGCTGGCCTCGCCCGGTGTGGACCGCGACAGCACGATCATCAACATGTTCTGGGCCGCCTACAACCTGGTCATCCTCGGATTCGGTCTGCTGCTGCTGCGGCAGCCGGCGCAGCAGCGGAAGGCGCCGCGATTGCCGCGCGAATACGACTGCCGGCTGGAATCGCCAGGAGCCATCGTCGCCGGCACCTCCATCGATCTGTCCGAGACAGGGATGTCGCTCCGGCTGGCCGCGGCTCGGCCCGTTCCGCAGCTGTTCAACCTCACGATCTGCGCGCCGCACGGCGCCGACGTGACGCTTCACAGCCGTCTCGTGCGCAGTGAGCTTCGTGACGGCGAGCTCGTGGTCGCCGCTCACTTCGTCGATCGAACGGAGGCGCAGCACCGGCGGCTGATCGAGCTGATGTTCTCGGAACCCGATTCGTGGGACGTTCCCCATGGGCTGCCGATGGCCGCGCCTCAGCACGTGTCACGCGTCCTCGGCTCGCTGAAGAAGGTGTTCTCCGCGAGGCGCGCGCTGCGACGCCTCGCCCCGCGTTTCGCCTGCGACCTGCCGGTCATGCTGAGCACGGCGAATGGCAACGAGGTGGCGGTGCGCGCGGTGGACATCAGCCACCAGGGCGTCGCCATCAGCATGTCGCGCGAGGAGCTGATCAGCGAGGGGACCGACGTCAACGTGACCATCAGTTGGAACGACTACGAGCGGACAACTTTCCAGGCGCAGGTGGTCAGCACGCGGAGCGAACGCGGCCGCGTCGTTGTCGGCCTGTCGTTCGTGCTCATGGATCGACAGCAGAGAGCAGACCTCTTCAAACACCTGTACACGCGCTTCGAGGCTGCCGGTGCGGAGAGGAGGGTCGCATGAACCGTCTATTCACGTCGGCCGTCGCGCTCGTCGTCTTCTGCCAGCTGTCGGCGCCCGAACACGCGTCCGCGCAAACGGCTTCACCCGTCGGCCGCAAGGCGCTATCGGTCGAGGACGCAACCATGCTCACCTGGCGTCTCGACACACGCGGCGATGGGATCGCTGCGCTGCGAGCGATCGTGGCGGACGCCCCCGACGATACCAACGCCCGCTTCGAGCTTGGCCGCGTCCTGACGTGGGACGTGCGGACGAGAACCGAGGGCGTCGGCCTGCTCCGCACGGCCGCTGAACAGAGCCCCGAACGGCCCGATGTCGCCGAGGCGCTCGCCGAGGTGCTCTCCTGGGATACGGCGACGCGCGCCGACGCCGTCCGGCAGCTGCGCCGCCTGGTCGAGCGTGAGCCGGCTCGTTCGTCCACGCGGCTCAAGCTGGCGGAAGTGCTGTCCTGGGAGGCGGCGACGCGTGACGAATCGCGCTCGTTATACAGGCGGATCCTGAATGAGAACCCGGATTCGGTCGAAGCAGCGGTCGGCCTCGCCCGCGTGCTGTCATGGAGCGGTCGCACCGACGAATCACGTGCGTGGTATCAACTCGTCCTGGCGCGGAACCCCGAACAGCAGGCCGCACGCGTCGGCATTGCGGAGCTCGAGGGATGGAGCGGCCAGGCGCGCGCATCGCTGAAGACGCTGTCGCTCATGCCGGCGGGAACCATCGATACGCCGGATGCGTTTCGCGTCCGCGCGCAGGCGTACTCGCAGATCGGCCGACCGGCGCGGGCCCTCGAGCAGTACCAACGCCTGTTGACGCTGGATCCAGGCAACACGACCGCGCAGCAGGCGTCGCGCCTGCTGCAGCGTGGACTCCGGCCGACGCTGGAAATCGCCACCGAGGGAAGCACCGAATCTGGCAATCCGGACTCGTCCAGGGTCGAAACGGCGGCCGTTCCGTTCCGTTTCGTCTTTCATCCCAACGGCAGCGACGCCGAGGTGTCGGTTGCCGGCGGTCAGGCGCGCTATCGCAACAGCCGCGGCTCGAGCCGCGATCGCTTTGCCGGTGCCGGAGCGGACGTGCCGGTCGGCAACCGGGTCCGGTTGGGCGGCGAGGTGCTGGTCCACGCGTTCGCCGACGCCGATTCGACGTTCACAGGTCGAGGGCAGTTTCAGATGGCCCTCCACGACGCCGTGGACCTTCGCGTGGGCGCGGCTCGCGAACCGCTCTCGTCCTCGCGTCTGTCGCTCGCCGGTGATTTCGTGGATGGCATCTTTCACGGGCCATCGTTCGTCGACCAGGTGATGCTGGCGGTCGGCGCGCGTGGGCGTGGATGGGACGCGTGGGCGCAGGGCACCGCGGGGCGCATCCGCGGGGAGAACCTCCGTGACAACGGGCGACAGGAGCTGTACGCAGGTACGGGGAGGACGTTTCATCCCGGAGCCGTCAGCATACGCCCCGGGTATTCGCTCGCGTGGATGTCCTACGACCTGAACCTCGACGGATATGCCGAAGCCATCGACGGCGACGGCGTGAACACGCCGGGGATCGGCGGGTACTTCTCGCCGGCGCGGTTTCTGAACCACATGGCGCGCCTCGATGTGACGTTGCCGATTGGCGAGTCGTGTCTCCTCATCGGCGGCGCGGGTGTCGGGCGGCAGAGCGTCAAGGAATTACGCGCCGGCGGCGCGGCGCCGCTGACCACCTCGTCGGACGCGGTGCTCGGCTTCAGGGCACGCCTCGGCGGGCGGACGTCCTTCGGCATCCAGGCGACCTATCAGGACGTCGCGTCCGCGTTCAATCGAACCGTCGTGCGGGCGACGGTGACGCAGGGATTCTGATCGGCCCGTCTCTTTGTCCGGGCCCGTATTTCAATTACCCTCAGCGGATGGAGTCCGCGGCCCAAGCCGATCCGATCGTCGACTGCGCGGCGTATGCCGGCGGCACCCGCGCCTCCGCGCTCAGCGTCGATCAGATCCAAGCGGCGCTCGCCTGCGAGGGGCAGTTCGTCTGGATTGGCCTCGACGAGCCCGATCAGGCGCTGCTGCGCACGGTGCAGCAGCAGTTCGGGTTGCACGATCTGGCCATCGAAGATGCCATCAACGCGCATCAGCGGCCGAAGCTCGAGGTCTATGAGGACTCCGTGTTCATCGTGCTGCACACCGCGCAGCGCGTTCCCGCGACCGGCCGCCTGGAATTCGGCGAGACGCACGTGTTTCTCGGGCGCAACTACATCATCACCGTCCGCCACGGATCGCTGAGGTCGCACGTCGGCGTGCGCCAACGCTGTGAGGCGACGCCGCACCTGCTGTCGCAGGGAGCCGGCTACGTCCTCTACTCGCTGATGGACTTCATCGTCGATCAGTACCTGCCGATCGTGCGGCAGATCGAAGACGAGGTCCAGAATCTCGAGTCGGTCGTGCTCGACGATCCGACGGCGACCGACGCCACCGCCAAAATCTACCTGCTCAAGCGCGACCTGGTGTCGCTGCGGCGGGCGGTCTCGCCGCTGGCCGACGTCTGCAACCGGCTGCTGCGGTTCGACATCCCGCACATCCCGGCAGACACACGGCCGTACTTCCGCGACGTCTACGACCACATCATCCGCCTCAACGAGTCGATCGACGCGCAGCGCGAGCTGCTGACGAGCGCGCTCGAAGCGCACCTGTCGCTGATGACCGTCGCTCAGAATGAGCACATGAAGCGGATCACCGCCTGGGCCGCCATGATTGCGGTGCCGACGATGATCGCGGGCATCTACGGGATGAACTTCGAGGGGATGCCGGAGCTGCACTGGACCTATGGGTATTACATTTCGCTCGTGGTGATGGTGCTGTCGTGCCTCGGCCTGTATATCGGGTTCAAGCGATCCCGGTGGCTGTAATAGGCGAGGTCCGGGCCGGGCCGATGTGAGAGATGCCTTCAGGCTCCCCACGGCACGACCTGGATCGCGGCATCACGCACCTCCTCGAGGAAACGATTCAGCGTCGATCCCTTGGTCAGGATCTCCCAGCGGGAGCGCGCAGTCTGGCCAAAGATGACGTGCGTAATGCCCTCCCGTTTCGCAAACTCGACCAGGCCGTCGGCCGGTCGGTCGGCCTTGACGCGCACCACGGTGGCGCCGAGGCTTTCTGCCAGGCCGATATTCCGCGCCAGCGCCTCGCGATCGTTGGCCTGGATGCGACCCGGCGCTTCACGCGGCGTTTCCACATAAACGGCATACCACCGCGCGCCCAGCCGGCCGGCAATCCGCGCGCCCGTGCGGATCACCCGTGGGGCGTCGGCGCTCGAACTCATACACACCATCACACGCTCCGGGATGAGGGCCGGTTCCAGTCCCTCGCGCTGGCGGTGTGAGGCCGCTTTTTCGCCAACTTCATCCGCAACGGCGCGCAACGCCAGCTCGCGCAACGTCGACAGATTCGTTTCGCGGAAAAAGTTGGCGAGCGCCTGCTCCACTTTTTCCGGCTTGTAGACTTTGCCTTGGCGCAGCCGGCTTTGCAGCTCCTGCACCGTGACATCGACGTTGACGACTTCGTCGGCGCGATCAAGGAAGGTGTCGGGAACGGTTTCGCGCACACGGACGCCGGTGACCCGGCCGACTGCGTCGTTCAGCGTTTCGAGATGCTGGATGTTGACGGCCGTCAGCACGCCGATGCCCGCATCGAGCAACTCCAGGACGTCCTGGTACCGCTTCTCGTGTTTGCTGCCGGGCACATTGGTGTGCGCCAGCTCGTCGACGACGCACAACTGTGGCCGGCGCCGAACGATGGCATCGAGGTCCATTTCCTCGAGCACGACGCCGCGGTACTCAATCTGGCGTCTCGGGACGACGTCGAGATTGCCGACCTGCGCGTCGGTCTCGGCTCGCCCGTAGGTCTCGACGAAGCCAATGACGACATCAACGCCCTCGCGCCTGAACGCGTGCGCGTCCTGCAGCATGGAGTAGGTCTTGCCGACGCCCGGCGCTGCACCGATGTAGATCCGCAGCCGCGCGCGCTGATCCGCCTGCAGCTTCGCAAGCAGTTCCTCTCCGGTCGGCCGACTCCATTGGCGCACGGTCCGATGCTACCGCCGCGCGTCCGTTGACGCTCGCGGCTTTACGGACTCTTTATGACTTTCTCTTTCGCCGCAGCGATCCGCGGCGCACGTCCTGATCCGCACACGTCGATCGGCGCCCGAATTCATAGCCTTTATCGCGAAGTAATTCGCAGGGTTGAAGAAATATCCGTTTACCGAGTCTTTACGAACTCTTGAGCGCTTTCTTATGCAAACACACCGGATCATACGGAGAGCGAGCGGTCAGTCCGGCCGTCCGCATCGGCCACGCTCTGTGACTACGTGTAGGTGACGTCATGACGCTGTTGTCGTTGTTCCTGAGCGTCGCAGCCTTCGTTTACCTCGTGTACGCGATCGTGCGCCCGGAGAAGTTCTGAGGCGCCTGTGGGCACTGAATACGTTGCCGTCGGGTTTACCATCCTGTTCACGATCGCGACGAGCGCTCTGCTCGGCCGCTACATGTTCCAGGTCTTCATCGGCCGGCGAACGTTCCTCGACCCTGTTCTTGTCCCGATCGAACGCTTGATTCTGCGCCTGATCGGCACCAGGACGGACGACGACCAGGACTGGAAGCAGTACTCCGTGTCGCTGCTGATTTCGAATGTCTTCATGTGGCTGGCCGCGTGGACGATCGTCACGTTCCAGCAGTACCTGCCGCTCAACCCGGACGGCGTCAGCAATATGGAGCCGACGCTGGCGTTCAATACGATCTCGAGCTTCACGACGAATACGAACCTGCAGCATTACAGCGGCGAGACCGGGCTGTCCTACTTCTCTCAGATGTTCGTCATCTCGTTCCTGCAGTTCGTGACGGCCGCCACCGGTGTGGCCGCCGCGGTCGCCATCATCAGAGGGCTTGGCGGGAACCGGCTGACGAAGCTGGGGAACTTCTATGTCGATCTCACGCGCGCGACCGTCCGGCTGTTCCTGCCCCTGGCCGTTCTCGTGGCCGTGCTCCTGATGTGGCAGGGCACGCCGATGACGTTCGCGGGCGCGGCGACGGCGATGACGCTCGAAGGCGCGGAGCAGACCATCGCCCGCGGCGTCACCGCCGGCGTAGTGTCGATCAAGCAACTTGGCACCAACGGCGGCGGCTACTTCGGCCCGAACGCGGCACACCCCTACGAGAACCCGACACCGTTCTCGAATTTCGTCGAAACCTGGTCGATCACGATCATCCCGATGTCGATGGTGGTGATGCTGGGTCTGATGACGACGCGGCGGAAGTTGGGCGTGGTGATCTTTGCCACGATGCTGGCGATCTACCTGCCGATGGTCGTCTTCGGCGTCGCCATGGAGGCCGGCGGCAATCCGGCCATCAGCCGCATGGGCGTCGATCAATCGACCGGGTCGATGGAAGGGAAAGAAGTCCGATTCGGCTCTGGCCTCTCGGCGCTCTGGTCGGTCACGACCACCGTGACGTCGAACGGCTCGGTCAACGCGATGCACGATTCGCTGACGCCGCTCGGTGGCCTGATGCCGCTCACGGGCATGTGGCTCAACAACATCTTCGGCGGCGTCGGTGTCGGCTTCATCAACATGCTGATCTTCGTCATCGTCGCGGTGTTCGTGGCGGGGATGATGATCGGCCGCACGCCGGAGTTCCTCGGCAAGAAGGTCGAAGCCAAAGAGATGAAACTGGCAAGCCTGGCACTGCTGTGGCATCCGCTCGCGATCCTGATTCCGACAGGCATTGCCTGCTATGTCTGGGCGACGACGGCCGATCCGGGCAACACGCTCGCGTGGTTGAAGAATCCCGGCCCGCACGGCTTCTCGGAAATGCTCTACGAGTTCTCCTCAGCAGCCGCCAACAACGGATCAGGCTTCGAGGGGCTCGGCGACAACACGCCGTTCTGGAACATTTCGTGCGGCCTGGTCATGCTGCTCTCGCGCTACATCCCGATCATCGCGCCGCTGGCGCTGGCCGGATCGCTGGCCGCCAAGCCCTCCGCGCCGGAAACCGCGGGCTCGCTGAGCGCCGAGAGTGGCACGTTTGGCTTCACGCTGTGGGCTGTGATCCTCATCCTCGGCCTGCTGATGTTCATGCCGGTTGCAGTGCTGGGCCCAGTCGCCGAGCATCTGGCGCTGCGGTAGGAGCGGGACATGTTGAAGGAAATCAAACAGGGCGTGCTCTTCACGGTGGTGACGATGGTGCTGCTCGGCGGTGCCTATCACATGGTGCTGTGGGGCGTCGGGCGTGTGTTCTTTGCCGAGCAGACGGACGGCAGCCTGATCCGGCGCGACGACGGCACGATCATCGGATCGCGGCTCATCGCGCAGAAGTTCACGCGGCCCGAGTACTTCCGGCCGCGTCCCTCGGGCGTGGACTACAACGCCGCCTCGACCGGGGGCACGAACTATGGGCCGTCGAATCCCGACCACCTGAAGGCGGTGCAGCAACGGGTTGACGCGATTGTGGAAGAGGAGGGTGTTCAGGCCGCCCGACAGATCCCGTCGGAGATGGTGACGGCGAGCGGCGCCGGCTTGGATCCGCACGTTCCGCCGAATGCCGCCGAGCTCCAGGCGACACGTGTCGCCAGAAGCCGCGACGTTGATGTCAGCCGCGTGCGCGAGCTGATTGCTGCGCACACGGAGACGCCCACCTTCGGGTTTCTAGGACGGGCACGAGTCAACGTGCTCGAGCTGAATCTCGCGCTTGATGCGGCGTTCGGTTCGCGTCGCCCGGCAGCTTCGACCAGCGCCACACCGTAGCTGGGACACGACCATGGCTGAACGCGCACCATCCGTTTCGCTCTGGGATCCGGGCATCGTCATGCCGGCCATCGGCGATTCGCTCAGGAAGCTCGACCCGCGGATTCAGTTCCGCAATCCAGTGATGTTCATCGTCGAAGTCGGCAGCGTGATCACGACGATCATCTGGATCCAGGAACTGGCCGTCGGTTCAGGGACGCCGATGTTCACAGGCCAGGTCGCCTTCTGGCTGTGGTTCACCGTGCTGTTCGCGAATTTTGCCGAGGCGATGGCGGAAGGACGCGGCAAGGCGCAGGCGGCGACGCTGCGCAAGGCGAAGACCGAAACGACGGCCGTGCGCGTGCTTCCGGACGGACGGCGCGAGGCGGTCAACGCAAGCACACTGCGCGCCGGTGACACTGTACGTGTCGATGCCGGTCAGACAATTCCCGGCGACGGCGAAATCATCGAGGGAGTCGCCAGCGTCGACGAATCGGCGATCACCGGCGAATCGGCCCCGGTCATCCGCGAGGCAGGTGGCGATCGTTCCGGCGTCACCGGCGGCACGAGGGTGTTGTCCGACTGGATCGTGGTGAAGATCACATCCAATCCGGGCGAGACGTTTCTCGACCGGATGATCGCGCTCGTCGAAGGCGCCGAGCGGCAGAAGACGCCAAACGAGATCGCGCTGAACATTCTGCTGGCGGTCCTGACGCTGGTCTTTCTGCTGGTTGTCGTCACGCTGCAGCCGTTCGCGCTCTACGCGGGCACCACGATTCCCATTCCTGTGCTGATTGCGCTGCTGGTCTGCCTGATTCCGACGACCATCGGAGCGCTCATTTCCGCGATCGGCATCGCCGGAATGGATCGCCTGGTGCAGCACAACGTCCTGGCGATGTCCGGACGCTCGGTCGAGGCGGCTGGCGATGTGGACACGCTGCTGCTCGACAAGACCGGAACGATCACGCTTGGCAACCGGCAGGCGTCGGACCTGAGGCCGGCCCCCGGGGTCAGCGATGCCACGCTTGCCGACGCGGCGCAACTGGCGTCGTTGGCGGACGCCACGCCGGAAGGGCGTTCCATTGTCGTGCTTGCGAAAGAGAAATTCGGGATTCGCGGCCGCGAGTTCGGTGCGCACGAGGCGACGTTCGTGCCGTTTTCCGCTCACACTCGCATGTCCGGGATCGATTTCGACGGCCGCGAAATTCGCAAGGGGGCGTTCGACGCGATCGAACGGCTCGTTCGGGAACGCGGTAACTCCGTAGCCCCGGAAGTGAAAGGGCAGGTCGAGCGGATCGCTCGCGAAGGCGGCACGCCGCTGGCTGTCGCTGAGAACGGACGCATGCTCGGCATCATCCATCTGAAGGACATCGTCAAAGGCGGAATCCGCGATCGCTTCGCGCACCTCCGGGCGATGGGCATCAAGACGGTGATGATCACGGGCGACAACCCGCTGACCGCGGCGGCCATCGCGGCGGAAGCGGGCGTCGACGACTTCATGGCTGAGGCCACGCCGGAAGACAAGCTCAAGCTGATTCGTTCCGAGCAGGCCGGCGGACGGATGGTGGCGATGACCGGCGACGGCACCAACGACGCGCCGGCGCTGGCTCAGGCCGATGTCGGCGTGGCCATGAACACGGGGACGATGGCTGCGAAAGAAGCCGGCAACATGGTCGATCTCGATTCGAACCCGACGAAGCTGATCGAGATCGTCGAAATCGGCAAGCAGCTGCTGATGACCCGCGGCGCCCTGACGACATTCTCGATCGCCAACGACGTTGCCAAGTACTTCGCCATCATCCCGGCGATGTTCATCCTGGCTTTCCCGCAGCTGAACGTGCTGGACATCATGCGGCTGGCGACACCGCAGTCGGCTATTTTGTCCGCTGTCATCTTCAACGCGATCATCATCATCGCACTGATCCCGCTGGCACTCAGGGGCATCACCTACAAGCCGCTCGGCGCCGCGGCGATTCTGCGGCGGAATCTGCTGATCTACGGCGTCGGCGGCGTGCTGCTGCCGTTCCTCGGCATCAAGGCGATCGACGTCCTCCTCGCGGCGGTGGGGCTGGCGTGAGGGAATGGATGCTGTCCCGGCGAAACAGCGAAGTGCGGTCACAGGCGTTGAGTCTGGGCCGGAAGCGGACGGTGATCGCCGTCTGTGATGACCAGTTGCGCGCCCTCGAGGAGGCACTGGCCGGGCACGAGATCCGGGCGACGCGGTGACGCGTCAGAGATCGGCAAACCGATAGCCGACCCACGGTTCCGTCAGGATGTACCTGGGAGACGAGGGATCTGGTTCGATCTTCTTGCGCAGCGACCCGATCAGCACCCGCAGGTGCTCCGGCTGATCGGTGGCATGCGGCCCCCAGATCGCCTTCAGCAGCGCCCGATGCGTGAGCACGCGTCCCGCGTGTTGAGCCAGATAGGTCAGCAGCTCGAACTCTTTTGGCGTCAGACGGACCTCTTCACCGTCCCTGAGGACGCGGAACCGATCGCGATCGATGACCAGCCCGCCGCGGACGATGGGTCCCGCCGCAAATGATGGACCGTCCCCACGCCGGAGGACAGCGCGGATGCGCGCCAGTAATTCCTCGGCGCCGAACGGTTTGGTCACGTAATCATCGGCGCCGACGTCGAGCGCGGCCACTTTATCGCCCTCGGCGCCTCGCGCCGACAGCACCACGATCGGCGTTTTCGAGACCTGCCGCATCTGTCTGCAGACCTCGATGCCGTCGATGTCCGGTAGTCCGAGGTCGAGGACGACGAGGTCTGGCTTGTCGCGATCGACCGCTTCCAGTGCGGCGCGGCCGTTGATCGCGGACAGCACGTCGTAGCCACGAGCCCGCAGCAGCGGGGCCACGGTCGCAACAATGTTCGGTTCGTCGTCGACGATGAGAATACGTTGAGACATCTATTGGGCGACGGCCGCCTGGCGAACGGCGCCCGGGACGATCATCGAAAACCTTGCGCCGCCGGGAACGTTCTCGGCCCAGATGCGTCCACCGGCGGCGGCAAGCAGTCCACGAGTAATCGACAGTCCCATTCCGGTCCCGAACGTCGTCTGACGCGCCATGCGGCCGCGGTAAAAGCGCTCGAACAGGTGGTCGAGTTCACCCGGATCCAGTCCTGGCCCCTGGTCCGTCACCGAGAGGTGGAGACCGTCGTGCGACACACCCGCGTGCACGCGGATCTCGCTGCCCGGCTGGGAATACCGGGCGGCATTCTCCAGCACATGGGACAGGGCGACCGAGACGAGCCGCGGGTCGATCTCGATCTGCCGATCGGCGTCCGCGTCGACGCGAACCGGATGTTTCTCGAGCGCGTGTCGAACGTGTGCGCTGGCGGCATCCACCACATCGGCGGCCGTGACCCAGTGACGGTCGACGCGGATGGCAGCGGCATCGATGCGAGCCATGTCGAGGAGGTCCTGAAAGAGTTTCGTGAGCCGATCGAGTTCGGTGGCCGCCGCCCGTGCCTGCTCCTCCCGTTCGGCCGCCGTCAGGTCGCCACGCAGATTCTCGACGGCCGTCTTGATCGCGGTCAGCGGAGTGCGCAGGTCGTGACTGAGCGACGCCAGCAGCGTCGATGCGAGATCCGCTTTCTGGCGGACGAGTTCAGCAGCGTCCCGTTCGCCCAGAAACTGCGCGCGCTCGACGGCAATCGCGACCACTCCCGCCACCGCGTCGAGCGTCCCGATGTCGATCGCCGAGGAAGCCGCAGCCGCCAATAGACCAACTGCCTTTGTTCCGTGCCGCAGCGGCACGAGGGTGATCCCGTCCCCTGGTCCGACATGGATATGACCGCCGTAGGCCCGTCGCCGCGCATCAAACTCAACGATACCCCGTGCCTTGGCCAACGCCAGGTTCAGCGTGTCATTGTCGAGCGAGAGCTCCTCCGTTCCGCCCTGATGAATCTTCCACCCATCGTCCCCAGGCAGACAGATGGTCACCGCCGGCAGCTCGAACCGTCTGGCCACGTAGCGGGCCAGGGCGTCCATCGCTCCCGCTGTTTCCGTCGTCAGCAGCACGTCACGCGTGAGATCGAATAGCCGCGTCACTTCGTTCCGCCGCGCGATCGCTTCGCGTGCGCGCTCATGCGCCGCAGCCGACAGGTTGCTGGCGATCACCGCGACCACCAGAAACGCAAACAGGGCGATCCAGTTCTGCAGGTCGGCGATCGTGAAGGTGCCGACGGGGGGCAGAAAGAAAAAGTTCAGCGTCAGCATCGCGAGCACAGACACCGCGATTGCCGTTTGCAGCCGGGCGAGCGTCGCCGCACCGAGTACGACGAGCAGCAGCGTGAGCGCCACAGTGGTTGGACTCACCTGCGGCAACGCTCGAAGCGCCGCCGAGACCGAGCCGATGGCAACGATGCTGCCGACCAGAACGGTTACGTCAGGCGCACGGCCCTGGGGGACTGCCACTGCACAGATTCTGACATCACGTCCGCGTTCTTTCGGCGCAGTTCTTACGAACTCTTTATGCCTTTCTTACAGGTGGTGGACGTACGGTAATCCACAGAGACCCGCATGCGTCCTGCCGCTTTTCACTCCTCTGCTGTTCCCCGCGAGGAGATACGCGCCGTCATGAATGAATATCTGGCGCTCGAACGGGCGCGCGACTGTCGGCAGCTGTTCGTCAGCCGATTTGGCTTGCTTGCGCTCGCCGTGGGATTCGCCGGAATTGGTTTTCACCTGCTCACGCCGCTGACCTCATCGTTCGGCGTCGCGGTTTGTCTTGTTCCTCCGGTCTGGGCATGTGCAGCGGAACTCCGCTGCAACCGTCGCCTGTCGCGGCATCTTCTGAAGATCCCCGGTGTGTCACTTTCCACCGAGGTAAAAAAGGCATAAAAAGTTCATAAGTACCGTCTTCCCGAGCGCGAGGACCGGCTCGCTTCCTTCCATACTGGGAGCAGGTTGTGTCCGAGTCATCCGTTGTGGCCCCACACCATGGGACCGAAAGCAGCTCTCGCCCTTCTTCGAGTGAGTCGTCGCATGCTGCCTCCCGTCGACTGCTCCCGCTCACGCTGACCGCGCTCGGCGTCGTCTACGGCGACATCGGAACCAGCCCGCTCTACGCGTTGCGGGAGTGTTTCTTCGGTTCTCACTCGGTCCCACCGACCTACAACAACGTCCTCGGTGTTCTCTCGCTCATCATTTATTCGCTGCTGCTGGTCATCTCGATCAAGTACGTCGCCCTCGTCATGCGGGCGGACAACCAGGGCGAAGGAGGCGTGCTTGCCCTGACGTCGCTGATTCCGGGCCGTGCCGGGAGAGCCGGAGGAGTTCCGCGGCTGGCTGTTGGCCGGCCGGTGCTCATCGCCTTGGGGATCTTCGGTACCGCGCTGCTCTATGGGGACGGCATGATCACGCCGGCGATCTCCGTCCTTGGTGCGATCGAAGGGCTCGAAGTCGCGACGCCGCTGTTTCAGCCGTACGTGGTGCCCGTCACGGTGGTCATACTTGTTGGACTGTTTGTCATTCAGAAGTACGGGACGCATCGAGTGGGCGGCCTGTTCGGACCAGTCATGGTGGGATGGTTCGTCACCCTGGCGGTCCTTGGCGTGGTGTGGATCGTCCGGTATCCGGCGGTGTTCGGCGCATTCGATCCGCGTCACGCCGTCACGTTCTTCCGCGACAACGGTTACACCGGGTTCGCGGTGCTCGGCGCGGTCTTCCTGGTCGTGACCGGAGGAGAAGCGCTGTACGCCGACATGGGCCACTTCGGACGCCATCCAATCCGCCTTGCCTGGTTCGCGTTGGTGCTGCCGTCGCTGGTGCTCAATTACCTCGGCCAGGGGGCGTTACTTCTGCTCGACCCGCGTGTCGATCACCCGTTCTTCCTGCTCGCGCCTGGCTGGGCGCTGCTGCCTCTCGTCGGGCTGTCGACCGCCGCCGCGGTCATCGCCTCGCAGGCGTTGATCTCGGGTTCGTTCTCGATCACTCGGCAGGCGATTCAGCTTGGTCTTGCGCCACGGCTGGAGGTCGAGCACACGTCGGCCCGTGAAATGGGACAGATCTACGTGCCGCAGGTGAACTGGGCGCTGATGTTTGCGACAGTGCTCATCGTCATCGGCTTCGGATCGTCGGGTGCGCTCGCTGCCGCCTATGGCATTGCCGTCACGCTCACCATGGTCATCACCGTGCTGCTGCTCTACGTGGTGATGACCGAGCTGTGGCAGTGGCCGAAACTGGTTGCGGTCCCCCTGATGGCGCTTTTTCTGACGATCGATGTCGCGTTCTTCGGCGCGAACGCACTGAAAGTCCTGCAAGGCGGCTGGGTCACCCTCGCCGTTGCGTTGCTGCTGTTCACGTTGATGACGACGTGGAAAACGGGACGACGGCTCGTTGCCGAGCGCCTGACCGCCAGAGCCATCCTCCTGGAGACATTCATTACGACGGTTGCGGCGGTGCGGCCCGCCCGCGTACCGGGCACGGCGGTGTTCATGACGGCGCAGCCGATCGGCACACCGCCGGCACTGGCGCATAACGTCCAGTACAACAAAGTGCTGCACGAGCATGTCGTGATCCTGACGGTCTCGACGGTTCAGCGCCCGCACGTTCCGCCGGCCGATCGTGTTTCCATCGAGCCGCTCGGCCATGGACTGTTCAACGTCCGGGTGCAATACGGGTTTATGGAGGATCCGGACGTTCCCGAGGCGCTTGAGCAGGCGTGCCATTCTGGCCTTGTGCTGGACCGCGATGACCTGACGTATTTCCTCGGTCGGGAAACGATTATCGTCAGCCGTCGCAAGGGGATGGCGATCTGGCGCGAAAAGCTGTTCGTGCTGATGGCACGGAATGCCGTTCGCGCCACCGCATTCTTCCGTCTGCCACCCGAGCGGGTGGTCGAGCTCGGAGTGCAGGTCGAAATGTAAGTGGAAAAGTGGAAAAGTGGAAAAAGTTGAAAAGTAAGGAGAAAAGTACAAGAGTATCGCCAGCTGCTGGGAGCGTTCGAGGAGATTCTGATGAATCTGCGAGTTGTTTCCGTCGCGTCAGCGTTTGCGATTTCACTCACGGTCGTGGGCCTTGCCCAGGATCGTCAACCGGCCCCGGCGGGACGAGGCGGACCGCAGCCACCGCCGGTGACATCGCCGGAAGTGACCGCCGAGCGGCGGGTCAGCTTCCGCGTCTACGCGCCGCAGGCGCGCGAGGTGCGGCTGACGGCCAGCGATATCCCGGGCATCGGTCAGAACTCGCGACTCACGAAAGCCGACGACGGCGTCTGGGAGCTGACGGTCGGCCCGCTCGATTCGGGCGCCTACCGTTACAACTTCAACGTCGATGGCGTGGCGACGATCGATCCGCGCAACCCGGCGATCAGCGAGTCGAATAATAACGTCTGGAGTCTGGTCTACGTGCCCGGCTCCGACCTGTTCGATTCCCGCGACGTGCCGCACGGCGCGGTCGCCGAGGTCACCTACAAGTCCTCGATGCTCCGCCGCGATCGGCGCATGCACGTCTACACGCCGCCGGGCTACGAGAACGGACGCGACCGCTATCCGGTGTTCTACCTGCTGCACGGCGCCGGTGATAACGACGACTCCTGGTCAACCGTCGGCCGTGCCGGCTTCATCCTCGACAACCTGATCGCCGCACAGAAGGCTCGTCCGATGATCGTCGTCATGCCGGCGGGTCACACGTCGCGATCGCAGGCCAACAGCGTCGGCCGCAGCGCGACGGACGAGTTCGTCGGTGACTTCGTCAACGACGTGATGCCCTATGTCGAAAAGCACTACCGCGTGCTGACCGATCGCGCGAACACGGCGATCGCCGGCCTGTCGATGGGCGGGCTGCAGACGCTGGAGGTGGCGATTCCGCGGCTCGAGCGCTTTGCCTATGTCGGTGTCTACAGCTCCGGATTGATTGGGGCGTTCCCGAACAATGGAGGACGCGGCGGTGCCGCGGCCGCAGCGCCACCTGCGCCGGCCGGTGCCGTCGAGTGGGAAACGATGCACGCCGCCAAGCTTGACGATGCGGGACTGAAGAAGGGGTTGCGGCTGCTCTGGTTCGGGACCGGGAAAGAAGATTTCCTGCTGTCGACGACGAACGCGACCGTTGACCTGTTCAAGCGTCACGGGTTCTCGCCCGTGTTCGTCGAATCGCCCGGCGGCCACACGTGGATCAACTGGCGGAACTACCTCTCGGAATTCGCGCCGCTCTTGTTCAGGCCGAAGGGCTAAGGCCTAAGGCCCAAGAGAGCGGTTCATAGAATGAAATCTGTGGAGAACCCTATGCGTGTGTCTTTGAGCCGCGGCACCGCGTGCGCGCTGATGTGCGTCGCCATCATCGCGGTCGCTCCTCTCGCCGGCCAGTATCTGAAATATCCGACGGCGAACGTGCCGCGCACCGCGGACGGCAAGCCGAATCTGTCGGCGCCAACACCGCGGACGCCGGACGGCAAGCCTGATCTCTCCGGCCTCTGGTTCACAGACGACGCGCTGCCGTGCAATCAGAGTGGAGGCGCCGCGTTTTTCGAGTGCGGCCTCGAGCTGCCGCTGTCGCGCTATGCCATCAACATCGGCGCAGGAATACCCGGCGGGCTGCCCTATCAGCCGGCGGCCGCCGCGCTCGTGAAAAAACGGACGGCGGCGAACTCGAAGGACGATCCGCACGTGCGCTGCATGCCGGACACCTTCCTGCGGTCGTATGGCCTGCCGCACTACCAGAAGTGGATTCAGGTTCCTGGCCTGCTGGTGCAGCTCGACGAGATGAACGCGATGTATCGGCAAGTCTTCACGGATGGCCGCCCGCTGCCGAAGGATCCGAACCCGGCGTGGAACGGATATTCGTCCGCCAAGTGGGAAGGCGACACACTCGTGGTGGATTCGAACGGGTTTCGCGACGATCTGTGGATCGACATGGCCGGCAGCACGATCAGCGAAGCGGCAAAGATCCGGGAACGGATCCGCCGGATCGATTATGGCCACCTCGCTATCGAAGTGACCGTCGACGATGCGAAGGTCTACACGAAGCCGTGGACCGTCAACCTGAAGCAGCGAATCGTCCTCGACACGGATCTCGTTGACGAGATCTGCCTCGAGAACGAGAGGTCTTACGAGCGGATGAACAAGACGAAGCAATAGCCGCAGGCGCCCTCGAACGACCCGAATGACTTGAACGACTGTTTATGGTCGCCGCAGCGAGGCGGCTGGCGTCGACCACAGCGAGTGCGTCCGACGCCAGCCGATCACGGACGCGGCGAAGAGCGCCGCGAGCCCTGCCGAAGCCGCCACGAACCAGCGAAGCGGCGGCAGGCCCATCGTGAAGATCACCACGCAGCCGACGACGAACGCCAGGCCGGCGGCATCTCCGCCGATGTGAATCGCAGAGATGTTCAGCATCGGTGGCCGCCTGCCTGATGCTGGCGCGGCCGTATCCGGGTGCCGCTTGTACCACCAGTGCAGCCACAGGCCGGTGCCCAGTCCCGCGACTGCAGCGAGTATGGAGAACCGTCCGAAGAACGACCAGGTGGTCAGAATCAGGACGACGGTCAGCGCCAGCAGGGCATTGGCGTCACGCGACGGGGTGGGCTCGAATGCATGCGTCATCACACACCTCCGCATCTCACATGAGTGTTGATTTCAGGAAGCCGGCTGGTCAGGCAGCACGTCCGTCACAGCGCCTATTGTACTAGAACATTAATACAAGTCAACATCGGAAACGAGGTGCCCCTGACGGGGCGCCCTACGCGCTACGGACGTGCAAACCGTTCAAGTGCGGGCGTCGGGTCCGGGCCCCGGCCCAGCGCGTGGGCCTCGCACGCCTCATAAATGGGAATCAGTTCGCGGTAGACGGCGTGGCGGCGCGGACCTGGCGAGATGAGGCTCGACGCCGCGGGTTGAGCCAGCGACGCGATTGCGCTCCATGGCAGCGGCGAACCGGCGGCGACGGTGTCGGCATGCCACGCACGCAGGGCGGCACCGAGTGCCGCCGAGTTGGTGACGGTGGATCGGTAGACGTCGGCGCCGAACACGTCAGCCATCACCTGGAGGATCTGCGAGTTTGCTGACGCACCGCCGGTCGCCAGGATGGTGTCGACCGCCACCCCCATCCACCGGGAGTGCAGCGCCATCGACAGCTGCTGCGCTTCGATGACCGCCCGCACATGTCCGGGCCCATCGTCGTCGGCAAGCTGATGGCGGTGGATGCCAGGCCGCGACA
>Ga0111539_10002451_pt1 | contig 24656 bp, 21 predicted proteins | sample RhiMethybrSRZTD1_FD_79667 | JGI IMG/M metagenome (GOLD analysis project Ga0111539, IMG submission 79667) | Populus rhizosphere microbial communities from Tennessee, USA - Rhizosphere MetaG P. TD hybrid SRZTD1 (version 2) (version 2) | ecosystem: Host-associated > Plants > Roots > Rhizosphere >...
CGTGGGGGAAATAGGATTCGAACCTATGAAGTCATAAGACAACAGATTTACAGTCTGTCCCAGTTGGCCGCTTTGGTATTCCCCCAACAATATTTTAAAGAACGAATGAAAAGCCTCCCGAAGGAGGCTTTTTTAAAAAGAGAGTGCAAAATTAGACGCTTTTCCACTTTTTCAAAACTTATGCTAAGAATTTAACTGATTATTGGCCCAGTGCAATTTATTCCCTTGGCCTTCTGCAAGTTCGGGGGACTGCCAGCAGCGCCTACATGGCTATAATTTCCGTGATAACGCCGTCGCCGAACTCTTTTCGAAACACCTCCAGGACCTCGCTCTTATGGAGGGTGAAATCATGGCGCATGGTGGGGGAATCAAACTCTACGAAAAGGACTTTATTCTTGATAAAAATCTTTTTGGTCCGACTCGCGATCGGTTTTCCTACGAGCCGCTCCCAGGATTCTATAATATTCGCTTCATCGTACTTACTTGTAAGTCGATAGGAATTGAGCAAATCGCGAATGGCCTGCCCTACGGATTGAAATTCATTTTTCTTGTTGCTCATAAAGACTCACCTTTCCCTGGTCGATCGCGAAAATTGTTGAGGGTACCCTAATTTGACCTAACAAACCTTTTGTCCTTTCGGGTCGCGCATCGGTAATAAATAATTGCCCAAATTCTGATTTTATAAGTTCTAACAACCGGGCAATTCGAAAGTCATCCAATTTATCAAAAATATCGTCCAAAAGTAAGATAGGTTTGAAACCTTTGTGCCTTTCCAGAATTTCAAATTGGGCGAGCTTCATTGCGATAACAAAAGATTTCTGTTGACCCTGCGAGCCAAATTTTTTCAATGGCTCGCCCGCTAAAACAAATTCAAAATCATCACGGTGAATTCCGAAGTTTGTCCTTAGCAGGGCAGCATCTTTTGTTCTCGCATCCCATAACCCCTGTAAAAACCCTTTCTCCTTTAGCTCTGATAAGTACGTGACTCCCGCCGACTCGGAATTCTCAACCAGGAACAGATAATACTTTTGAAACACAGGTAAGAATTCCCCGATAAAATTTGAACGTATCTGAAAAATGAATTCTCCTGATTCGGTCAAAATTTTGTCATAGGATTCCATTGCAAGCCAATCGATCGACGATCCTCGTTCGGCATACATCTTCAATAAAGCATTACGAAGCCTTAGGGCCTGGTTGTACTGGATCAGATTTTCGAGGTACAATTTGTCGAGTTGCGAGATGATACCATCAAAAAATTTACGTCGCTCGTCGCTTCCTTCCCTTACGAGCATTACGTCATCAGGTGCGATGAGAACAACCGGGTATTTTCCAATGTGTTCACTCAGCTTTTGATATTCGGAAGTATTCTCTTTAAAGATTTTTTTAGAGCCGATCTGAACGGAACTGGCAATTTCATTCGAGGTTTCACCCTTCCTGAAGTCCCCTTTTATTAAAAAAAAGCTGTGCCCTTGTGTAATACATTGCTGGTCGGAAGACGAAAAAGCACTCTTTGTGAACCCTAAATAGAAGATTGCATCTAGTAAATTGGTCTTACCGCTTCCATTCTTACCTACCAAAACGTTGATTCTGGGCGAAAAACGGAGATTTGCTTCCGAATAATTCTTAAAACTTAAAAGATAGAGGGTTTCAAGATGCATGAAAGGAATTAATGGATGAAAGTTTGGCGAATGTTCGTTTGGGAATTAATTTCGCAACTCCAATCCAAAAATAGGGATATGCCTACGACAACCAAAGCGAAGAACGAGCCGGCTGAGGCTAAAAAGAACGACACGACACAATTTTCAAAGGAAACATACTTGTATTGGTATGAGAGCATGCAGCTGATGCGAAAGTTTGAAGAAAAGGCCGGGCAGCTTTATGGAATGCAAAAGATTAAAGGGTTTTGCCATTTATATATAGGACAGGAGGCTTGTGCTTCCGGTGCGGCAAGCGCTTTAAGAAAAGGAGACAAATGGATTACGGCCTATCGCGACCACGGTCAACCTCTAGCATTGGGAACTGACCCCAAGGCAATTATGGCCGAGCTTTATGGTAAGGCAACAGGAACCACAAAAGGTAAGGGTGGATCCATGCACATCTTCGATAAAAATGTAGGCTTTGTCGGAGGACACGGTATTGTAGGCGCGCAAATTCCACTGGGCGCGGGACTAGCCTTTGCAGAAAAATATAATAAGACCGGAAATCTTTGCATTTGTTATATGGGAGATGGTGCCGTAAGGCAAGGTTCTTTTCACGAGACACTCAACCTGGCCATGCTCTGGAAACTTCCGGTAATTTTTGTAATTGAGAACAACGGTTACGCCATGGGCACGTCGGTAAAAAGAACTTCAAATGTTACCGACCTTTACACCCTGGCGGATGCCTACGATATGCCTTCTGAACCAGTAGATGCAATGAAAGTGGAGGATGTTCATAGAGCGGTGGCACAGGCAGGCGAAAGAGCTCGCAATGGTGAAGGCCCCACCCTTCTGGAATTCCGCACTTACCGTTACAAGGGCCACTCCATGTCAGATCCTGGGAAGTATAGAACAAAAGATGAAGTAGAACAGTACAAACAACGCGATCCGATTGAGGTGGTTAGAAAATCTATCCTGGATAAGAAGTTTGCCACCGAAGCAGAACTGGAGGCGATCGACCAAAAAGTAATCGGGCAGGTTGATGAAAGTGTAAGATTTGCCGAGGAATCTAAATATCCGGACCCATCTGAGGCCCTAACGGATGTTTATGTTCAATCCGACTATCCGTTTATCTTGGACTAACGGACAAGCCTTTTGTTTAGAATCATCTAATTTGTAGTTTTGCGCCCCTCTGAACAATTTTCGGAGTATTAAGAAATTTTTGATTCCTCCCGTTTTTCGGTTGGAATAATATGGAAATACAATGGCTAAAAAGGAAGAACACAAACACGAACTCCTAGAAAACCCAGAAGCTCTAAAAGAAAAATTAGCAGGTGCGGAGAGTTGGCTTGAGCAGAACCCAAAAATCGTAGTAGGAGTTGCAGCTGCAATTCTGATTATCGTTGGAGGTTATTTCGCTTTCAATTATTACAAGAACAGTCAGAATGATTTGGCCCAAAAGGAAATGTTTCAAGCTGTTTATTATTTTGAAGCAGACAGTTTGGACAAGGCGCTAAATGGTGATGGAAACAACTTGGGATTCCTCGAAATTATTGACGAATACAGCGTCACAGACGCTGCCAACCTTGCTAATTTCTATGCTGGTGTCAGCTACCTTAAGCAAGGGAAATTTGAACTGGCTAGACTTTATCTCGAAGATTTCAACGCTGCCGATTTATTGATTCAGGCAAGGGCCTATGGCCTGGTCGGTGACAGCTATATGGAAGAGAAGAAATACGATGATGCAGCCAAATATTATAACAAGGCCGCTAACTATAAACCAAACAAATACTTTTCTCCTGGTTATTTAATGAAAGAAGCTTTGGCCTACGAAAAGCTTAATCAGAATGATAAGGCGCGGGAAACTTATGACAAAATCATCAATCTATATTGGGAATCTTCGGAGTACCAGAATGCGCGAAAGTTTAAAGCACGTTTGGAGCCTAATTCTTAAAAATATTTCATAGCATTGAAGGGATAGATTTTTCTATCCCTTTTTTATTTTTAGGGTATCGCAAAATCAACCCAATTATGGCCGGACCATTAACATCAGGGAACGTAAAGTCGAAGGTGAATCTTTCTAAAAAGAACTTTGCCATCGTCGTAGCGGAATGGAATGAGGAGATAACGGAATCTCTTTATGACGGAGCCGTGACAAGTTTGAAGGCTCATGGCGTAAAAAATGAAAATATCATTCGCAAGAATGTACCCGGAAGCTTTGAGTTGTCACTCGGCGCGTTGTGGATGGCGGAGGAAAAAAAGATTGATGCAGTGATTTGCCTTGGATGTGTTATTCAAGGTGATACACCTCATTTTGACTACATCTGTCAGGCCGTTGCTTATGGTATAACGCAGGCGGGGCTTAAGACAAGAAAGCCGGTAATCTTTGGTGTAATCACTACGTTGAATCAGCAACAGGCCCTGGATAGGGCAGGTGGAAAGCTAGGGAATAAAGGGGAAGAGGCCGCCCTTACCGCTATCAAGATGCTAAATTTCTAAACCTCGAATAAAAAAAATATGCGCTTGTCCGGCGCATATTTTTTTCAGGAGCGTTGTAATCACTTACATATTTTTAACAATCTCCTCGCCAAATTCAGAGCACTTCAACAAAGTGGCTCCTTCCATCAGACGGTGGAAATCGTATGTTACACGTTTTTTCGAAATAGCAGCTTCGAGACCTTTATAGATCAGATCAGCAGCTTCCTGCCAGCCCATATATTCAAACATCATTACACCGGAAAGAATTACGGAACCAGGATTGACTTTATCTTGACCGGCATATTTTGGCGCCGTGCCGTGCGTTGCTTCAAATATCGCGTGACCTGTCATGTAATTTATATTTCCCCCAGGAGCGATGCCGATTCCTCCAACAATGGCTGCCAGCGCATCTGAAATATAATCACCATTTAGGTTGAGGGTTGCAACAGTAGAATATTCATCAGGGCGCAACAAAATCTGTTGTAGGAAAGCATCTGCAATCGCGTCCTTCAAGATAAGCTTATGTCCATTTTTCTCAATTACCTGCCAAGGGCCACCATCTAAATCTACGGCACCGAATTCGCGTTTTGCCAAGGCATATCCCCAATCGCGGAAACTACCTTCGGTGAATTTCATGATGTTGCCTTTATGAACCAATGTTAGATCGGGTTTTTTGTGCGTCAAAGAATATTCCAAAGCAGCACGGACCAACCGTTCAGTTCCCTCTCTGGAAACAGGTTTGATACCTATGCTTGAACTTTCCGGGAAGCGTATTTTTTTGTAGCTCTTTGGAAAGGTCTCTTTGAAAAATTGCATGAACTTTTTGTTCTCTTCTGTGCCTTCCTGAAATTCAATTCCGGCATAGATATCTTCGGTATTTTCACGGAACAACACCATGTCGGTCCTATGCGGCTCTCTCACAGGAGAAGGAACACCTTTGAACCAACGGACTGGTCGTACGCAAGCATATAAATCCAGTTCCTGGCGAAGGGCGACATTCAAAGAACGGATGCCACCTCCAACGGGTGTCGTTAAAGGGCCTTTTATTCCTATTAAATATTCTTTAAAAACTGTAAGGGTTTCGTCAGGAAGCCAGTTACCACTTTTGTTAAATGACTTTTCGCCTGCCAATACTTCTTTCCAACTAATTTTGCGTTTGCCTCCGTAAGCTTTCTCAACCGCTTTGTCAAATACGTGCTGAGACACTGGCCAAATGTCTATTCCCGTGCCATCGCCTTCTATAAAAGGTATGGTGGGATTTTCTGGCACAATAAGTTTACCGTTACGAATGCTGATTTTCTGATCGCTCATTTTACAAGTGTTTAATTTAATGCAAGGGCAAGGCCTTTTTTGCGGGCGGCAAATTAAAAAAATAAGGTTAGAAATAGAGGATATTTTTTATATCATAGCCGTTATTGAAAAAATAATACGTTATGAGATCGTTTGCGCTATTGTCCTTTTTGATTTTCCTTTTGGCGGGTTTTGGCAATAAACCAGTCGCAACTGAGGTTTGCTTAACCGCAGAAGAGAAAAAACTCTATGATTTGATCATGGAATATCGGAAAAGTAAAAAATTACCACCCATTCCATTGTCACCGAAGCTTACCCTGGTGGCCCAAACCCACGCAAAAGATCTCTCGGAAAACTATGAGTTTGATCCGAAAGGCAAATGCAATCCCCACAGCTGGTCTGATAAGGGAAATTGGACCTCGTGCTGCTATACCAATGATCATAAAGTATCCAGCTGTATGTGGACCAAGCCGCAGGAGATCGCCGGTTATTCAGGGAGTGGATATGAAATGGCTTATTACAGTTCGCTGGGTGCCAATGCAAAGGAAGGTCTTGATGGTTGGAAAGTTAGTCCGGGGCATAACCCCCTTATGATCAATAGCGGCACGTGGAGTAAAGTAAAATGGAATGCTATAGGAATCGGAATCTATAAAGAATACGGCCTCGTATGGTTTGGCGAAGTTGAAGACGACGGCAAAACAGAGATATGCAATTAGGCTTCTGAAATGTTGCCAGAACTGTCTAATTACCGGTTTTGATTTGAAAATAAGCCGTCCCAAAAGCAGACCCTTCACCAGAAAACCCCTAAAATCGCGCTGATTTTGGGCTTTTCAGTTCTGGCGTGATATTGGACGATGTAGCAGCATACCAACAAAGCATCGCTATGCTATTTAAGTTTTTCTTCAGACGACTTTCTATGGAAAAGCAGGTCAGCTATTTAAAGAAAAAGGGTATTGCACTGGGAACCCGATTGAAGGGTGGTCGCAAAATCCATATTTATATGCTTAGCGACTTGTTTATTGAGGTTTCTTACAAAAATGATAATGCCGACGAAGCTCCTGAAAAACTAAATATGCTTCGTGGATTAAACAACCTTAACGAATACCTGGAAAAAGAATTCAGAACGACCTTTTAAGGTTATTTTGACTTCAGAACTCTTAACATTGTCTCTCCGATTTCTGCAGGGGAATCCACGACGGCTATTCCACAGTCTTCCAGTATTTTCATCTTAGCTGCGGCGGTATCTTCTGCTCCTCCAATGATAGCACCCGCATGTCCCATTCTTCTGCCAGCGGGAGCAGTTTGACCGGCAATAAAACCAACAACAGGTTTCTTGTTTCCTTTTTCTTTGATCCAACGCGCGGCTACCGGTTCATAATTTCCGCCGATCTCGCCGATCATAACGATCGCGTCTGTTTCAGGATCGTTCATTAATAATTCCACCGCTTCCTTGGTGGGCGTGCCTATAATGGGATCACCGCCAATTCCAATCGCGGTTGAAATACCTAACCCAGCTTTTACAATTTGATCGGCAGCCTCATAAGTCAGCGTGCCTGATTTTGAAACAATTCCAATTCTGCCTTTTTTAAAAACAAAGCCCGGCATGATTCCGACCTTTGCTTCACCTGGCGTAATTACTCCTGGACAGTTGGGCCCAATAAGCGTCACACCTTTATTTTGTAAATATTTTTTAGCTACCATCATATCCTTTACAGGTATTCCTTCCGTGATGGTGATGACTACTTTTATTCCTGCTTCTACCGCCTCCATAATTGCATCGGCTGCAAATGGCGGCGGCACAAAAATGATGGTAACGTCGGCCCCTGTTTTTTCAACAGCTTCTTTCACCGTATTAAATACTGGACGACCTAAGTGTTCGCTTCCTCCCTTTCCTGGCGTTACCCCGCCGACAACGTTGGTGCCGTATTCAATCATCTGGCCGGCATGGAAAGATCCTTCGGAGCCTGTGAATCCCTGAACGATTACACGCGAATTTTTATTTACCAATACACTCATAGGTCTTGCTTTTTGAGAAGCACAAAAATAGAATATAAATGCGTTTGACCAAACCTCGTCATAAAAAGCAAAAGCCGCTCTTTTGGGGAGCAGCTTCTGTATCTCAAATTCTTATCGCGCTTACTTGGCAGGCGCCTTTTTCATGCCATATCTGAACAAAAATGCCTCGTAATCTTCCTTGTACTGCGGTACATCTGGCGCCAGCTGAATAGCCTCAGCATAAGCCGTACCGGCATCAATTAACAAATTGTTTTCCTCATAAAAGGCAGCCAGCAATAATTTATTCAAGGCATTCTGTTCAGAGGTTGTGCTTGCGATTTTTTCTAATTCACCCTTAATCCGCGCTTTATCAGCTTTGGATAATTTTTTCAAGGTGTATTTGTTCGAAACCTTATTCTTATTTGTGCCTGACGATACCTCCACAGTTATATTATCTTCATTGGCAAAATTCTTACTGTTTAAGTTAATAGCTACGCTGCTCTCACTTGTTTCAAGTCTGTCGAGATCATCTTCAAACAAGCTCTTAAAACTAACAATGTAGGGAGCAGGTGCACCCTGTGAATCCCACTGTATGATAACGTTGTCGTTATACACTACTGCCAACTCAGGCTTCGGGAGATACATCTGAATATTGTCCGCACCGCGGTCAACAGCACCAGTGGCCGCTAGTCGGTTCTTAGGCGTTGTTGACGAACTCAGAATAAAGTCGGTGTATTTGTTCAAGACATTAGAGCCACCGTTAACCTTTGAAGCTAAGTCGCCGACCTTATAACTGCCAGATTGTTTTAATTCCAGCGCCTTGCCACTCACGTGCACCAATCCTAAGTAAGAGTTCTCCGAAATCTTGAGTTCATCCCCGGATTTCAGACTTAATCCTACCTTGAGCTGTTGCCAGTTATTGCCAGATTTCAACTCATTCCTGCCTTTGTTGACAAGAACTTTAAACGCGTAGTCCTGCGCATGGGCGTACCCAAAAGCCACTAACAAGACACCGAAGAAAGCCAATCTACGTGATTTCATTGTTTAAGAAATTTTACGGGAAGAGGATTACTAGACAAAATTAAGATAATCCATGAGAAGTTTACATACTGCCTATAAACGGCAAAAGCCGCGTCGCGGCTTCACTTTTTTAAGAAAAATTTTCAGTTATCGCTTGATCCCGTGACGGATTAAAAAGTCGTCGTACGCGTCTTTGTACGTCGCAACATCGGGTGCGAGTTTGATGGCTTCTTCATAGGCGGAGATGGCATCGATGAAGAGATTATTTTCCTCGTAAAAACCAGCGAGAATAAACTTATTCAAAGCCGTCGGTTCCTGCACTTCACCCATAATCTCGTTCAGTGATTTTTTTACACTTTCCTGTTCAGCAGGGGCCAGTTTTTTAATCAAATGTTGCTTGGACACTTGTGTGGGGTCCGATTTTGATTTGACCTCTATTAACAGAGCATTTTCCTTTGCGAATTTAGGATCCATCAAATCAACCTGAAAGCTTGTTTCGGGCGTCTCGAATTGCGCTAACTCGTCGTCGAACATGTTTCTAATAGTTACGACGTAAGGTCCCGCTACCTTCGTTCCCACCCAACTGATGATCGCACTACTATTGTAGATACCCGAATGTTGATTTTGCGGAAGTATTAATTGGATGGCAGCATTTTCACCTCGATCCACCGCTCCCGTGGCGCTAAGCCGGTTCTTTTTTGCTTCCGCCGAATTACTGCTGAGAATAAAATCGGTATACTTTGTCAGCACGCTCGTTCCACTTTTAAGTTGGGAAGCAAGGTCAGAAACTTTATAACTTCCAGGTACCTTAAGCTCCAGGGGCTTGCCGGTAGCATGCACCAATCCCATATATGAATTAGGGCTAAGCTTCAGCTCATCTTCGTCTTTCAGGCTCGCGCCGGTCTTAATGGGAGCCCATTCACTCCCTGATTTAACTTCGTTCGCGCCTTTATTTGCCAAAACTTTAAATGCATATTCCTGAGCGACAGCACAAGAGATAAAAAGTGCTAAAAAGAGGGTCAAAAAGCGTGCTTTCATGATTTTAAGAATTGAAAAATTAGGATTTTTCAGGGTTTACCGGCGTTAATACAGTTTCATCCTTGCGGGTAATCGTGAACCATCCTTTAATCTTATAATATAGGTTTTTAAATACACTCATATATACCTCGTAGACATCACCAACTAAAGCCACCGCTGCCAGGGTCAGCGTCACATTAAACTTAAAGGAATACCAAGCAAAAATCATCACCATCAAAGCTGAATACAGCACCAATTGAATCAACTGCAATAGCTTGGTAATTCCATCATACCACAAGGGCAAGTTCGTGTTGATCAACGAAAATAGTGCCACATTAAGTAGGCAAAGAATAATGGCCATCGCTACTTCTTGCCATTCTGCCATTTGCGCTACATAATCTTTGTTCAATATCATGGATACAATATTTGCATGGACAACGGCACCAAACATGTCGGGATTGGCTTTCCCTGCCAATTTCTTATTGAGCGGAGTATAGAATTTGTCGTCCCACGAAGGATCGCCCAGGAATTCTCCCAAAAACCCGAAGATGACAATCTTATCCTTGATCATTTCCGGGACAAAATTTTCGGATGCTATATCTTCCACGTCGAGCGTGTAAAACATTTGGGGGTAATTCGTTGAACCAAAAATGTCGTAGACGTTCCCTTTATAGTTAATAACTTCAGAGTAGTTGTTCCGCTGCAGAAATTCTTGCGTCTGAACGGAATCATACTCCATTGCCAATTCAACCGCAAAAGCGTAGTGCGGCTTGCCTTTTATGTCAAGCTTCGGGTTGAACAGACGGCACGTTTTTACGTCATCTTGAAAGGCTGCATCGGTATCCAAATTCGCATAACCTTCACGAATCGCAGGAGCCGTAAAAAGTGAATCAGAACGTCTAAGGGAATCGTAGACGTCGGCCGGAAGAAGTGTGTCTGCCTGAAGAACTTTGGTAACAAGGACTACGTTCCCAGCTTCCTGAATCGCGTTACTCAACATTAGATTTCCAAAAGTATCACGTAGCTGAGGACAGTTAATGGTATCTCTCAAACCTTTCGAGCAGTCGAAGAAACCATCAATACCAATTACTTTAGGTCCATATTTACTTATAATTTGAATTTGTTCTCCAATTTGTCTGCGTGACAAATTTCCGATATTCACGATAACAATATTTTGATCGACATCTGGATCCTCGCGTAGTGTTGAGAAAACATAATCTGTTAATTCAACATCGCTTAGCGCCTGGCCAATGGGATCAAACGCATTAAAAACTTGTAATTGTGTAATCCCGAAAAGTCCCCATATTGAAAGAAATACCAATACGGTTGCGAGAACACAATCAATCCAAAATTTTCTCATGCAGATTTACGATGTGTTAGTAAATTTAGAAATTTAAGCCAGCATTACGACAACCTTTTGAAGCAATCCATCAAATCAAGACCTCAGATCAATTTGTTAGCAAAAGGTGTCTTGCAAGGCGACCGCATGCTACTGAGCAAGGCGATCACGGTAATTGAAAGTAATCTAGCCGAGGATCAGAAATTAAGCACAGACCTTTTAGAGAAAATCATACATGCAACAGGTAATTCCATTCGAATTGGAATTACCGGTGTCCCGGGAGTTGGCAAAAGTTCTTTCATTGAAGCCTTCGGTAAACACATTATTAGTCTTGGAAAAAAGGTAGCAGTTCTAGCCGTTGATCCCAGTAGTCAGTTAAGCAAAGGAAGCATCCTGGGTGATAAGACAAGGATGGAAGAACTTTCAAAAAATCCGTCGGCATATGTGCGACCTAGTCCCGCAGGCGATACATTAGGTGGTATAGCGCAAAAAACGCACGAAGCAATGCTTCTCTGTGAGGCAGCAGGATATGACGTGATTATTATTGAAACGGTGGGTGTTGGACAGTCTGAAGTAGGTGTGAAAAATTTGGTGGATTTCTTTTTGCTCCTCATGTTAGCAGGAGCCGGCGATGAGCTTCAAGGCATGAAAAAAGGGATCACGGAAATCGCTCAGGCACTTGTGATAACCAAAGCCGATGGAGAGAACATAAAAAATGCAAATGCTGCAAAAGCAACTTATCAACAAGCGCTCCATCTTCAACCTTCCTTCAACTCTGAGTGGACGCCAAAAGTTCTCACGGCATCTGCGCATACAGGTTCAGGTATTAATGATGTTTGGAAATTAATACTGGCATATAAAGAGCAGGCTACCAGCTCTGGTTTTTTTGATCACAACAGGGATCTACAAAACATGGAATGGTTTCAGGATCACTTTCAACATCTTTTGCATTCAGATTATAAAGGCTTTAAGATTCTTCAAAATCAAAAAAAGAAATTGGAGACTCAGATCCTGAAACAAAAGATATCACCGAAACTGGCCGCTGAGAAATTGTTGGAGGAGTACCATCGAGAAGTTAGAAAGCTTAAAGCTAAAAGCTAAAAGCGGAAAGTGGAAAGCTGAAATGCTTAAAGCTGACCGCTTAAAATAGGTCCTGAAACCAGAAGGAGGATTCAAGTCTTTTTATTTCTCCATTTGGATCCTTGCGCTGATAATTGTAAGTCTTTTTAACGATTTCGCCCTTCGTGATGGGAATGGGCTTTTTAAATAGTGGCCCATCAAAAACAAAAGTGTGGAACTCACCATTCTCTCCGCAAGGATCAACACCCGGAGGCAACGCTGCTAAAAATTTATGATCAACCAAACTCATCTGATTCGGGGAAAAGCGCGCGGCATCCGCCGCACATAGGGTCGTCTTGAAGCCGATAGCAATGAAATCACTTAGCAAGACTTTACTGTCGAGCTTCCACAACGGGAAGGATGCAGTGAGCTTGTTTAGTTCGATCAAGCTCAACCTAAAATCTCTTAAGTCTTCCAAAAATATATCTCCAAACACGACGCCTTCAATTCCGTGAGTAGCACATTCACGATAAAATTTTTGCATGGTCGATCGGTAAACCTCGTGATCGGTAGAAGCCGGCAGATAGATTTTTTCGAGTGGTATTCCGATATGCTCAGCTTGTTTTTCGATCAGCATTTCTCGAACGCCGTGTAATCCCACTCTCTTTGAGTCTTTATCGATGACCGTGTGAAGGCTGACAACGTCAAATTCGCCCGATACGAAAATTTTATACAAGGCGAAAGCCGAATCTTTACCCCCGCTCCAGCTTATCGTTACCTTCTTTTTTAAACTCATAGGGACAATGCCTGCATCTATTTTTACAACAATACCCTCTTTTTAAATGGTAGGCCTCGGTAAAAACCAGGAGGCCATTTTCCATGTAGTAAAGTATTTCTTTTGGTTTCCCTTTTTCTAACATAATTATCTAAACTCAAAACTATTTGGTCCGACACCCGCACTGAAATTATCTATTGCAGTTCCTGACAGGTTATAGCGATAAATTGTTCCATTACCTGCAAATGATTTACTGTCTGCCATGTAAAGCACATCGTTTTCGGGATCAATTCCAATCCCATAAAAACTGGATGCCTGTGCTTCTGTAAAGAGCGCAGAAGCCGGCGCTTCGGTATCCGACGTACTTAAAACGTAAACTGAATTTCCTTTGTAATAGAAAATTTTATCCTTCGCTTTATTGATGGCTGCCTTCGACGACACATTTGCGTGAAGTTCCACGGTTTTCAGTACGCTGTTCGCTGCTTCATCATCACTTTTCATCGGATCCAACTGCACGAGTTCACCATCATCGCCTTGATACGCGCCCGCGCAAATTACCCAAAGCATATTCTGCTTGTCTACTAAAAATGCCCCTGGCGAATTGCCTACTTCAATTGTTTTGATAACCTCTTTGCCGACAGGATCAATTACAGAAACCGTATTGGTGAAATTGTTGGAGACGTAAAGGTTGCCCTGATGGGCAATGATGTTCTCTGCACCAACATCCGTAGTAATGCTTTCTGTGACTACATGATTCTGCAAATCAATAATTGCGACTCTGCCAGGTTCGGAATAGCTTACCCACTCCGTTAGGTAGCCTATGCCATTGAGGGTTGTAAAATATCTGGGTAACAACACGTTTTTCAGTGTATACTCAGCCGCGAATGTATTCGCATTTACAACCTCCATTTTATTGCTGTTGTTCACCACGATGTAAGCGAACTCACCGCTAATACTCATCGATTGAACCACGTCTCCCAATGCTAACCCGTTATTCACCGTTCCAAAAAGGTCTTGCGTTACTGAGTCATCAGGACTGATGTGACTAATCGTTCCATTCGCATCCTGAAAATTTCCCTCATTCACGACAAAAACGCCTTCCTCGAATTTTCCTTTTGGCTGGTTATCATCGTCATCGCACGACGGGAAAGAAACAGAAATAATCGTCACCAAAATCAACGCATAAAACTTCAACTTTTTCATGGGGTTTGTTTGTTATTAAAATTTATGGAAATACTGATTGCATAATTTCTGCCCGGCATGGCATGATTTTTTAAATTTTCATAATAGATATTGAAAATATTGTTTGCCTCCGTCCGAAGTTGGAAGCGGGTCCGCTTCAATAAGAAAAATTTACTGAGTGAAGTGTCCAACAGACCGTACGGATCGAGCGCTTGATAACTGTCATTATCGAGGGTGGTGTACCGGACGCTGGTAACATTCAGCTTAATGTCAAAGGTCCACTGCTTCCAAAGCACGGCACCAGAGGCCCTGAGGACATGAACTGGTACATAAGCCAGTTGTTTATTTACAAAACTGTCCGGTCCTTTTTGGTTGATGGATCGGGTGTATCCATAGTTAAGGTTGCCAACAATCCGGTACTGCGGTCTCGTAAACTTTGCTTTAGCATCTATTTCAATTCCATGGAGTTTAACTTGTTGCAAATTCGTTGGTGACCAAATGCCATCATCGTTTTGCCACACGATCATGTCATCGACCCAACCGCTGTAAATTACTCCGTCAATGGCATAATGCCAGGAGTCGGCTGTCCTTGACCAGTTCACACCACCTTCTAAATGGATAGCATCCTCCGGCGTTACATCCGGATTACCTCCAGGGATGTAATACCGATCATTTAAGGTAGGTACGCGAAAACCACGCGCCACCTGACCACGAACAACCAGGCTATTTTTTTTATCGCGTAAAATATGGAATTCGGTACCAAGGGTCGGCGCAAACGGGGCATAACTGTTGGCATAGAATGACTGTCGCAGGTTGACGTTCACAAGCCAGTCACGGTGCAACGCGTAGCGAAATGATGCAAACGCATCATACCTGTTTTCAGAAATTGTTGAAGTAAAATTCTCGGACGATGCGCTGTAATTTGAATAATTCATTCCGTAGCGGAGATTACTTCTAGGATTTAAACTCTTGTCCATGCTGACCAACGCTGTCAGCTGCTTCGACTTAACGGTACTAACATTATCGTCCGTATAATCCTGGTCACTGAAAATGTAGCCTGCGGTTGCTGATAAGATTCCGAAGCGGGAGTCGTTTTGATACTTAAGGCTGAGACGCGCATGACGGTCTTTCAGCGTTTCGTTTGCCTGATCATTGGTGACCGCGGGTTGTATTTCCCGAATGTTGTCGGTATACATGCCTTCCGCTAAAAGTTGTTGCGTTTCTGAAATTTTAAGATTCACTTGTTGATCGAATCCATAGTTGGTTACCGCTGCATGATTTTGTTTTTTTGAATAGCCTGCAGCCGGGGATTCATAAGGAAAATCATTCTCTATAAATGAGCGATAAAGTTTTGTACGAAACTCCCATCGCTTGTTGCTGTAAGAACCTTTAAGCCCCGTGTTGAATTTCCCGAAGCTTCCGATCTGCTGATAAAATGTTCCCGCGAAACCTTTGTCGAATTGCCCGCTGTTTTGACCGATCATGATGCTCCCTCCAATGGCATCGGATCCATAGAGTGCACTGCCGGTACCATACTGAATCGACACCTCATCAAAAAGAAAAAGTGGAATCAGCGAGAAGTCAGTTTGCCCCAATGTGGGGGAGTTGATGTTAATACCATTCCACAATACCGCCGTTTGTGAAGCCGTGGTACCCCGAATGGTAATCGTGGAGAGTTGGTTGTTCCCGTAGGTTTTTAAATAAAAAGGTGTCTCGTCGATGAGTTTATTGGATAGTGTTGTTACTTCTTCGCCGGACTTAATCTGAACAACCTTTGAACCGGTGGCGTACGAAGTGACCGGTAGTCCATAGACACTCACTTCTTTTAGATAGGTGGTGTCTCCCACCTGAGCACGCGCGGCAAGATTTATCAGAAAAAGCAAACCCGTAAAAAAACTAAACCGTGCCATCCTTTTGAATCGAACAAATAAAAATTTCAATTCAAAACCTGCGCTAAAAAGTGAGGAGTAGTGCTAATACAAAACTTGCACGAGAACTACATCGTCAGCTTTTCTCCCGAAAGCTTTGAGCTAATAAAAAATTTCTGGCAGGTCTCCTGGCTTTCCCGACTCTTGTTTCACCTTCTCATGACGCAAGGCGCGCCACAATGGTATTGCAGAACAAAAGCTGATCCCGATGAGATCGGGACGGGATTACAGTTGCGGGGACAGCTCCGGAATTGATTATTCGCACCGGCATTCCCTTTTAATCTCCTGATGCTGGTAACAGCAGAAGAACCACAAATCCGGAACAAACATAAGCCACTCCGTTGCATTTTCCAAGGGCGTATCGATATTGGTTACAGGTAATTGTTATCAGTTATCAGTTCTCCCAGGCCATCAGATAACGGATAACCCTTAACGGACAACGATAACGGATAACGATTAACTGATAACGGACAACTATCTTGCAGACATGAAAAGTAGTTTCATCGCCCTGTTAAGTCTCGTCATTCTAGGTTGTCAGTCGGAAAAAAAATCCACCCCTATTGCGGAAAACAAACCTTCAGCGACGACCCTTCGCTATGCTTCGGGATTCCGCGTCACCTATCAAGACAACAACACTAAACTCGTTGAAGTGGTCTATCCGTTTCAGGGCGCCACCTCCGGCTATAAATATTTATTAGTTCCAAAAGGTCAACCTGTTCCCGACCATGAAAAGGACGTTCGCATTATTTCTATCCCATTGTCTTCTATCATTTGTACATCAACAACTCATATTCCACTGTTGGATTATCTGGAGGAAACGGAAAAACTGGTAGGTTTTCCCAGCACGGATTATATAAGTTCTGAAAAAGCGCGCAAGCAGATCGATGCTGGAAAAGTACAAGAATTGGGAGTCGATAAGGGTCTTAATTTGGAAAGAGTTGCCATGCTTCGCCCTGATATGGTTATGGGCTATACGATGAACAGTGATTACGGACAGTTTAAAAAAATAGAAGACCTCCATGTACCCGTGGTAATAAACGCCGAGTACTTAGAAAAACATCCCTTGGGAAGAGCTGAGTGGATCAAATTCATGGCGCTATTCTTTAACAAGGAAAAAACGGCCGATTCTGTTTTCGCCGTAATAGAAAAAGAATACCTCAAGACGAAGGCAGTGGCAGACCGGGCACCAAGCAAACGCACTGTACTCAGCGGCATTGTCTATGGAGATGCCTGGTTCTTGCCTGGGGGGCAAAATTATGCGGCCAAACTCCTACGGGATGCCGGCTATCACTACTTGTGGGATGACGACTCAACCAGTGGATTTCTTGAACTGAGTTTTGAATCAGTGTATGAGAAAGCACATGGTGCTGATTTCTGGATCGGTGTCGGCTCGTTTTCATCACTGAAGGAAGTTGAGAACGCAGATCACCGTTATGCCCGGTTCAAACCATTCCAACAAAGACAAGTTTATTCTTCCAACCTTCGGAAGGGTTCCACGGGTGGAAGTGAATTTTTAGAACTCGGGTATTTAAGGCCTGATATTATTTTGAAGGATTTAATGAAGATCGCGCATCCGGAATTGATGCGTGGGCATGAGCTTTATTTTCACAAACGGCTGGAGTAATCCAGATTCAGTCAAGCCGCATCACGTCAACCTGCACCGACAGATTTTGTCCCCCTGAGCTGAACACGATACCCTTAATTGGCGCGACATCATGATAATCTCTTCCAAAAGCAACAGCAATGTGCTTGTAGGCAGGAAGCATGCAATTTGTGGGATCAAATTCAACCCAGCCAATGGAAGGAAAGTATACCGAAACCCACGCATGCGATGCATCGGTTCCCACCAATTTTTTTTTCCCTGGCGGTGGTATCGTTTCGAGGTAACCGCTGACATAACGGGCGGCCAATCCCTTATTTCGGAGGCAGCTGATCATCAAGTGTGCGAAGTCCTGGCAAACTCCTTTTTTTATTTTGAGAACCGATTCAACCGGGGTATTGATTGTCGTAAATCCCGGTTTGAATTCAATGTCTTTATAAATCTTTTGCATCAACGCGTTGCAAGACGACCATAACGTTGAGTCTTCGACAAAGCAATCTTCTGCAAATTCACGAATTACTTCGCTATAAGGTACATACTGGGACGGAAGGGTATATTGAATGATATCAAAAGTATTGCTCTTTTGTTCAGCAAGCACGGACTTCACATCTTGCCACAGCATGGGTGATTGGAAAGCTTGATTGCCCTGAGGTCGATCCTCAAGTCCTATTTCACTCACCGCCGTAATTTTAAGATGATTGTGTTCCTTGTACGTGGAGAAGTATACCAGCGTGTTACCAAAAAAATCCTTCCTATAAACGATGTCATCAGGAGTTGGAACAATTTTTATGTTCGACGAGATCAATGTATGATAGGGGAGGTCGAGTGGTGTAAGACATAACCTGTTATGGCACAAGCCTACGGCGTCTTGATAGGTATACTCAGTGACATGTTTGACCTGATATCTCATCAGATTTCTAGTTTAAAATTATCTTTTGTCCCTTGGGACTGATAGGTTGAATGACTAAAGTAGTTCGCGGTGAGCTTCAACGAAAGCGTTGAAATCTTTGCGCTGAGGTACTCACAAACACGATCCAATTCAATTCTGAAATCCAAATCAGGATCAGCTTCCATTAATTTCTCAACATCGAGCAACCGGACTTTACTGTAACATTCAAATGCCAGGTTAGCAACATCTCCGTCGTGCATCGCTTTTTCCCTTTGTGGCAACTGCTCAATAAATTTCAACAACTGTTCCAATTGTGATAGAATAGAGATCGGATTTTGCTTATTCAAAAACAGCAGGTCCAATGCCGGCGCGATATCGAAGTAGGTTCGGTATACAGATCGAAAATTTGAAAGATTCTGGTTGCTCACCAACAAAGCTTCTAAAATCTGGAACGCGACACTTTCTTCATACTTGAAGGTCAACAAGGCGCGGTACTGGACTAATTCTAATGACAGCTCTTCAATCAATTGTCCAATCCTATACATCAACCAACCCTCACCGCGGTACATGCTCTGGCGATTCATCTCCAAAAAAGACAGCAGTCCTCCGTTCAATTCATCCAGCAATGTAAAGACATGCCGAATACCCTGTGGTTCCAAGGCTGCAAGTTTCCTTTTCACATTCTCGATGTCGTCAATGATTCTCCAATTATCAACCGACCAACGGTCGCGTACGGCGTACATGGCTTTCAAAAGACTGTTCACGGTGAACAGGATGCTACCGTTTTGCGCCGGATCACAAATTAGTTTCTGAATTTCTCCAAGCTTGTCGTCGACGCTTAGGTCATCTTCTTCAGTTATAAAGCCAGGATAAGAATCCGTGAGATGAGTAACGGTTCGTAGCAATGCACGCTGCGCCTCGGAGTCCTGACCATAGTATCCACTCTGGCTGAGGTTGCGTAATACAATACGAATGAATCTTGAAATACGAAGCACTCGTTGAGCATACCTTCCTACCCAAAATAAATTTTCGGCCGCGCGACTGGGCAAGACGGCTTTTCTTTTCAGATCGCTGTGATGCAGCAGTGATGTACCGGAGTGCCTAATCGAAGCTTCAACCCACGTATCCTTTGCTATCCCACCATCCTGGTTGGACACGAGGAAGCTTCCTTTTTCAGGCGAACAACGGGTAAGGCCACCAGGCATTATTTCATAACCTCCTTTAGCCGCAACTAAAAATGTTCGAAGCACGGTGTACCGTGGCTCTAATTTATCTTTTGTAAAAACTGGAGTCGTCGAAAAACCTACTTCTTCCTGTCCGACGTACAAATAAGGCTGAGCTTTTATTCTTCGTACGAGGTCCTCTTTTTGTGCTTTGGATAACTGGCTTCCTATAACGGTCTGCGATCCTATCATTCTGTCGATTTTCTTTACCACCAGCGCATCAATATGCTGTATCACGTAATCCATTTCCTTCTTTTGGCCGCACCACCAGGTCGCGACCATTTGGAAGACCGGATCTTCGTTGAGAAAATATTTGAACACGTTATGCAAAAAAGCCATGAGACCCGTGTTTTCCAGGATGCTGCTGCCCAACGGATTGGCTATCGATACATTTCCCTTTCTCACCACTTCCAGCAAACCGGGAACACCCAGGTGAGAATCTTCTCTGAACTCCAATGGGTCACAATAGTTATCATCTACCCTGCGGAGTATCACGTCAACTTTTTCAAGGCCCTCTACCGTTTTGATCCAAACAAAACCATTTCGCGCAACCAGGTCATCACCTTGTACAAGGGTGAAACCCATATAGGAAGCAAGGAAGGCATGTTCAAAATACGTTTCATTACGCGGACCAGGAGTTAACAAAACAATTCTCGGTTGGTCTTTCCCTTGCGGTGCGATCTCAAGGAACGCCTGCATCATATTATTAAAGAAACCTCCAAGTTTGGTTATTTTGTGGTTGGTGAATAATTCGGGAAGGACCCGACTGAGCGCACTTCTGTTCTCCAATGCATACCCCATTCCCGAGGGGGCCTGTGTGCGGTCTTTCAAAACCCAGACCTTCCCATCCGGTCCCCTCGACAGATCCGCCGCATATAGAATCAGTTGGTTTGCGCCCGGAAGTTTTATCTTGTCACAAGGGCGAAGAAATCCCGAGTGCGCATAGATCAATTCAGGTGGTATTATTCCATCCTTCAACAACTTTCGTTCACCATAAAGATCTTCGAGCAATTTGTTTAGGACATATGCGCGTTGTTTCAGTCCACGTTCGGTAATCCGCCAGGCGGCTGGCGAAATGACCAATGGCATGGTATCTAACAGCCACGGACGATTTAATCCATCAGTATCTCCATATACATTATAGGTGACACCATTTTCCTTTAAAAGTTTGAGCAATTCCTGCTGCCGGTTTTTTAATTCCTCAGGCTCAAGGCGATCGATATTTTGCAAAAGTGTTTTCCAATGGTCCTTGACCTCGCCCTTAAATCCATAGCATTCATCCCACGATGGTGGGTTCGCAAAATAATTTTTTGCCCAGGTTTCTAGTTGCGTGTGAGGATTTAGGCTTTCCATCTCAAATACGTTCCATCAGAATTGGCGTAAATCTAAGGTAGTAGGATATTCAGGATTAATCTTTATAGGCGGCGGATCAAAATTTTTCGGAACCCAATTTTTTTCCAAATATCGCTCAACATTTGAATACATCCGCGACGGCGTGATATAACCTTGCGTATGTCCTTCGCTCCAAAAACGACTGATTCTCCTTCCTTCAGCCTCGAAAGCATTGATGGGAAAAGTATCGTAGCTCCTTCCACCAGGGTGAGCAACGTGGTAGGTACATCCACCGATTGACTTACTATTCCAGGTATCTAAAATATCGAAGGTCAATGGAACATCTGTAGACAGCGTTGGGTGGAGCGCGGATGGGGGACTCCAGGCCCTATAGCGAACGCCCGCAACATATTCTCCTCGGACCGACGTTTCCTTCATCGGGATAGGGATCCCGTTGCACGTTACCATATAACGATCCACATTAAAGTTTCGCACCTTCACTTCTACCCTTTCGACCGAAGAATCAACAAATCTCGCCGTGCCTGCGCTGGCAGTTTCTTCGCCCAGTACATGCCAGGGTTCAATTCCGAAGCGTAATTCCAAGGCCATTTCCAGGACAGAAATTTTTCCATACAAAGGAAATCTGAATTCAAAAAACGGTTCAAGCCAGGCCAATTGGAAAAAGTAACCAGCATCCTGTAAGTCCTGAATGACCTCTTCCAAATCCTGTCTCACGTAGTGTGGCAACAAGAATTTGTCGTAGAGTGCCGTTCCCCACCGGATCAATTTTTTCTTGTAGGGTTTATTCCAAAACGCGGCGACGAGACACCTTAACAAGAGCAACTGCACAATGCACATTTGCTTATTGGGTGGCATATCGAAAGCGCGGAACTCCAATATTCCCAATCGCCCTGTCGAGCTATCCGGTGAATATAATTTATCAATGCAAAATTCGGCCCTGTGGGTATTGCCCGTAATGTCGATCAATAAGTTTCTAAAGATCCTGTCGACGAGCCAGAACGGAACCTCTCCTCTTTCAGGAATCTGACTAAAGGCAATCTCAAGTTCGTATAACATTTCAGGTCGGCCTTCATCGACGCGAGGAGCCTGACTGGTCGGGCCGATGAACTGTGAAGAAAAGAGATAAGACAATCCGGGATGATGCTGCCAGTAAGTAATAAGGCTGCGAAGCAAATCCGGCCTTCGTAACAACGGACTGTCGTTGGGTGTAATTCCTCCGATAGTGATATGGTTACCACCGCCCGTACCGGTATGTTTGCCATCGAGCATGAATTTTTCGCTGCTTAGTCTGCTCAGCCTTGCCTGCTCAAACAGAACATCATAATTATTGACAAGCTCCTTCCAACTTTTTGCCGGATGAATATTAACCTCGAGAACGCCAGGGTCCGGAGAAAGAGCAAGTTTTGTAACCCTATTGTCTCTGGGCATTTCATAACCTTCGATAACAACCTTCAGATTTAATTTTTCTGCGGTCTTCTCAATCGAAGCTAGTAGATCCATGTAGTGTTCCGCATAAATCAGCGGCGGCATAAAGAGATGAATTTTGCCTTCCCGGACTTCAATACATAATGCTGTCTTGGTTACATGGCCCTCGAACGTAGTGCTAACGAGGGTGTCTTGTTCCGGAAGCTTTTTTCTTGGCTCTGGCTTTTTGTTTTTTTCCTCTCCATTAGAATGAACCTCCTTCGTTGCCCTGAAGAATTCCAGCGGAACCTCGACAGGATTTATAGGCGCATTATACCTTTGTTGCGCGGTGATATGAAAATCATCGAGCGCAGGTAACACCTCAGATGCACTGCGCTCAACCTTTCGTTGCTCTTTGTGAGGCTGAACATATAATATTGACTTTAACGGAAGGCGTAACCCGGCGGGTGAGTTTCCTGGAATCAGGATCAACCGTTCACTCCTGAACTTCCATTTGGAGGAGATCCACCTGTTGGTCCAATAGTTCCATTCGAGAGGAATGACATAGCCTATAGGTTGGTCCATACCGTGCGCCAAAATTTCCGCAAGCTTTTTCCGTTCCAGTGGATCGCGAAGGTTGGCTTTATAGGGATCCAAATTGAGCGGCACTTTACCTTCTTCCCATATAAAATAAAAAGCATCTTCAAATGCGGGGTGCACAAAGTCTTCTCCCAGACTCAGGAACTTCGTCAGCGTCAACGCAAAACGGTTTGCATCCTCGACGGTACTTGTCGAGTCACCATCGTCCAGGTCGAGCAAATTGTCATTCTTCCAAATCGGATATCCGTCGTTACGCCAAAACGCACCATACTGCCACCGTGGTAACGGTTCACCAGGATACCATTTGCCGGTGCTCTTATGAATGAAGCCTCCCCGACCAAAAGAATTTTTCAGGCGCTGGATCAAGTCTAATCCCCGTTTTCTTTTCTGAGGGCCATCTGCGGCGGTATTCCATTCTTTCGCCTCCATATCGTCAACAGAAACAAAAGTTGGCTCGCCGCCCATCGTTAGTCGCACATCGCCTTGTAACAAATCTTCGTCTGCCTTCTGGCCCACTGCCATAATAGAAGCCCACTGCTCTTCACTATACGGCTTGGTAACGCGAGGGTCTTCATGGATACGAAAGACTTCATTCTTATAATCAAAAGTGACTTCGCATTTATCGGTCATACCGGTAACAGGTGCGGCGCTCAGCGGATCTGGGGTGCAGCACAGTGGAATATGACCTTCACCGGCAAACAGCCCTGACGTTGGGTCCAGGCCTATCCATCCCGCTCCTGGGATATATACTTCGGTCCAGGCGTGAAGGTCAGTAAAATCCACGGTGGTACCTGATGGTCCGTCTAATGCTTTTGTATCGGCTTTCAATTGAATTAAGTACCCTGAAACAAACCGAGCTGCCAATCCCAACCTGCGCATTAATTGCACCAACAGCCAGGCCGAATCCCTGCAGGACCCGCTTTGAAGTGTTAGCGTTTGATCAACGGTTTGAATTCCTGGCTCCAATCGGATCGTATAATTTACACTTTGTTGTGCCGCCTGATTTAACTTTACCAGCAAATCGATGGTACGCAACTCTTCAGTGGGTTTGACATCACGGGCCCACGCGTCAAAAACGGGCCCACTTTCCGTGACTTCCATGTATGGTGACAGCTCTTTCCTCAGTTGATCATCGTAAGTGAAGGGAAAGTGTTCTGCATATTCCTCTATAAAAAAATCAAATGGGTTGATAACAATGATCTCTGCGATCACTTCCACCTCAAAACGAAGCAATTTTGTTGGTTCATGAAAGACAACCCGGGCCAGGAAATTTCCAAAAGGATCCTGCTGCCAATTTATAAAATGCTCTTCCGGTTTTACCTTCAAAGAATACGACAGGATCGGTGTGCGGCAGTGCGCTGCCGGCCGTAGTCGAAATGTATGCGGCGACAAGTTTACAAGTCGATCGTATTGGTAAGAGGTTTGATGCCGGATAGCGACTCGGATAGCCATGAGAAAATGAAGTGAATTATACTTAATAATACTTCATTTTGAAAACAGATACATGATTGTTGCCTGATTTCAATCCATCAATTTTGGATTAATGAACTTCAATCGATTGTTGTGGCGATTTGCTAATACGAACTACGCCATGATCTCCTCGGTCACGATTTCCAGGCCAGCACTTTGCATTGCACCAAACCCGCCTTGAATGTTTATCAGATCCTTAAACCCAAGTCTTTTCATCATTGAGATAGCCGTCATTGAACGATATCCTCCGCCGCAATGGACTATGTACTTTTCATCTTTGTTCAGATTCGAAAGGTTATGAGGAAAATTGGCAAGGGGTAAAAATACAGCATCCTTTATATGGCTTACACTCCATTCACCAGGTTTACGAACATCCAAAATAACAGCCTTGTGATTC
>Ga0111539_10002452_pt1 | contig 24652 bp, 20 predicted proteins | sample RhiMethybrSRZTD1_FD_79667 | JGI IMG/M metagenome (GOLD analysis project Ga0111539, IMG submission 79667) | Populus rhizosphere microbial communities from Tennessee, USA - Rhizosphere MetaG P. TD hybrid SRZTD1 (version 2) (version 2) | ecosystem: Host-associated > Plants > Roots > Rhizosphere >...
CGGGTGTGACGTAGACATTGTGAATCCCGCCCTTGGTGGGAATACTCTTCACGCGCTCGAGCGTCTTCGTGTCGATCACATCAACGGCACCCGGCGCGGAGACGATGCCGACGTAGACACGGCTTCCGTCCTTCGCGATCGAGATGTTGTTCGGACGCCCGGTCAGCGGACTCTTCTTCGTCGTCTGCAGCGTCTTGCCGTCAACGACGTGCAGCGTCTGTTCGGCTTCGCTGCTGATATAGATGCGGCGACCATCGGGATCCGCGGCAGCACCGTGGTTGATCGGAACGCCCTTGATCTCACCGACGATCGTGTTCGATGAAGGGTCGATCAAATGGATGTTGTCGCCGGCCGAGTTCGTCTGAACGATGCGAACCTGCGCGGCGGCAGCGGTCGACATCGCGAGGACCGGCGCGACCAGGAGCAGTTTATGAAAACGAGCGATCATGAGGCCTCCTCAGGCGGCAGCAGCGTAGCACACGGACGCGCGCCAGGCTTTGGGCTCTCGGCTTTCGGCTTTGGCCAGAGATCACCGCAAGCTTCGCGTCTTTCAGAATGCTCATCGTCTTACGCTTGCTATCTACAAGCACACGAAGAACTTTCCCAAGGACGAGTGGTACGGGCTTCGAGCACAGATCCGTAAGGCATCGGTCTCGATTCCAACGAACATCGTTGAAGGAAGTGCGCGACGCTCGACTCGCGAGTATTTGAATTTCCTCAACATCGCCCGCGCGTCGGGGGCGGAAGTCGCGTACCTTGTTCAACTGACATGCGCGCTCGAAATATTGTCCAACAGCAGCTTCGCGATTCTCGACGAACTATGCCAGCAGCTCGTGCCACAACTCGAGGCGCTGGTCGATAGCATTGAGAAACTCTGGGTCGAGGAGCGAAAGGCAAAGCGCGCAAAGATGAAGCGCAGCGGAAAGCCCGGAGTCTAGAGCCTAGAGCCCAAAGCCCAGCGCCCAAAGCCCAGAGCCTAAAGCCTAAAGCCAACAAGCAGCCATGCACTCGCCAACGACTCTGGCACGTCACTACACGAGATTCCGCGTTGGCGAACGCCTGCTGCTGACCGGACATTCACATCAGGCATGGCCCGATGTGGGATTCGAGGCGCAACAGCGAGCGTGGCTCGACGCGGCGGAGTATGTCGATGACAAGTGGGAGCGCGCCGCGGAACAGGCCAATCGTGTGCGAGCCGGATTCGCGCGATTGCTTGGCGACACTCCCGCCAACATCGCGCTCGGGCAGAACACGCACGAGCTCGTGACGCGCTGGCTGTCGGCCCTGCCGTTCCGCCAGCGGCAGCGCCTCGTGACCACCGACGGCGAGTTCCACACAATTCGGCGTCAGATGGATCGATTCGCCGACGAAGGGATCGAGGTGAAGAAAGTCGCCGCGCATCCGGTGGACACGCTGGCCGAACGCCTGGCGAGCGACGTGAACGGTCACACGCTTGCCGTGCTGGTGTCATCGGTGCTCTTCGAGACGTCGGCGATCGTGCCAGGACTCGATCGAGTGGCGGCGGCTTGTGCGACGCATGGCGCCGAACTGCTCGTGGACGCCTATCACCATCTCAACGTCGTGCCATTCGATGTCTCATCGATCGGAATGCAAGGCGCATTCGTCACGGGCGGCGGCTACAAATACTGTCAGCTCGGCGAGGGCAACTGTTTCCTTCGCGTGCCAGATGGGTGCAGTCTGCGTCCCATCCTCACCGGGTGGTTCGCGGAATTCGAATCGATAGAGTCCACCGGCCGCGAACGAGTCACGTTCGGAGAAGGCGCTGCGGCGTTCGCCGGCGCCACCTACGATCCGACGTCGCACTATCGCGCGGCCGCCGTCTTTGCGTTTCATCAGCAGCAGGGACTCGCACCTGACGAACTGCGACGGATCAGCCAGCGCCAGATCGGACTGCTGATCTCGGCGTTCGAGCAACTCGATGTCCCCGCGTCCATCGCACGCGTCGAGCCGATGGCATTGGACCGGCGCGGCGGGTTCGTCGCGATCCGCGCGGCGCAGGCGCGCGAGTTGGCCCGGCGTCTGCGTGAGCGCGGTGTGTTCGTCGATGCACGCGGCGACGTCCTGCGGATGGGACCGGCGCCGTATCTGCGCGATGATCAGTTGACAGACGCGGTCGCGGCGCTGGGCGAGGTGATTCGCGGAGGCGGCTCATAAGCCTCCCGCGCACGCGAAAGCGTGCGTTCTACGCCGGCCGGCGCACGGGCTCTGGCGCGTCGGCATATCGCCGGTACTTGCCGAGCAGTCTCCCGATGGCCACAAGCACGGGGAAGACGAACCGTTGCACGGCCATGGGGATCTCCAACATGCCGAACTCGCTTCGGTACCGCCCCATGAGAAAAGCCGCGTCGAAAAGACTCGGCCGGCCTCCATTCCGTTTCGTCGATGCGTAGAGCTCGGTGAGGAAGTACTCCACGTTATCGGCCGGCTCGATGTACCCGATGCCCTGGAGATCGTCCTGACCCGCGTTCCAGAACTTGTGCGGCTCGCCAGCCTTGAAAGCGACCGTGTCACCCGGCCCGCCGAACTGCTCGGGCCCGTCGGGACGCTTGTAGCCGATCCGTCCTCGCCGCACCGTCACGGCCTCATCCTGGAAGTAGTGCACATGCATCGGAGGACCGGAACCAGGCGTGACGGTGTTCTCCACCTCCAGGCGGTCGCCGGCAGGTCCCGGCACCACGCGGACGAAAGTGATGCGCTCGCCGGCGCCGTTCTCGATGACGTGCGGATAGGAGTACCGTCCCATGTTCGGTTCTGAGTCTGATCATAAGGCGGGTCTGAAGACCCGTCTCTACCAGCGAAAGAGCTTGCCAGGGTTCATCCGGTTGTCGGGATCGAGCGCGCGCTTGATCGCCTTCATGACCTCGAGCGCGTCGCCGTGCTCCTCGACCAGGTAATCGATCTTGCCCATGCCGACGCCGTGCTCACCTGTGCTGGTGCCCCCCATGGCGAGCGCACGGTGCACCAGCCGGCTGTTCAGCGCTTTCACTTCCGCGAGCTGATGCGGGTCGTCCGGATCAAAGACGAAGTTCAGATGGAAGTTGCCGTCGCCGACGTGACCGACGAGCGGCGCGAACGCCTGCGACGCGGCCAGGTCCTGCTTGGTGTCGAGAATGCATTCGGCAAGCGCTGAGATCGGCACGCACACATCGGTCACAAACGACTTGCCGCCAGGGCGCATCGCGCGTGCCGCATAGAGGGTGTTGTGCCGCGCCTGCCACAGCTTCGCGCGCGCCTCGGTCGTCGTCGCCCACTGGAACTCGCCGGCGCCATGCTCGGCGGCAATCTCCTGGACCGAGGCCGCGTGCTCGCGTAGGCCGGCCTCGCTGGTGCCATGGAACTCGAAGAACAAGGTCGGCTTCACGGGATTCGCGAGATGCGAGTAGCGATTGACCGCATCGATCATCACCTCGTCCAGGAGCTCGATTCTCGCCACCGGAATCCCGAGCTGAATCGTGGTGATCACAGTCCGCACTGCGCCTTCCATCGAATCGAACGGACACACCGCCGCGGAAATCGCCTCGGGCAGGCCGTGCACGCGCAGCGTGATCTCGGTAATCACGCCCAGCGTTCCCTCGGAACCGACGAAGAGACGCGTCAAGTCATAACCGGCAGACGACTTTCTCGCGCGGCCGCCGGTGCGGATGACACGCCCATCGGCGAGCACCACGGTCAAACCGCGGACTGTCTCGCGCATCGTTCCGTAGCGGACGGTGGTCGTGCCTGAGGCACCGGTCGCCACCATGCCGCCGATCGTGGCGTCGGCGCCGGGATCGATCCAGAAATAGACGCCGGTATTTGCCAGCGCCTTGTTCAACTGACGATGGGTGATGCCGGCTTCGACGACGACATCGAGATCGTCCACGCTGACGCGCAGCACGCGGTTCATGCCGGACAGATCGATGGACACGCCGCCCTGCAGTGCGTTCACATGCCCCTCGAGCGACGATCCGGCGCCGAACGGCACCACAGGCGCGCCGTGACGGGCGGCGGCGGTCATCACCGCGCTCACCTCCTCCGTCGTTAGCGGGAAGACAACGACGTCCGGTTCGCCGGGCTCGTGCCACGACTCACTGTGACTGTGCTGCTCGATCTGCGCGGGCGCGGTGGTGCAGCGGTCGCCGACACACGCGCGGAGATCAGCAATGAGTCCCGCGCGTGCGTCAGCGGAGAGGATAGAGGCCAGTGGAGGTTACCTGGGACGCTTCATCAGGCCGTCGAGACTCCAGATCCCGGGGCCTCGCGAGGCGATGTAGAGAAACGCGAAACAAAACGCCGCCGCATCGATTCCGCCGTTGTTGATCGGCACCAGGTTGTGGGGAACGCCGAGTCCCTTTCCCGCGGCGATCGTCGCAACGTGGATATACCAGAAAGCGACGGCCATCTCACCGCTGGCGAGGAACGCCGTCAGGCGAGTGAACAAGCCGACCATGATCAACAGACCACAGACGGTCTCGATGACACCGGCGGCACCCTGCATGCTGGCCAGCGGCGGCACCTGGCCGCCGAACCAGCCAAACATCTTCTGCAGTCCGTAACACAGGAACAGAAAGCCAAACACGATACGAAACAACGCGTAGGTAATCGGCGCGTAGCGTTCTGGAATCATGCCGTCTCCTCGGAAGTGGACGAGGATTCTACCCGATCCGCGTGCCGTGCCAGCCATACGAGCAGCGCCACGCACAAGCAACTGAAGGCGATGAGAGACACACCCGGACGCAAGCCGGCGCGATCAGAGATGACACCGATTGCGGCGGGAAGCGCGATGCCCCCGACTTGAAGGAGCGTCAGCAGCAGCCCGAACAAGGCACTCATGTTTCCGGGATACCGGTCGCCCGCGAGCGCGAGCATCGTCGGCACCACGAGCGCGACCGCACAGCCGATGAGGAACGGCATGACGGCGAGCCATACGTGTGCGCCGACGAGGACGAACACGGCGACACACACGGCGGCAGTGACCGCCGAGCGGACAACCGCGACAGCTTTCGTTCGCTCGACACGCGGCGACAGCGTCACACGCGCGACGATCAGACCGACCCAGTGCGAGGCCAGTATCCACGTCGAGACCGAGGCGCTGAATCCCTCTGCCTGCAGATACGTCGAGATCCATCCGGCCAGCGCCGCCTCGTTTCCTCCACCAAGAAGCAACGCAGCCGCGAGCCAGACGAAGCCCGGCCGGCGCGCAAACCAGCGAAGGGATTGTCCGAGCGAATGCGGCGGCGACGCGATCGCCGTTGCCGAAGGAACCGACGCGCACGCCAACGCGACCACCGCCGCGAGGACACCGCCCGCGACAACGACGGTTCGCCACGAGACGGCGACCGATGCCACGACGGTGGTGACTGGCATCATCACGCCACCAATCCCCACCAGAATCGCCAGGCGGTTCATGCGTATGGCGCGCTCGCCAGGAAAGAGATCGGACGACAGCGCATTCGACGCGGTATTCATGCCGGCAGCCGCGACTCCCAGCGCAACGATGGTCACGCCCGCGAGCAGCGGCGTTCGCATCACCGCGATCAGCGGCATCGCGAGCGCGACAAGTCCAGACGACAGCGCGAGCGACGCCCGATACCCCAGCGCGTCCACGATCGGGCCGGACAGCAGACTGCCGAGGAGAAGACCCACGAACAGCGCCGAGATCAGCGACCCACGGCTGGTCAGCGTGAGGCCGAGCTCCGCGGCGGTCTGGGGCAGACCGAGCACGGTGCCTGGCAGGCTGAGCACAATGCCGTACACCAGCATCGATGCGCAGGCGACGGCATAGAGACGATCACGCAAGCGGAGGGGTGGCTGTTTTTCGCGGTGGATTGAAGAACGGCGTGGGGACGACTTTCGCGCCGACGAAGTGACGTACACCTTCGACCGTAATTTCGAAATCGACGCGCGCACCTACTTCGTAGTACGGCCCGTCGATCGTTGCGAGCGCGATCAGTCGCTTCAAGGTCGGCGACCACGCAGTCGTCGTCGCGCGTCCGATCTGCTTGCTGCCTCGGACGATTGGGACCGCCACGCGCGAGGTGGCGGCCGGAGCCACCGGCGCCAAACCCTTTTTCTCGTACCGCGCTTCGACATCGGACCAGTCGATCTCCAGACCGACGATCTGGCGACCCGGACCGCGGCGGCGTTCCTCAGCAAGCGCCGTGCGGCCGACGAACGGCCCCTTGTCGAGCGACACGAGACGCGACAACCCCATCTCGTATGGCGAATAGCGCTGCGACGGAATGAGGGCTTTGCGGCTGCCCATATAATCCACGTCGAGCAGGAGCAAGCCGGCTTCGGTACGTGCCACATCGAGTGCGAGCATGCCTGCCGGCTTCAGCTCGAACGGCTGTCCGGCCGTCATCAACGCATCCCACACGTCCAGAGCCCGTTCGCTCGGCATCCAGATCTCGTAACCGAGATCGCCGGTGTAGCCAGTCCGGGAAATGTCCACGGGCACGCCGGCGATGCGGCCGTGCCTGACGCGGAAGTACCGCAACGTCTCGATGTTGGCGTCGGCCGCCGCACGCAGCACGCGCGCGGCCATCGGCCCCTGCAGGGCCAGCGCCGCGGTCGTCTCGGACACGTCCTCGATGTCGACGCGAAGGCCGGTGGCGTTTTGGGTAATCCATCGCAGCGTCGGGTCGGCCGATGTCCAGCGAAACCGCTGTTCATCGAGCCTCGACACCGTGCCATCGTCGATCACCTTGCCTTGCTCGTCGCACCACGGCGTGTAGAAGACCTGGCCGACGTCCATGGCGCTCACGTCGCGGGTCATCACGCGATCGACCAGGCGCGAGGCATCCGGGCCGGTCACCAGGTATTTGAACAGCGGAGAGATATCGATCAACGCTGCAGCGTTGCGGATCGCGTTGTACTCGTGCTCGTGATGCGTTTCATAGGTACTGACGGTGTAGTACCCCGACCAGTCGCGGTAGCTGAGCGACTCACACAAGGCGAAGGTGCGTTCGTGGAAGGGCGTCCCGATCGGCACAACTCGGGATTATATGATTCGCACCGGACGGAGGCGGGCGGATGAAGACCCAGAAGGTGGTCTCGCGAGAATACAAACTGATGCTGCAGGCGGCGAAATTCGCCGGTTCGGAGAAGCACCTGCTGGCCGTCGCCGACCAGCTCTGGGAGGAGCTTGTCGAGGCGATCACTCCGTTCGTCGTCCGCATTGACGGTGCACTCGATACGATCAGCAAGCACCGGCTGGTCGCCTTCCTCGACAGCCGGGCCCGGCACCTGTGCGTCGGCGGCTACCATTTTCGCGTCCGCCGCACGCTCGAGGGCTCACGGCCGGAGGTCACGCTCAAGTTTCGACATCCCGATCGCTACGTGGCTGAGGCCCGTCAGATGAAGAGCCGCATTCGCGCGACGGTCAAGTTCGAAGAGGACATCAAACCGCCATTCAACTCGTTGTACGGTTTCTCGACACGGGGACGCGTCGGCAGAAAGAACGTGCCGGGCACACTCGCCGCGGTTTCCGCGCTCTTCCCCGATCTCCCGAAACGACTCGGCAAGATCGACGGCAGCCTCAAGCTGCGCGTCGTCAACAGATTCACGGCTCGTGAACTCGTCGTGACTGGTCCCATTCTGACGATCGGCACCAAGCCGAGAATCGAAATCGAGTGCGCGCTCATCGTCTGGTACAAGCATCAGGAGACGACCAATGCTCCGGTCGCGGTCGAGTTCAGTTTTCGATATGGCAATACCAATGGGCGGTATACCGGAAAGGCCGCCCGGCGCGCCTACAACATCTTCGAGACCCTTCAGCACAGCCTTCCGGAATGGCTCGATCCGAATCGCACGACCAAGACAGCCCTCGTGTTTGGCTGAGGTTCATTCCTGACGCAGCGCGGTCACCGGATTGACCGACGTGACACGGAATGCCGGTACCAGGCACGCGGCAAGCGCCAGCATCAGCAGCAGCGCTGCCACTGAGAGGTAGATCGGCAGGTCTGGGCGGCCGCCGATTGGCAGCGAGCCAAAGGCCATCAGCAATTGTTCGGTGACGAACGCACCAAGAATCAGACCGAGTGCCGTGAGCCACGCGCCCCGGCGCAGCACCAGACGTCCGAGCCCTGCCGGATTCGAGCCCAGCGCCAGGCGCACCGCGAACTCACGGATCCGGGCGGTGACGGTGTACGACATCACGCCGAACAAACCGATGGCGGCGAGCACGAGCGCCAGCGTCGCAAACATGGTGATCAGCCATCGATAGAGGTTCAGCTCCCACATCGAATCCGCGATCACGTCGTTCATCGTCTTCACGTTGAAGATGGCAAGACGAGGATTGACCTCCCGCACGGCGCGGCGAATCTGGCCGATCAAGGCTTCGGGCGGACCCTCGGTGCGGACAGCGAGCGACATGCCGATGTCAGGGGACATCGTCACGTTCTGCGCCTGCGGGTAAAAGATTTCCGGCTCCGCCGGACGGTCGAGGCCAGCCTGACGCACGTCGCGAATGACGCCGACGATCGTGCCGCGATCGAGATCAACGCCGATGGGATCCTCGTCAGGAAGATAGCGCCGCACCAGCGTCTCGTTGACCACGATCACCCTCGGCGCGGCCTCGTCGTCGTACTCGGTGAACTCCCGCCCCCGAACCACGCGGATACCCATCGCCTGGAAGTATCCGGGCGTGACATAACGCAGTCCGGCGAGCGCACGACTCGCCATCGCGCGCCCGCGGATGCGAAAGTCGGCGTTCCAGCCCCAGTTCTGCAGCGGGACGAGCTGCGTCAGGCCGGCGCCGCGTACGCCGGTCAGCGCGGCCACGCGCTGCTCGATCGCGTAGTAGTCCCCTGCCTCTGCGCGAGGAGTGATATGAAGCGTCAGCACGTTCTCGGTGACGATTCCTGACGGCTCGGATTGCAGACGGGCAGCCTCGCGCGCGACGAGCGCGGCGCCGACCGCCAGAATGAACGCGAGCGACACTTCGGCGACGACGAGCCCGTCTCGGATGCGGCCGTACGTGCGCCCCATCGTCGCGTGGCCGGACTCCTTCGCCAACTGGCCGGCGGCTCTCGACGCCGCATAGGCGCCGACCACGCCAAAAATTGCCGCCATGGCCACACACGCAACGAACAGCAGCGTGAATACCCGCCAGTCCAGCGTGACCTCGTGAGCGCGTGGAATCTTGGCGGCGCCCAGCGTGACCAGCAGGTTCGTGCCCCACATTGCTAGCAGCGCGCCGCCGACACCTCCCGCGAGCGACAGCATCAGCCCTTCCGCGACGAACTGGCGAACCAGTCGCGACGTGCCAGCACCAAGAGCGGTACGCGTGACAACCTCGCCAGCGCGAACCGTCATTCGCGCCACCACGAGATTCGCGACGTTCGCACACGCCGCCGCAAGCACCAACCCGACAGCGCCAAGCAGAATCCACAGCGAGCGCCGGACCGGGTCGATCACTTCCTCGGCGAGCGGTCTCACTCGGACGGCCACGTGTAGTCCATTGCCCGCGTAGATCTCGTCCTCGACACGCTGCGCGATCACGCGGAGCTCCGCCCACCCGGCGTCCACCGATACGCCCGGCTTCAATCTGCCGGTGACGCGCGCCCGGCGTCGAGGCACGTTATTTGGCAGCGGCGGCAAGGGCGGAGACGGTACCCATACGTCGGTCCGCGATTCCGGCAGAGCGCCGTCCATCAACGACGCGGCGGCATACGGGAACTGAAATCTCTCTGGCATGACGCCGATGATGGTGACCGGCCGTCCATCGAGCGTCACCTTGCTGCCCACGACCGATGCGTCGCTGTTGAACCGGCGCTGCCACAACCGGCCGCTGATGACGACGACGTCCACCGGATCGTCAGGACGGAATGTGCGACCGGCCACCGGTTCGACGCCGAGCACCGAAAAGAATTCGCGATCGGCGGAAACGGCGGTCAATCGCTCGGAGCCATCAGGATCGTCGAGATGCCTGGTGCCAAGGTCATACGCGGCAAATCCGTCGAACGTCGTGCTCTGTGCCGCATACTGCGCAAGCTCGATCGTGCCCACCGGTCCGGTCACCGAATCCGGCGCCGGCCGTCCGACGTCTGAGGCAAAGTTCCGGCCGTAGATCTGCACGAGCCGATCGGGGTTCGCGAATGGCAGCGGCCGCAGCAACACACCGTTGACCACGCTGAAGATCGACGTGGAGGCACCGGTCGCGAGCGCCAGCGTGAGCACGACAGTCGCGGTGAAGCCAGGACTCTTCCGCAGCGTCCGTGCCGCGAAACGCACATCCTGTCCGAGCTGCTCGAGCCATCGCCAGCCCCACGCGTCGATGCTTTCCTCACGGATTCTCAGCGGGTTTCCGAACCGGCGGCGCGCGGCCTCCCGTGCGTCGTACGGCGATAGACCCGCCGCCTCGAGCCGATCGCGACGCATGTCCATATGCAGCCGCATCTCCTCATCGAGACCTCGCTCCAATTGGTCGCTGCGCAGAAGCGCGCGGAGCCGTCGGCCGAGGGTGGAGAGGACGGACATCGTTCAGACCGCCTGCAGCACGCGGGCAATCGCGCTGACGATGCGCAGATACTGCTGCTCCTCGGTCTCGAGTTGCTTCCGGCCGGCGCGGGTGATCTGGTAGTAGCGGGCGCGGCGGTTGCCGCCGGTCGTGCCCCATTCAGCGGCGACCCAGCCGTTGACCAGCATCCGCTGGAGCGCTGGATAGAGCGAACCCTCTTCGACGACCAGTACCGATTCCGAGGTGCGCTCGATAGACTCGGCGATCTCGAACCCGTGCAGCTCACCGTTTCGGGCAAGCGTTCGTAGAATCAGGAGGTGGAGAGTGCCGGGCGGTATCGCGTCGCGTGCCATGCTGACATAGTCTGCCTATGCAAGCGGAGGACCGCAACCGATCGGCGTAAAACCCGGGCGCGATCGTCATGGGAAGCGAGATCTGACTGTGCGAGCGCGAACAGCAGCGTCCCGCTAATGGACAGGGATCGGGGATCAGGGATCAGGGATCAGGGATCAGACAGCGTCCGACAGCGAGGCGAAGTTGAAATCGCGGACGCGCAGCGCCGGCATCAGGCGCCCGGCTTCGGTCGGCTCGGGACGGCCGATGTCCTCGAGGCGGCTCAGCATCAGCAGCGGACTCTCGTTCCATCGGAAGTTTTTCAGCGCCTTTGTGATCTTGCCGTTCTCGATCAGGAACGTCCCATCGCGCGTGAGCCCGGTCTGCAGCACCGTGCGGGGATCGAGCGAGCGAATGTAGAAGAAGTGGGTGACCAGAATGCCGCGCGCGCAGCCGGCGATGATCTCCTCCGTGCTCTTGGTGCCACCCGTCAGCGCGAGGCCGCCGGCCAGCGCACCGCCAGTCGGACGCACACCCTGCTTCTGCGCCCAGAAGCGCGTGTAGGCGAGGTTCTTCAGGATCCCCTTTTCGATCCACACCATACGGCCAATCGGCAGGCCTTGAACGTCGAACGGCGCGCCGAGCAACCCGCGGTCCGCCGGATCGGAATACAGCGTCACGCGCTCGTCGACGACCTTCTCGCCAATGCGGTTGCCGCCGCCCGGCTTCGAGAACGGACTTCGTCCTTCGTCGGCACTGCGCGCGGCGAACGCGTTGCCGAGCAGCGGAATCAAATCGTTCACCGCCTGCGGCTCGAGCACCGCCGTGTACAACCCCGGCTCGATGGGCTGCGGGGTGCGGCTGGCGACCGCTTTCTGCGCCGCAATGCGGCCAATCGATGCAGCGTCGATGGCGCTCCAGTCTCGTGCGCCGGCGCGCGCCCAGCCGCTGCCAGTGCCGTCGGGCGTCCGCGCGGTCACCGAGTAGTCGGCGTCGGTCGAGCGGTGGTACGCGAAGAGACCTTTGCTCGTCGCCACAACCGTGACCCGCGCGTTGGCCTCGAGGAAGCCGGCCGTGAAGATCTCGCCGGCCGGTTTGCCTGCAGCCGTCGCCGCGTTCATGGTGCGGCGAACCGCCGAGGCGCGTGCTTCAGGGTCGAGGTCCGCAGTGCTCTCGACGTAGGCGTTCACGCTCTGATACGTCTGCGGACCGAGCTCAGGCATCAACTCCGGATCTTCCGGAGACAGCCGGGCCAGTTGCAGCGCCACATCCACCGTTCGCTTCAGCGACGCATCGTCAAGCGCGTTGGTGGACGATGACGCCTGCCGCTTCCCGATCGCGACGCTGATCGTCAGCGTCGTGTCGGTGACGCTTCCGGACGTGGTGATGCGGGCATCCGCAAAGCGCGTGTTGCCGCTCCACCTGCTGACGATCAGCACACGTGTCTGGTCGGCTGTGCTCAGCATCAGCACACGATCGGCAAGCGCCTTCGCCTGGTCGCGTGTCAGGAGCTGAGACGAGGCAATGGACGGACGAGCCTGCGCCATTACGAGCTCCGGGCGGTGTTGAGAATCGTCACGTTCCTGAAGCGAGCTGGCACGCAGCCATGACTCACCGCATTGCTCTGCGAGGGCTCGCCTTTGCCGTCATCGAACGCGCCGCCGATCCAGTACGACGACGTGCCGCCGATCATGTCCATCGAGCGCCAGAACACCGGTGTGTTGCTTTGATAGGCGACGTCACGCAGCATGCCGACGATCTTGCCGTTGCGAACCTCGTAGAACCCCTGCCCGGAGAACTGAAAGTTGTAACGCTGATGATCGATCGACCACGACCCGGCGTTCCGAATCAGAATGCCGCGCTCGGTGGCTGCGACGATGTCGTTGACGCTGAGGTCCTTGTCGCCAGGCAGCAGCGAGATGTTCGGCATGCGCTGAAATTGCACCGCATTCCATGACTCGGCGAACGAGCAGCCGTGTGACCGTGTGACGCCGGTCAGCTTCTGAATCCGCGCCACCAACTCGCGCGTCGTCTGGTAGTCCTTGAAGACGCCCTTCTCGACGATCAACCATTGATCCGCCGGGACACCCTCGTCGTCCCAGGCCACTCGACTGAGTGAGCCTTCCTGGGTGCGGTCGGCCTGAATGTTCATGATGGGCGGACCGTACTGCAGCTGGCCGATGACTTTCTCCGGCGGTGCCACGAAGCTCGTGCCCGCGTAGTTGGCTTCCTCACCGATGGCGCGATCGAGCTCAGTGGGATGGCCGATCGACTCGTGAATCGTCAGCCACAGATTGGTTGGCTCGAGAATCAAGTCGTACTGACCCGGCTGCACGCTCTTCGCCATCAGCTTCTCAGCAGCGATCGACGCCCATCGTTCGGCATTGCCAGGCATGTTCAACGACTCGACATATTCCCAGCCCGAGCCGCGCGGGGCGAGTTCCTCGTCGTAGCTTTGAAAGTCGCCGTTGCCGATCGCCGTCGCCGAGAAGTACGGTCCGACGCGGATCATCGTCTGTGTGACGTTGGTGCCTTCGGAGGTCACCAGCGTCTTCACCTCGCGAAGCAGAGCGAGACTGGTGGTGACGAAGCGGACGTTCGTCACCTTCAACGCCGCCTCGTTGGTCGCGAGCAGAAGCGCGATCTTGTCCTCGAGCGGTACGTCGAGCGGATCGCGCGTCACAGGTGTGATCCACGTGCCGGTGACTGGCTTGACTGGGGCGAGCTCGACGCGGCGGGCCTGCACCGCACGCGCGGCACGCGACAGCACGATCGCCTCGAGCGCGGCCGCCTGCGCGCCAGCGCGAGTCATCACGCTCGTCGCCGCGAACCCCCACGAGCCGTTGACCAGCGTGCGCACGCCGAGACCGTACGACTCGTTATCGCTGACGCCGAGCACCTGCCTCTCGCGCGTCGCCACGCCCTGACGACGGTAGCGACCGATGCGCACGTCAGCATAGGACGCACCCGCTCCACGCGCGGCGTTGAGCGCGTCGTTGGCAAGATCGATCACGGCCGCCTCGGCCGCTCCGGCGGGTAGTGACTGGGCGACCGCCTTCGCGCTTCGCGCTTCAGCGCCCAGGCTCGCCAGATGGTCTCCCACCGCGAGCGCGGCGGCCGTCGAGGTCGTGGCCTTGATGAAATCGCGTCGTGTCGGTGACATGGAGGTCGTAGTGTCCTTTGAGGCGGACCATATTACGATTTCCACCGGTGCGCTACGACGTCGTTGTCATTGGCGGTGGCCATAACGGTCTCACTGCCGCTGCCTATCTCGCCCGGGCCGGAAAATCCGTGCTCGTCGTCGAGCGGCGGCATGTCCTGGGCGGCGCCGCCGTCACGGAAGAGGTCTTCCCCGGCTTCCGCTTTTCCGTCTGTTCGTACGTCGTCTCGCTGCTGCGGCCCGAAATCATCCGCGAGCTCGACTTGCCGCGTCACGGCCTCGAAATCCTTCCCCTCGACGGCACGTTCACGCCGATGCCGAACGGCGACTACTTATGGCGCGTGAACGATCACGCCAAGACGCGCCGCGAGATCGCCAGGCACTCGAAGCTCGACGCCGAAGCGTACGACGAGTACGGCCGCGCCATGATCGAGATGGGGCGATTCGTCAAACCGATTCTCAGCATGCTGCCGCCTGATCCGACCTCGCTCGATCCGCGGGGACTCGGGCAGCTGCTGTTCCTGTTGCGTCGCTTTCAGCGTCTGTCGCGGCAGGACCAATACAACCAGATCCAGCTGATGACGATGAGCGCGGTGGACTTTCTCGACCAGTGGTTCGAGACCGACGTGCTCAAGGCGACGATGTCGGCGTCGGGCATCATCGGCACGTTCCTCGGCGTGCGCTCACCGGGCACCGCCTACGTCCTGCTCCATCACTACATGGGCGAGATCGACGGCGCATTCAGGTCGTGGGGCTTCGCCCGCGGCGGCACCGGCGCCATCTCGCAGGCGATCGCCGGCGCCGCGCGCCAGGCCGGCGTCGAGATCAGATCGGAGACCGAGGTCGCGAAGATTCTCGTCCGGGACGGCCGAGCCCACGGCGTCGTGCTGAAGAACGGCGACGAGATCACCGCGGGCCTCGTCGCCTCGAGCCTGGATCCGCGGGTGACGTTCCGCCGCCTCCTCGACGCCGATCAACTCCCGGGCGAATTTCTCGAGGACGTCGATCGCTACAAGTTCCGCGGCTCGTCCGCGAAGGTGAACCTCGCGCTCGATGCGCTTCCGGATTTCACTGCACTCCCCGGCATTGGTCCGCATCTGCGCGGCGCGATCTCGATCTCGCCCAGCGTGGACTACATGGAGCGCGCGTTCGACGACGCCAAGTACGGCCGCTTTTCACGCCGCCCCTATATGGACATCGTCATCCCGTCGCTCACCGATCCCAGCGTGGCCCCGCCCGGCAAGCATGTGATGTCGTGCTTCGTCCAGTACGCCCCGTATCATCTGGCCGACGGCGCCTGGGACGATCAGCGTGAGGCCTTTGGTGACACGGTCGTGGACACGCTCGCCCAGTACGCACCCAACATCCGCAACATCATTCGCCATCGGCAGGTGGTCACGCCGCTCGATCTCGAACGCGAGTGGGGCTTGTCGGAAGGCAATATCTTTCAGGGCGAGCTCACGCTCGAGCAGCTGTTTTTCCTGCGTCCGGCGCCGGGCTGGGCGCAATACCGCACGCCGATCGGCAATCTCTACATGTGCGGATCGGCGACGCATCCGGGCGGAGGCATCATGGGCGCGCCCGGACGGAACGCCGCGATGAAAATCCTCGCGGATCGGACCGCATGACGCAGGTTGTCATCATCGGCGGCGGCCACAACGGTCTCGTGGCGGCGTTCTATCTGGCCAAGGCCGGATTGAAGCCGCTCGTGCTCGAGGGCAGCGCTCGCGTCGGCGGCGGCGCGATCACGACGGAGATCAGTCCGGGCTTCCACTGTCCGACGCTGTCACACGAAGTCCTGATTCACGATCAAATCGTCACGGACATGGAGCTGGGGCGACACGGCCTCGGACTCCTCTCGCCGGGGGCCGACGTCTGCGCGCTCTCGCCAAACGGTGATCCACTCGTGCTGTGGAGCAACAACGCCCGCACCGCTGACGCGCTGCGCGTGCGTCGTCCGCAGGATGGCAACAAGTATCTGACGTTCCGGGACGGTGTCGATCGTGCGGCCGCGTTACTTGCCGACGTGCTATCGTCGCCCCCGCCAGACATCGACAGCCCGGGTATCAGCGATCTGTGGCGGCTGCTGAAAACGGGACGCGAGTTCCGCGGGCTCGGCACACGTGGCGCGCATCAGCTGCTGCGATGGCTGCCGATGCCAATCGCCGACTTCGCGCGAGAGTGGTTCGAGGACGAATTGCTGCGCGCGGCGATCGCCGGACCAGGCGTATCGGGCACGATGCTCGGTCCACGCTCGGCGGGCAGCACGCTCGTCATGCTGCTGCGCGAGACCCATCGTCGCCTCAGCGGGCAGCGTCGTCTGCAGGTGCGCGGCGGCCCGGGGCGACTCACGCAGGCCATGGCCGCGGCGGCGACTGCCGCGGGAGCCGAGATCCGGACCGGCGCACGGGTCGATCGGATCGTCGTCCGCGATGAGCGAGTCACCGGGCTTGTTGTCGCCGGTCGTGAGATCGCCACGACAACGATCCTCTCCAGCGTTGACCCAAAGACTACGTTCCTCGAGCTGTTCGATCCGGTGGACCTGACGCCGGACTTCCTGTCGAAGATACGCAACTATCGCGCCCAGGGCACAGTCGCGAAAATCAACCTCGCACTCGCCACGCTGCCGCCATTCAGAGGAGTCACTGACTCGTCGATGCTCACCGGGCATATTCACATCGGTCCGGACCTCGATTACCTGGAGCGCGCGTTCGACCACGCGAAGTACGGCGAGGTGTCGAAGTCCCCGTGGCTCGACCTCACCGTGCCTTCCGTGCTCGACGCTGAGCTCGCGCCCGCGGGCGGGCACGTGATGTCCGTGTACGCCCACTACGCGCCCTACTCGCTGCGCGGCACCGACTGGCCGTCGATGCGACAGACCTTTCTGACCCGTGTGCTGACAACGCTGGAACACCACGCCCCGGGCCTGGGTTCCACGATCGTCAGCGCCCAGATCATCACGCCCGCGGAGATACACAGCGATTACGGGTTTTCAGGCGGACACATCTTCCATGGCGAGCTCGCTCCTGATCAGCTGTACGCCATGCGGCCACTGCTCGGCGCCGGCCGCTACGAATCGCCGATTCGTGGCGTATTCCTCTGCGGAGCGGGAACGCATCCCGGGGGATTCATGAGCGGGCTCAACGGGCGTTTGGCGGCACAGCATGTGCTCCGTTCAGCGCCTGTCCGTTGAAGGCCGCCGCTATTCGCGCGATACTGACGCCCGATACGACATATATCGGCTCATGAGCCACAGGATTGTTGCTGCGCTGATCGGTGCGTGCCTCGCGACTGCCATCGCGGGTGTGGCTCACGCACAGCCGCGACGCGGCCCAGGACCTCAGCGCCCCGGCAACGGCGCCATCGTCGGCCGCGTTTTCGATGCGGCGACCAACACACCCATTCGCAGAGCCCAGATCCAGGGGTCGAACAACGAGCTCTTCGTGGACGCGCTGAGCGACGACCAGGGACGCTTCCAGCTCACGAATCTGCCGCCGGGGGAATGGCGTGTGATGGTGGCAAAGGGCGGCTACTTCACGTCGCAACCGGGTCAACGGCGGCCATTCGATCCGCCCCCACCGATCAGGCTCGCACGCGGACAACGTGTGTCGGCTGATATCCATTTGAGTCGCGGCGGAGTCATCACCGGACGCGTGTCCGACGACACAGGTGAGCCGCTCGCAGGGCTGCGCGTGCGTGTCTATCGCGCCAAGATGGTTGGTGGGTATCGACGGCTCGAGGACGTGGGGGCCGCGGATCAGACCGACGACACCGGCACATACCGGGTCTTCGGGCTGCCCCCCGGCGACTACTACGTGGCCGCGAGCCTTCGCATGGCGCCGGCTGATTCGGTGGTCCAGACCACGTACTCACCCACGTACTATCCCGGCACTGGCGAACTGGCGCAGGCGCAGCGGATCAGAGTTGATCTCGGCACCGAGTCCACGGCGATCTTTCCGCTTCTGCCCGTGCGCAGTGTCACCGTCACAGGCACGGTGGTCACATCGTCGAGTGGTCCGGCAAACGCATTCCTGAGTCTCGATTCCGACGCAGCGGAGTTCGGTATGCCGCTCGGCATCGGCGGCGTGACCCAGCCGGATGGGACGTTCACTATTCCCGATGTGCCGCCCGGGCGATACACGCTGAACGCATCGCTTCGCGGTGATGGCCCGGCAGAAACCGGCAGCATACCCGTCCAGGTCCTCAGTGATGACGTCACGGGCAACGTGATCGTGACGGGCCGGCCGGCGACGATGAAAGGCACGTTCGTCGCTGATGCGGGAGTTGTCGGCGCGATGCCGAACGCACTCCTCGTCGCCACCGCGGCGCGACCCGGCGGCAAAGTGCTCGCCAGCGGCTCTGGCAAGACGTTTGAGCTGGACGAACTGTCCGAGCCCTTCACGCTGCGCGTCGAGTCTTTGCCCGACGGCTGGGGAGTGAAATCGATCGTCGTCAACGGGATGGATGTGACCGACACCAAGATCGAGCTGGCCGCCAATCAGGAAGCGGACGTGCAGGTCGTGCTCACGAATCGATTGACGCGGGTCACGGGAACGGTCAGCGCCGAGGGTCAACCTATCAAGGCGGACGTCGTCGTCTTCGCCGCCGATTCGGCCAAGTGGTCGTATCCCTCGCGCTTCGTGCGCGCGGTGAGCGCCGACGACAACGGGCGCTTTCGCATCAGCGGACTGCCGCCATCCGAACGCTATCTCGCTGTGGCCACTGACTACCTCGAGGACGACGAACACTACGATCCCGAATTTCTCGAGCGCATGCGCAGCGCCGCAGTCGAGTTCTCGCTGAACGAAGTCGAGAACCGTACACTCGATTTGAAGGTGATTGAGAGATGAACCTCGTCGGGCGTCTGCTGCTGTTGTCGCTCATGATGATGATCGGCCTTGCTGACGCCGTCCTCGCTCAAGCACCCAGAGGGCGCTCGCAACGCGTCGATCCACTGACGTCGAGCATCAGCGGTCTCGTCACGACGGCCGATACGGGCGCCCCAGTGCGCGGCGCCGAAGTGCGTCTTGCGATGGACGGCCGATTCAGCAGGTTGGTCACGACGAACGGCGAGGGGCGCTTCGAGCTTCGCAACCTGCCCGCCGGCGAATACCGGCTGACCGTGTCGAAGACGGGGTTCATCACCATCGAATACGGTCAACAGCGGCCGTTTGAAAGGGCGGCAACGATCACCCTCGGCGAGGGTCAAAGCGCGACGGGCAATGTCGCGCTGCTCAGAGGTGGGGCAATCTTCGGCCGTGTGCTCGATGAATTCGGCGAACCGTCGGTCGGCACGCGAGTACAGGTTCTGCGCAATCGTGCGGAAAGCGGCGGCCGGCGGCTGCTCCAAGTCGGCATGGGCGATCAGACCGACGACACCGGTGCGTTTCGCATCTATGGTCTGCCACCTGGCGAGTACTACGTGGCGGCGAGTACGGGACTGATCGACGCGATCAAGCGCGATCCACCTGTCTACTATCCCGGCACGATGAGCTTTGCGGAGGCGCTGCCGATCACGGTTGGCGCCGGAACCGACGCGAGTGCCGACTTCCAGATCAGCGACGTCGCCCGCGCGGCTACTGTCTCGGGCGTCGTCCTGACCTCATCGGGTGCGCCGGCGCCAGGCGCGATGGTCAATCTGTCGTCGAACACCGTCAGCGCGACGCCCGGCGCGCAAGGGATCGCCGTGCTGCACGCCGACGCCGGGCCAGACGGAACGTTTTCGATTCAGAACGTCCCGCCAGGACCGTACACCATCAGCGCGCAGTTGCCAATGCAACCGTTCGACGCAGGTTTCGTCGCCGGCACGAGGGATGCGACAAGTGTCCCCAATGCACCCTTGCGCGAGCAGATGTTGAATCGGTTACCCGAGACGGCGTCGATGCAGCTCGTGGTCACAAGCGAGGGCGTGTCCGGGGTGACGCTGAGCACGCGACGCGGCGGACGCGTGACTGGGAGATTCGTCGCCGATGCAGGTGTGACACGAGCACTCCCGACCGGTCTGGTCGTCAGACTACGGTCGTCGGGTCCGGGCATGACCATGAATGGCGGCAACGACACGGGGGACTTCCAACTCGCTGGCATCAGCGGTGCGACCCGTCTCGAAGTGGACGGTGTACCCGACGGGTGGGCTATCAAGGCGATCCTTCTGGATGGCGAGGACGTGACCGACGCGCCGTTCGATCTGTCGGGCAGGACCGGCTCCTTGCGCGTGGTCATGACCGATCGCATCACCTCGCTGAGCGGCACGGTGCAATCCGACCGGAACAGACGCGACCACAACGTGATTGCCTTCCCGGACGACTCGACGAAATGGGCGTCGCCGTCACGGTTCGTACGCACCATCCGGGCCGATGCCGACGGGCGCTTCCAGTTTCGCGGCCTGCCGCCGGGAGAGCGCTATTTCGTCGCGGCGTTGGATTACCTCGAGGCTGGCGAAGAACAGGACCGTCAGCTGCTGAATCGGCTCCGTTCCCGCGCCTCGTCGGTGACACTCGGCGATGGCGAACAGCGTTCGATTCAAATCGACCTCACGAGCCGCTAGGCTTGGCGGGGTCTGACCCGGGGTCTGACCCGGGGTCAGACCCCCCGGTCAGTCGGCATTTAACAAATTGCTAACGACAGTTGCGGGTTCTGCAACGTCAAATACAGTGTGAAAATGCAGGACCGCATGAAACGGGCGAGTTTCGTTCTGTTGACCGCTGTCCTCGTCTGCGCAGGCGACGCACTGATCCAGGCACAGCGCGACGCCGGGGGAGGCCAAGGCGCCGGTCCACGCGGTGGTGGGGGTGGCGGATTTCGCAGCGGTGGCGGCGGTCCACTTGGCCGCGGGGGCTTCGACTTCCCGGGACGCGGCCGTGGGCAGGAGGTCCAAGGCACCGCGTCGATTGGTGGGCTCGTAACCTCGGCCGATACGAACTCGCCAGTGCGGCGCGCACAGGTACGCGCCACGTCGGCCGACACGCGATCGGCACGCCTCAGCACGACCGACGCGGACGGCCGCTTCGAGCTCCGCGACCTGCCGGCGGGACGCTGGACGATCAGTGCCACGAAGGGCGGGTTCGTCACGCAGCAGTTCGGACAGCGCCATCCCTTCGAGTCGGTTGAACCCATCGACCTCGCCGACGGTCAGCGCTTCACCGCGAACTTCACGTTGTCGCGCGGCTCGGCCATCACCGGCCGCGTCTCCGACGAGTTCGGCGATTCGATCACCGGCGCCCGCGTGCAGGTGCTGCGATCGCAGGTCCAGCAAGGAAGACGACGGCTGGTGCCGACGGCGAACGGCGCGCAGACCGACGACACCGGTGCGTTCAGAGTGTTTGGCCTCGCGCCGGGTGAGTACTACGTCGCAGCAAGTCTGCAGGCGGCGCCGGCGGATTCCTCTACCAATCCCGTCTCGTACGCGCCGACGTATTTCCCGGGCACCGGCAACATCGCCGACGCGCAGCGCATCACGCTGACGCTGGGCACCGAGCAATCGGGGATCAACTTCGTGCTGCAGCCGGTTCGCGCTGTGCGAGTGTCGGGTACCGTGGTCGATTCGAACGGCGCGCCGACGCAAGCGTTGCTGAATCTGACGCCGGCGGGGTTCGGCGATGACGGCGGGCTGCAGTTGGGCAATCCCGCGCGCGTGCTGCCGGACGGCTCGTTCACGATTCTCAACGTCGTGCCTGGTGAGTATGTGCTCACCGTCAACGGGCGCCCGAATGGCAACGCGACACCGGAAGTCGCCTCGATGCCGGTCACAGTTGGTAACGACGATCTCGCCGGTGTGTCGATCGCGACGAGCAAAGGCGGAACGATTCGCGGCACCATCGTGGCCGACAACAACGCGAAAGTGGCGACGACGAACATTCAGGTGTCGGTGCAGGCGCTGCGCCCGGCTCCTGGCAATTTTCAGCCACGCACACAGGTGAGCAGCGCGGGCACGTTCGAGTTGAACGGCCTGATCGGCGCGCAAGTGCTCCGCGTGGACCGTCTGCCTGATGGGTGGACCGTGAAATCGATCCGGGCGAACGGTCGCGACATCACCGACACCGCGCTCGAGTTCCGCGGCGCAGAGGCGGCGACAGTTCAAGTCGTACTCACCAATCGCATCAGCGAGGTGAGCGGCGCCGTCAAGGCCAACGGGCAGCCGGTCACGTCGGCAAGTGTCGTGCTCTTTCCGGAGGATGCCGCGCAGTGGGTGTTCCCGTCCCGGCGCGTGCGTATGGTGCGCGTCGATCAAACCGGCGTCTTCCGCGCGCAATCGCTCCCGCCTGGTGAGCGCTACCTGGCGGTCGCTGTTGATTATCTCGAGCAGGGCGAGTTCCAGGACCCGCTGTTCCTTGAACGCATGCGCGGCCGCGCGACGGCGTTCTCACTCACCGACGGCGAAAACAAGAACGTCGATCTGACGCTCGTCGAACGCTAAGGAGTGTCCTGAGTCCTTTGTGCTTGTTACACGCGTCAGAAGTGATCGGCGTGCCAATAGAAGACGTCCGCGGCGGTGCGAGGCATAGGCACGTCTGCCAGCGATCTCACCATGAAGATATCTTTCGGCGCTGATCGATCCGTCAACTGAATCTGCGGCGGCACGGCGAACGCCGGCGGCCACCACGCGCGAATCAGTGGCATGTGGTGCGTCGGCTCCCTGGCCAGCAGCACCTGCAGCATCGCGCCAAGTCTTGCGCCCGCGGGATCACGATCGCCGGCCTCCTCGAGCGTCCATCCATTCGCGTTCTCATTCAACACGACGTAGGCGACCGCCGACGCGCCTTCCTCGGCGACGAAGAACTCGAGCTGACGCAGACCGAGTGGGCCGAGTCCGGCGAGAAGCCGCTTCTTCGCCAACGCGTAGTGGACAAGCGAGCTGTCGCGGCGCAGCGCAAACGGCGCTGACGCCGAACGCACCGCGTGCATGGCAGCCACGTTGTGGAGATCGCGCTCCTCACCCGCGCGCACCAGCATTGCCGGAGCACCGCCTTTCTTGCGATCGACCGTGACAGTCACTTCGTCGAGCGGCACACCGGTGAAACCCAGCCGCTCATAGAACGAAGCCCCGATCTCTGAGAACAACGATGCGAGCAGTGCGCCGTCCCGCTGCGCGCGAGAGACGAGCTGTTCGATCAACGCCGACGCATGGCCGCGGCCGCGGTGCTCGGGCGGAGTAAACACGGCGCCTATCCCGCACATCCACCCCTCGCGATCTCCGACGCGCACGTCGAAGCGGTACTGCTTGGCCGTGGCGAGCAGCCGCCGATCCTCGTCGATCGATGCGTAGCGCTGTAGACGCGAGCGCGCCCACGGCGTCTTCCCCTGCGCGCGGTTCCACTGACCGTACGCGGGACGCGATAGTCCTTCGTTCCAGATCTGAAACGTGTGGTCCAGGATCTGTTCGAGAAGTGCGCCTTCAGCTGGGACGATAGTCATGCGGCTCAGAGATGGATTGTACCGGCGACACTCATGAGCGAGTTTGATGTAGTGTCCGGCTTAGCGGACTTGCGGTGATGTAGTGTCCGGCTTCAGCCGGACGTGAGGTAGACGAGCATGACGACGAACGCACCCGCCGACCTGCGTTATCCCATCGGAACATTCAAAGCGGTCCTGCCGGTCACCCACGAGCTGCGCGGCGCCGCCATCGACGCGATCGGAGGCTTCCCGGCGCGCCTCCGCGAGGCGGTGACCGACTTGAGCGACGCACAATTGGATACGCCGTACCGGCCGGAGGGCTGGACGGTGCGTCAGGTAGTTCATCACGTGGCCGACAGCCACATGAACGCGCTGATCCGCGTCAAGCTGGCGCTGACCGAGGACACGCCGACGATCAAGCCCTACGACGAGAACGCGTGGTCCATGCTGCCGGACATGAAGCTGCCGATCGCCGTCTCCCTCAGCCTGATCGAAGGCATTCACACGCGGTGGATCGCCGTGGTCACTGGCATGGCCGTCGATCAGTTCGCCCGGTCATTCATGCATCCCGAGCTCCGAACGGAGATGACGCTCGATCACCTTCAGCAGCTGTACGCCTGGCACTCACACCATCACCTGGCGCACATCACCGAGCTTCGCCGTCGCGAGCGATGGTAAGATGCGACCCGTGGCACAAGACAAAGCGGACGTCGGCGACGCGTTGGGCATGATCGAAACGCGGGGTCTCGTCGGCATGATCGAGGCTGCTGACGCGATGCTCAAGACCGCGAACGTCACGCTGGTCAGCTGGCAGAAGGTCGATGCCGGCCTGGTGACGGCGCTGATTCGCGGCGACGTGGGGTCGGTCAAGGCCGCCACCGACGCCGGCGCTGCCGCCGCGCGCCGTGTCGGCGAGCTGATCGGCGTTCACGTGATTCCGCGCCCCGCCGACGGTCTCGAGAAGGTCTTTCCGATTACGTAGCAGGTCCGGCTGACCGCCTCCGCCGAGGCTACGGCGGGTCAAGAAGCCGGACACGACATCCGGTACGGAGCTCTCCATGAACGCGCGGCTGCTGGCTCTCGTCGGTGCGCTGCTCATGTCGGCGTCACCGCTCCTCAAGGCCCATCACTCCTTCGCCGCCGAGTACGACTCGAACAAACCGGTCAAAGTCACTGGCGTCATCACCAAGGTCGAGTGGACCAATCCGCACATCTGGTTCTACGTCGACGTCAAGGACGAGCAGGGCAAGGTGAGCAACTGGGGATTCTCGGGCGGGCCGCCCGGCGTCCTGCAGCGGCGCGGCATC
>Ga0111539_10002456_pt1 | contig 24623 bp, 16 predicted proteins | sample RhiMethybrSRZTD1_FD_79667 | JGI IMG/M metagenome (GOLD analysis project Ga0111539, IMG submission 79667) | Populus rhizosphere microbial communities from Tennessee, USA - Rhizosphere MetaG P. TD hybrid SRZTD1 (version 2) (version 2) | ecosystem: Host-associated > Plants > Roots > Rhizosphere >...
ATGCGATCCCTGTTTCTGAAATCGGCGTTGATCCTCACGGTCGTGCTGTCGTGGTCGGGTGTTCCTGCAGCGGAGCGCACTGACGCGGCCAACGGCACGAACCCCGCGTTCAAGACAATCGGGCCGCTCGCGTTCAGCCCTGACGGCGTCCTGTTCGCCGGCGACACACAGTCGGCGGCGATCTTCGCGCTCGATCTCGGCAAGGCCGCGACCGGCGGCGCGCCGGGCGCGAAGGCGATCCCCGCGTTCGATCAGAAGGTCGCGGCGCTGCTCGGCACCGACGTGCGCGAGATCACGGTGACCGATCTCGCGGTCCATCCGAAAACGCGCAACGCGTTCGCCTCGGTGATGCGCGGCCAGGGCACCAACGCCCAGCCCGCGCTGCTGCGCATCGACGGCGCCGGCAAGATCGACGTCGTCTCGATGAGCGACGTGAAGTACAGCAAGGTCGATCTGCCGAACGCGCCGGCCGCGGTTCCCGGCGCGCAGAACAACGCGCGCACCTCGTCGATCACCGACATGGCGTTTGTCGACGGCCGCCTCTATGTCGCCGGCCTCTCGAACGAGGAGTTCTCGTCGAAGCTGCGCTCGGTCAGCTATCCGTTCAACACCATCGATAACGGCGCCAGCGTCGAGATCTATCACGGCAACCACGGCCAGTTCGAGACGCGCTCGCCGGTCTACACGTTCGTGCCGTACAAGGTGAAGGGCGAAACGAATCTCATCGCCGGTTACCTGTGCACGCCGCTCGTGAAGTTCCCGGTCAACAGCCTGAAGTCGGGTGCCAAGGTGATGGGCACGACGATCGCCGAGCTCGGCAACCGCAACCGGCCGCTCGACATGATCGTGTATCAGAAGAACGGCCAGGAGTTCCTGCTGATGTCGAACAACAGCCGCGGCGTGATGAAGATCCCGACCGCGAACTTCGGCGATGCCGCCAGCATTACCGCGCGCGTCTCGACGGAGAAGGGCGGCATCGGCTACGAGAGCATCGACTCGATGAAGGGCGTGGAGCAGCTCGATCTCCTCGACGCCAACCGCACGATCATCCTCGCGCGCACGGACGCCGGCGTCCTCAACCTCGACGTCGTCGCGCTGCCGTAATCGGGCGGATGCGTAATCTCAAGAGCGCGGCCGCCCTGGCCGCGCTCTTTTTCTTTGCCGCGTGCTCTCCGGACATCGCCTGTTCTTCCGCGGGTGGCCGGGATCAGCGTCAACCGAGCATCGTGCTCAACGCCGACAAGCCTCGGCCGACGATTGACGTCGTCGACGTTCCGGCCGCACAACTCAGCGCGCTGCAGGGCACCGAGTCTCGCGAGGCGTGGACGGCGGTGCTGAAAGTGTCGGTCGGACCCGATCAGCCCGCGACCATCGGCACCTATCAGATCGACAACGCCCGCATCGTGTTCACGCCGATGTTCCCGCTCGATCCGGGGCGCCAGTATCACGTCACGTTCACCACGCCTGGCGCCGCGCCGCTCACGTCGATCGTCTCGCTGCCGGCACGGAGCACGACGCCGACGACGATGGTGGCGGAGGTGTATCCGACGGCGGAGGTCGTGCCGGAGAATCAGCTGCGTCTCTACATTCATTTCAACGCGCCGATGGGCAGCAAGGGCGGGCTCAGCTACGTGCACCTGTTCGCCGAGGACGGCGCCGAGGTCGCCGATCCGTTCCTGCCGCTCGACGCCGAGTTCTTCAACGACGATCGCACGCGCTACACGGTGTTCTTCGATCCGGGCCGCCAGAAGCGCGGCATCGCGCCGATCGCCGACATGGGTCGATCGTTGACGGAAGGGAAGTCGTACACGCTGGTCGTCGACGCCGAGTGGCGTGACGGCCACGGCCTGCCGCTGACGCAGCAGTTCAAACGCATTTTCAAGGTCGGTCCGCCGGACGAGCATCCGCTCGATCCGAAGACGTGGAAGATTCAACCGCCGGCCGCCGGCTCACTCGCGCCGCTGATGGTCGCGTTCCCCGAGCCGCTCGATCACGGATTGCTGCTGCGCGCGTTAGGTGTGGTGTCGCCTGACGGCAAGCCGCTGCCCGGCACGGTCACCGTCGGCACCCACGAGCTGACCTGGTCGTTCACGCCGCAGTCACCATGGACCGCGGGTGCGTACAACATCGTCGCCTTCGCGATGCTCGAGGATCTTGCCGGTAATCGGATCGGTCGAGCCTTCGAGGTGGATCAGTTTGATCGTACCGATAAGAGCAATGAGCCAGAAAAGACACTCATCCCATTCTTAGTCCGTTAAAAACATACACAGAAACCTCTTTCTACGATCCCAAAAGAGTTTTCCGTGCTTCTGTGCTTCCGTGTTTCTGTGTATGTTTTTACTGAAGCAACGCAAGTAACGCCCACCCGGTCGTCGAGATGCGCTGCGCGTAGCTCTCTTGATTCGCCGGTCGCGTCGTCTCCGGCCAGCTGCCGTCGGGCCGTTGCTGTGAGACGAGATACTTCTTCCCGTTCGCAATCGCTTCCTTCAATTCCTCCACGCGATACGCCGATCGCGCGAGGCGCGGTTCGACTTCGAGCGAGCTGAGCGCGAGCACCGCCACTGCCGTGTCGAAGACCTGTGGCGACGCGGTGACGTACGGACCCCAGCCGCCCGCGGGCGACTGGCCGTTACGCACAATGCTCAGGCAGGTGCGGCGCAGGTTCTCGGCCATCACGTCGCTCGATAACTCCAGCGCGAGGATCGTGCCCGACGCGTCGAGCACGTTCTCCGGCGTCAGGCCGCGAATCCACCTGTCGGCCTGCACGATGGTGAAGTTGTCGGGCTGCATGCCGGACGAGATCAGCGTCGCGCGCGCCGACCACGTCGCGATGATCGTCCCGTAGGTCGCCGGCGAGCCGAGGCTCTGCGACTGATCGAGCTGCCACGATCCGTCGGGCTTCTGATCGTTGACGAGCAGCTTCGCGGCCGCCTCGAGATCGGTGGAGGCGGCCTTGCCGTGGCGCTCGGCGACCGCGAGCGCGCTCGCGAACTGCACGCGCGCGAGCGCCTTGTCGTCGAATCCCGCCGGCGCCTTGTTCTGATCCCACTTCGACGGCTGCTTCAGGAACGCGAGCGTGTCGTCGAGTGTCGTGCCGATGTCGTAGCCCTTCGAGCCGGCGACGAGCAGCGCGCGGGTCGCGTCACCGTTGTTGTGGCACGAGTAGCACGGGTGCTCGGCCTTCCACTTCGGCACTTCGACTTTCAGGTAGTCGACGCCTTTGGCGATCGCGACCACGTGCGGATCGGCCTTGTCGATCGCGGTTGGGCCCTTGGTGATCTGGGCATTGGCGATTGCGACGACAAGAATGGCCGACGCCGCGGTGAGAATTAGTCCTGCGCGCACGTATTGATCTTATCTGTGTTTAATCTGTGTTTAATCTGTGGCCTACCAGATTCCCGCCTTACCTTGCACGGATGCGATCAGCTTGGCGGGGTCATAACCCACGCCCTGCTTGAACACGGTCTCGACCTTGCGGATGTCGCCGATGTTCGCCGCCGGATTGCCGTTGATGACCACGAGATCGGCCTGCTTCATCAGGGCGATGCTGCCGACCGTCTTGTCGCGGCCGAGATACTTCGCGCCGTTGAGCGTCGCGATCGAGATCGCCTCGAGCGGCGTGAAGCCGGCATCGACGAGCAGCTCGACCTGCCGCTGGTTCGCGAATCCGGGAATGACGCCGCCGCCGCCGGTCGGATCGGTGCCGGCGATCAGCAGGCCGCCCGCTGTGGCGAACGCGCGCTCGAGCGCCATGCCTTTCGGAAACAGTGTCGTGTAGATTGATTCCTTGTTCAGCGACGTGCGCGCGTAGTTCTGATCGAACTGTTCTTTCAACTGCGGCGTCAGGACTTCGATGCCGGGCGGCTTCGGCCGGCCGGGCGTGAAGGTCTCGAACACCGTCAGCGTCGACGTCAGCGCGACGTTGGCCTTGATCAGCGTCTGGACCAACGCCTTGAACGGCGCGCCGTTCTCGTCGAGCGCGGCGATCGTCTTCTGGCCGGCGTTCTGGCCCGGGCACTCGTCGGGCTTCTTGTCGGCGACGAAATCGGTGGCCGCGAAGAACCCGTGCTCGAGATTGTCGATGCCGAGGCTCGCCGCTTCCGCATAGGTGACCGAGCAGAGGTGGCCCGTCACCTTGATGCCGCGTCGATGCGCCTCGTTGATCGCGGCGGCCAGCTCGCCGCGCGTGATCTGCATGTAGGTCTTGAGCGACGTCGCGCCTTCATCGGTCCAGTACTGCACCTGGCGGCGCGCATCCTCGGGGCCCTTCAACGTGCGCATCTGGATGAACGTGTTCGGGCCGTTCAAGTACGGCGCGGTCGCATCGATCGCGGGACCGGGCTTCTGGCCGGCCTCGACGAGCCGCATCATGTTGAGGTCCATGAACCCATTCACATTGCCGCCCGTCCTCATCGTCGTCACGCCGCCCGAAAGATACAGGCGCGAGAAGCTTTCGCCGAGTTGTCCGTAAACGCCGGGGCCGTTCGGGTAATAGAGGTGCTCGTGCACCATCACGAGGCCGGGGATGACGCTCTTGCCCGTCAGATCGATCGTCTGCGCGCCGGCGGGAATGTCGGTGCTGGCCGAGCTCCCCATCGTCGTGATGATGCCGTTGTTCAGGATTAGCGTCTGATTTTCGCGCGGCGCCGCGCCGGTGCCGTCGATGACGCGCACGTGCGTGAGCGCGATGAGCGGCGCATCGACAGAAACGTAAGCGCGGACCGCTGGCGACAGCGCCGGTCTCGCCTGGCCCAAGGCCGGCAACTGCATCAGGGCCGCAAGCAGCGCGGCCGTTCCAAGAAGTGTGAATCGCGTGCGCATGCGCGCCAAGCTTACCGCGAACGGAATCACCGCCGATTGGCGATGGCTGCTGAACTTAGTGTGCACGCTCGAGCTCTTTCTACGCCGTTCGGTAGTAGCATCGACTTCCGGACTCACGTATCCGCCCCCTAGAGATGCATTTCCCCTATGCCTTGGAGGTTCTCGAATGCGAAATAAATTCCTAATCGCCCTGGTTGCGGCGTTGTCCATCGGCGTTATTGGACAAGCGCAGCAGCAGCAGGGTCCGCGAGACGATGGATATCGAAGCACTTATGTTCCCAAGTCGCTGCCGACGTCGCCTGACGAGTCGATCAAAGACGATCCGGTCGGTCGCGCGGACGCGTTGAAGGAACAATACGGCGGCGAATTCACGCCGGAGTTCATGGAAGCGGTGATGAACGCCGCCAATCAGCAGTCCGCCGAGTTTGGACCGGCGGGCCGCGGCGGCATCAAGGTGCCGGCCGGCGGTGCGTGGACCAACGTGGGTCCTGACCGTTCGAGCTGGATTCAGAACGGCTTGCGCCTCACCGAATCGGATACCGGTCGCGTGCGCAGGTTCCTCGTGCATCCGACCAACCCCGACATCGTCTATGTGCTGAAGTCGAGCGGCGGCCTGTGGAAGACCACCAACTTCTCGCATCCGCGTCCGAGCTGGCGGCCGATGAGCGACAACATTCTCAGCACGTCCGGCGGCAACGTCGCGTTCGGCAAGGATCCCGAAACGATTTATCTCGGTACGGGCGATCCGTTCGATCCGGGCGTTGGCGGCTGGATCTACAAGACGACCGACGGCGGCGAGACGTGGAGCGGCGGAATCAAGCTGGGTGACTCCACGATCATCCCGGACGTCAAGGTCGACACGACCGGCGCGACCGACGTGGTTCTCGTCGGCACGAATCGCGGCCTGTTTCGCTCGGCCGACGCCGGCGCGACCTGGACGCTGACGCTCAACCCCGCGTTCAGGGTCTGGACCATGGAAATGACCAGCGCCGGTTGGCTGGCGACCATCGCGCAGGGCAACGGCCATCAAGTCCCCTTCGTCATCCGGTCGGTCAATGGCGGCGCGGCTTGGAGCATTGTTGCGAGCGCAAGCAACGTCTACACGGGCGCCGGACGCATCACGCTGGCGGTCGGCGCGCCTGGTGATGCAACGGTCTATGCCTTTGCGGCCACCAGCAACAGCGGCGCACAGAAGGATCTGTATAAGTCGACCGACGGCGGCCTGACGTTCACGGCGATCGGTCTCGGCCAGTACGTGACGTCGGGGACGCCTCCGACGACGGTGTGGGTCGGCAAGGTGCCGGTGAACCCGAACGACGATCAGCCGAACATGGACATCATGTTGGGCCAGGCGTTCTACAACCACATGGTGCTCGTCGATCCGGCGGATGCCGCGCGCAACACCGTCTACATCGGCGGTCAGCTCAGCTCGGCGAAGTCGACGGACGGCGGCGCGACCTGGCGCCTGGTGTCGAACTGGCTCGCGCAGTACGGATTGCCGTACGTGCATGCGGACCATCACGCTGCGGCCATCGCCACAATCAAGGGCACGCCGATCCTGCTCTTTGGCGGAGATGGCGGCGTCTACACAAGCGACGACGGCGCCAAGACGTTCAGCAGCCAGAAGAACGACGGCATGTCCTCGTACCTGATTTACGCGCTGACCGGCAATCCGAAGCATGCCGACGACGTGTTGATTGGCCTGCAGGACAACGGCACGCGCTGGCGCGTTGGACCGACCGGAACCTACAACCAGGTGTTCGGCGGCGACGGTTTCGGCGTGGCATGGAGCCAGGCCGACGATCTGATCAGCCTGGGCTCGGTCTACTACTCGTTCATCATCCGCAATCGCCGTACTCCGTCCAATACGCAGAACAAGTGGGAAGTGGGCTGGATCGGCATTCCCGAGTTCAATAATCCGACGCTCTCGTATTTCGTCACCTCCCTGGCGACGCCGCGCGCGTCCGCCGATCCCGTCGGACTGACGTTCTTCCACCGCACGCGCTTCAAGCTGTATCGGACGACGAACGGCGCGGCGAGCTGGGAGAAGGTGTTCGAGACCTTCAATCCGAACCCGCCGCCGCCGGCGCCACAGGCCCCGGGCCGCGTCCTGCTGCGCGCGGGCACGCATCCGATTGGCGTCAGTCCCGACGACATCAATCATTTCGGCGTGCTCGGCAACGGCGGTCACGCCTTCTTTACGGCTGATAGCGGCGCCACGTGGCTCAAGAAGATCATCGCGTCGCCGCCATTTGTGCCGCCAGTGCCTGCGGAGCCTGGTGCAACGCCGGCGCTCGTTCCCGGCTGGCCTGGCTTCAACTCCTCGCTCGCGTACGCCGACAACAACACGATGTACATCTCCAACGAAGCGCCCGTCGGTCAGACGACGCCGACCAACCCGCCGCTGCGCGTCATCAAGTCGACTGATGGCGGCAACACCTGGGCCGCCGCGAGCGGCAGCTTGCCCAACCGGCTGCCGAACGTTCCGATCAACAAGCTGATCGTCAGCCCGCGCGATCCGGCCGGCAAGACGGTCTATGCCGCGACGTGGATTGGCGTGTATGTCACGACCGACGGCGGCGCGAACTGGACGCTCTTCGGCAGCGGCCTGCCGACCGTCAACGTGAGCGATCTCTACATGCCGACCGACGGCAGCTACCTGCGCGTCTCGACGTATGGCCGCGGCGTGTGGGAGATGCGCTTCTAAACAGGTCGTCAGGTCGTCAGGTAGTCAGGTAGTCAGGTAGTCAGGGGATCAGGGCTCAGTCGGCCTGATCCCCTGATTCCATCTTCGGCCCGGCCTCGGTGTATTCTCCTCCCGAGGAAAACAACCATGCGCATCACAGGCCTCGTTCTTTCACTGATCGCCGTCCTGGCGATGTCGGCATATGCGGAGCAGGGCGCTGGCCGCGGTCAGCGGCCGCCGTTGACGCCCGAGCAGGAGGCCGAGCAGAAAAAGCGCGCCGCCGACACGGCGATCGCCGAAGGCGTGCGCCCGATCGACATGCTCGACTCGGTGTGGATCGAGGAGCTGTCGTGGATGGAAGTCCGCGATCTGATGAAGGACGGCAAGACCACCGCGTTCCTCGGCGTCGGCGGCGTCGAGAAGAACGGGCCCTACACCGCGACCGGCAAGCACAACTACACGCTGAAGACGACGCTCGAAGCGATCGCGCGGAAGCACGGCAAGGCGCTCGTCGCGCCGCTCGTCACGTGGGAGCCGTGCAATCCGGACCGCGAGAACCTCACGCCGGGCACCTTCTGCGTGTCGCAGGAAACCTACCGCGCGCTGCTTCGCGATGCGATCACCAGCCTCAAGAGCATGGGCATGAAGGACATTGTCCTGGTCGCCGACAGCGGCGGCAATCCACCGGGATTGATCGATGTCGCCAACGAGCTGAATGCGAAGTGGCAGGGCACGCCGGCGCGCGTGTTCTATATCCCTGAGTATTACGACGGGGACCGCTGGAGCTACGACTTCATGAAGCAGAAGCTGGGCATCACGCAGATTCCCGACGTGCAGTCGGCGACGCGCTGGGACATTCACGACGACTATCACTACGAAGCGCTCGTCGCGGTGCAGGATCCGAAGCTGGTGCACGCCGAGCAGCGCATCAAGGCGAAGAAGTTCAGCATCTACGGCGTCGAGATCGGATCGATTGCGAAGCTGGTGGAGAACGGCAGGAAGCTGGCCGACTATCGCGCCGACATCACGCTGGCGGCGCTGAAGAAGGCGCAGGCCTCGTTCCAGGTGCCGTCGAAGTAATTTTCACGGCTGCATCCAGTTCAGGACGACGGTAATGGGCACCGAGTTGCGCGGGCCGCTGCGGACCGCGAACAGGAACCGGCTGCCGTCACGATTCGGCACGTAGTGCGTACGCACGACGCTGACCTCCGGATGAAAGCTCGCGTGGAACAGCACCCGCGGCACGCCGAACGGCATTGGTCCGTTCGTAACCGGCACCACCATGAGCGCGCCATCCTGGGTGAGGTAATAGAGCTCTTTGCTGTCCCCTCGCCACCGCGGCTCAAACCCGCCTTGAGTGGAGATCGGCCATTTGCGCGATCGCGGCAGCGTTTCGCCATAGACCTCAAAACGCGCGCCCGACTCCGAGGAGGTGTAGGCGATGAATCGTCCATCAGGTGACAGGTTGGGATGCCCCTGATCGCCGGGGCCCTCGATGATTTTCACGGTCTTCGTCGGATCGGCGAGCGGCAGCCTGAAGATGTCGGCCGGATTCCCGGAGGCGATCACCAGCGCGTGGCCGTCGCGCGACCAGTCTCCCGGGCTCACGTTCGAAACCCCCATCCCGACGTTACGCGCGTGCTCTTCACTGAGCAGAATCCGTTCGTTGCCGGCCATCGCCGTGCTCATCTCGAACATTTCAAGGACGCCGCGGCGGTTGCTGCGGAAGGCGATCCGATCGCCGCCCGGCGCCCACACCGGACCACTGTTCAGCGCCGGGCCGAAGGTAAAACGCGTGGCGCCACCGCGGATCAGATCGGCAATCCAGATGTCGGGCGCGCTCGCCTTGGCGGCGACAATCGAGGTGGCCACCCGGGACTCGTCCGGTGACAGGCGCATGTCCACGTAGTCGTAGTCACCGTCGGGACCCACCGAGCCGTGCGCGGCGCCTTGTCGATCGAGCCAGGTCAGGCGGCTGGGCCGCTCCATCGGCGACGCATAGGCCAGTGCGCCGCCGATCGACACGGAGAACGCGGCGTTACCGCGGCTCGACTGGCCGACGTTGGACGCAATCGGCGTCGCGGTGCCGGTGAGCTGCAGGCTCTGCGGATCAAAGGTTTGCCGGAGCAGCGTGTCGCCATTGAGGAACAGCAGCGTGCGTGGCGCCACGAACTGTGCGTCACCATCGGTGGCGAACAGCCGGCGCTTGACGCTGCCGTCACGGGATGCGACGTAGACGCCGCGCTGGTCGGCGAGCGCGCTGCGGACCGTGAACAGAAAGTGGGTTTGGTCAGGCAGCAATTGCGGCCAGCGGTGCGAGCCTTCCTGGCGTTCGCGATCGAGATGCGTGAGCGCTTGCGGCGGTTCGCCGCCAGACGCGTTGACCAGATAGACGCCGCCAAATCCTGTCCCGAACGCGATGACATCATTCCATCCCCACGAAGCGCCACGGGATTCGGCCAGGCCGCTCGCGATTGTCTGCACCGTCCCTTCGGCGACGGCGATACGTTTCATCGCCCCGAGGTCGTCGACAAAGCCGATCCATCGGCTGTCCGGTGACCAGAATGGTTCCTGCGCACCGTTGGTGCCTGCCAATTGCCGCGCCTCGACGTTCGAGAGCGAGCGGACCCATAAGGTCGGTCGCAGCTCGTTGACTGACGCGACGAAGGCAATCGATCGTCCGTCGGGCGAGATCGCAAACTGCGGCGTCGGAACGGTCGCGGTCGTGAGCGTCGTGAACGACATTCCCGGGGGCGGGGTGAGGAACAGCCGCACGTCCTGCGGCGTGTCAACGGTTCGCTGAAGCCAGCCGGCCACCAGCATTGCGGCCAGTGCCGCGGTGATCGCCATCCACGCGGCGCGCTCCGGCCACGCGCGGCGAGCCGGCGCCGCCGCTACGCCGCTGCTGCCGGGGCGCGCGATCCACTTGAGCTCGGCGGCCACGTCGCCGGCGGACTGCCAGCGCTCGTCCGGATCTTTCATGAGACACGTGGCCACGACGTGATCCAGCGAGGCAGGCGCCAGCGGCTGCTGCGACGTGATCGGCGCCGGTTCGTCCCGCAAAATCGCGCCGATCACGCTCGCGGGTGAATCACCCTTGAAGGCGCGCTGGCCGGTGACCATCTCGTAGATCACGGCGCCAAGCGAGAAGATGTCGCTGCGTGCATCGACGTCGCGCCCTTCAATCTGTTCGGGCGCCATGTACGGCATGGTGCCGAGCAGGACCCCGATACCGGTCTCCTTCGCGATCGTCGTCGCGCCGAGCGGGCCGTGGATCTTCAATTTCGCCAGTCCGAAATCGAGCAGCTTGATGCCGGTCTTCGTCAGCATGATGTTGCCGGGCTTCAGATCGCGATGGATGATGCCGTGGCGGTGCGCGGCGTCGAGTGCGGTCGCGATCTCGATCGCGTATTTGATGGCCGGTTCGAGCGGGAGCGGGCCCTTCAGCAATCGATCGGCGAGCGTCTGTCCCTCGAGGCAGGGCATGACAAGAAAATAGGTGCCCTCATGTTCGCCGACGTCGTAGAGCGCGCAGATGTTCGGATGATCGAGGGCGGAGATCGCTTTCGCTTCACGCTCGAACCGTTCACGGCGATCCGCGTCCGCCGCCGATGCATCCGACAGGATCTTGATCGCGACCGTGCGGTTGAGCCGGCCGTCCTTCGCGCGATAGACCTCGCCCATGCCGCCCGCGCCAAGGGGAGCGAGGATTTCGTAGGGGCCGAGCCGCGCGCCGGCGGACAAGCTCATTACTTACGGGAGATTCTATACAGTGTCGTAGCAGTTCGGATGAGAAGACTCTCGCGATGGATGGCAGGGGATGCCATCGTGAATTCGTCGAGCACGTTCTGGCCGATCACCTTGAATTCGGGCCCAGCCTGGATCACGTAGGTCGTGCCGTCCTCGCTCATTGCGAAGATCTTCCCGTTGTAGGCCCACGGCGATGCGGTAAAGCCGCTCGCCGTCGGATCGAGGCGGACCTTCGTGTAGATCTCCTTGCCGGTCTTCGCATCGTGGCACGTGAAGAAGCCGCGATCGAACAGCGTGTAGTAGTAATCGCCGTAGACGATCGGCGACACGTTATAGGTGCCGCCCTGCGGCAGCGACCACGCCACGAATGCGTTCGACGTCTCGCCAGTCTTGAGCGAGATGTCGCCGCTGCCTCCCGGCTTGATCGCATAGACCGGCCGCGTCGGATCCCCGACGTATCCCGACGAGACGTAGAGCAGATCGCCGCTCGCAAACGGCGTTGTGATGACGTGCGTCGACGAGGGGCGCAGCTGCCACAGCGGCGTGCCGTCGAGGCCGTACGAGCGAATCGCGCTCGTGCCGTTGGTGACGATCTCGGTCCGTCCGGCATGTCGCCAGACGAACGGCGTCGACCAGTTGGTTTCCTTCGGCCGCTCGACTCGCCAAATCACTTTGCCGGTCCCCGCATCGAGCGCGATCAACTCGGGAGCCGTCTCGTTGTCGTTGACGAAATAGAGACGGCCGTCGTGAAGGACCGGTGATGCGCCCGTGCCCCAACCGTTGCGCGTCGGCGAGGGATCGATCGTGAACGTCCAGATCGGCTTGCCGCTGAAATCGAAGGCGAAGATGCCGACGTTGCCGAATGCCGCGTAGACGCGCGTGCCGTCGGTGACCGGTGTTTCCGATGCGAACGTGTTCTTCAGATGCCGCGCGCCGGGAGGAAAGCCGCGATACACCTCGCGCTCCCAGGCGATCTTCCCGCTCGCGAAGTCGATCGCGTAGACCACGTAGCGATGATCGATCGTCGGCGCGGGCCGCTCACCCTGGAGATAGAGGCCTCGCTTCGGCGTTTCGATCTCGCCGACGGGGATGACCGACGTGGCGAAGATCCGCTCGCCCCACGCGATCGGTGACGACCAGCCGTTGCCGGGAATCGTCGTCTTCCACGTGACGTTCTGCGTCGTGCTCCAGGTGTCCGGCAGATTCTTGCCTTCGGCGACACCGGTCGCTCCGGGCCCGCGAAACTGCGGCCATTGCTCCGCGACCAACACCTGGCACCACGCGATCGCCAGCACCAGCACCAGCACCCCAGGCACCTTAGGCACGTTAGGCACTTCAGGCACCTTGATCACTTATTCGGGAAGCGCGTCCCCGACAGGCTCAGGCAAGAAGAAGCTGCAGATCAATCCCGCGGTGTAAACGAATCCCGCCACCATGGCCGCCGCCAGCGCGAGTCGTGCCGTCGGCGTGGCGCCCGGCACGACATTCACCAGTTGCGTCGTCACGAACGCGAATCCGGTGCCCAGCATGCGGCCGCCGATGTTCGCCGCGAACCCTTCACCGGTGCCGCGCAAGTGCGTCGGGAACACGCGCGGCAGATAGTTGCCCCAGAAACTCAGTTGGCCGACCGTGAAGACGCCGGCGAAGAACATCCCCCACTTCGTCATTTCGAGACTATGTGTCGCGGCGTAATAGAACACAAACACCATCACGACGAGGCCGGGGATCTGGAACGTGCGGATCAGTTTCCGTCTCGAGACGATATAGAGCGCGAGCACCGCGAGCAGGAATCGCCCGGCGAGGCCGCCGAATTCCTGGTAAGCCTGCACCAGGCTCGCGGTCTGCTGCTGCTGTTGCGGCGCCAGCACCCGCACTTCGGCGAGGCCTGGGACGATGCGCGGCATCTGCTGGATGGCGCCGAAGGCCGCGCCGTACGCAAACGCAAACATCAACGTTGTCACGATCGTGGTGCGGCGGAGCTCCGGCGTGAAGAGCTGCGCGAGCGACGGACGCCGCAGCGTGCCGGCAGCTTTCTTCAGCTGCCAGGCCGGCGACTCCGGGAGGAACGGACGGATCAGGATCAGCGGCAGCGCCGGGATCACGCCGGAGAGCAGCGTGTAGCGCCACGGCGCGTGGCTGCCGGCGATCGCCGGGAACGACTGCGCGTAGGTGACCGCGATCGCATACGCGGCGGTGACCATCACGCCGCCGATCGACGAGAACGCCTGGGTGTAGCCGAGCGCCTTCTCGCGCTGCTTCGCGTCGGGGAAGATCTCCGCGATCCACGCCACCGCGGCGACGAATTCGACGAACACGCCGATGTAGGTCGTCGAGCGCAGGACCAACAGCATGTAGATATTGGTCGAGAAGCCCGCGGCCGCCGCCGAGAACGCGTAGAGGAGGATGCTCCACACCAGCACGCGCCGGCGCCCGAAGCGATCGGTGAGGTAGCCGCCGAGCAGTCCGAAGGCGCCGCCGAAGATCGCCGGCACCCAGAAGAACATCCCGACCCAGAAATTGAAATCGGGCATGCCCGGCTTGTTGCCGGTGAGCTCGCCGATGGCGGGCCCCACGACGAGCGGGGCCATCAGGATTTCGTAGATGTCGAAGGCGAAGCCGAGAGCGGCAATGGCGCAGATCAGCCATTGCAGGGGAGTGAGACGACGCGCGGAAGATGTCATGCGACCGCGCGTAGTATACGAGAAAGCCTACATGACGCTGATGAGGTCCCTCACCGTCAGCTCTTGGCCGCGCCGTTCCGCTTGTCCGCCCTTTCTGAGTTTCGCCAACACCGCCGGCGTGATCAGCTCCTCGGTGACGTTGGGCGACAGCAACCAAATACTGATCGACACATTGGCAGTGCCCGCCTTCAGCGCATCGGCTGTCACGTCGGGTATTTGAATCGTGATGTCCGCCTCGTGTGGCGCTGACGATTGATGCGCGACACCGCCCTGATAGCTGTGCGATCTGAACAGGTTCGACGGAATCACGCCCACGTGGGTCCGGCCGTTGACGACCACCTCATACGCCCACTCGCCGAGGCGCCTGTGGCTCGGGGTGTACCGCGCCGTAATTGGAATGCCCTTCTTGAGGCGCAGCCTGCCGCTCACCGGATCGAAGGCGGCGACGAGTCTGACGATTGGTCTTGCCGGCGCTGGCTTGAGTATCGAGCCAGTCGCGCCAGTGGTGCCGGTAGTGCCCGTGGCGGGCTTTGTGGTCCCGGTCGCAGGTGTCGAGCCCTTCGGGGGCTGCGCCTTCGGGGTCTGCGCCTCGAACACGGCATTCATGATTTGCATGCGCGGCGGCGAAGGTGGTTTGGTTCCTGGGATCACGCGCGAGTTCGTTGGTGGCTTGGGAATCCGCGACCCCGCTCCTGGCGCTGGATTCTCCGCATCCGGATTCTGGGCGTCCGGGTTCGTGACATCAGGGTTTTCCATATCCGGATTCGCGGCGTCGTTGAACGCCTGCCCCATGCGGAACTGGCAGACGGGACAAAACTCAGCGCCATGTGTCGCACCCATCAGACAGTAGTTGTGCCCACTCGGATGCGGTGGGTATGCGTGGACGACATCGAGTTCGAAGAAGTCACATCCGGCAACACTCCCCGCCCCGGGGAAGTTGCCGACGGTTCCGGGCGGAGCCGTCAGGGGAGGCATCCACGGCGGTCTCGCGCCGTGTCGCGTGTCATAACAGTTCCGTGTCTGGTTCAAGGGTATGCCCGGGTGCGATACGCCGGCGTTGGATGCAAAGAACCACTCGTCATACAGATTGGCGAGGCCGTGTCCCAGTTCGTGCGCCAGGACATCGGTGCCAATGACGTCCGTGGCGACGTAGGTCCACGCGCCGTCGGTGCAGCCGATGTTGTACGGATGGTCACCAATGACAATCGTGTGCCTTGGGTTGCTGTTGCTGACTGCGACATCGACGAGCGTTGCGGTGTTCGTCGCGTCGTCGTCGCTCACCGTCCAGCTCAGCGCGCAATAGCCGGACGGCACTTCGACGTTGAAGCCATAGTTGGACTGCGTCCCGGCCTTGAGGGGTTCGTAGAAAGAGACGACCTCCAGGTCCGCCTTACGCGATGCGTAATACGGATTCGCCAGAAGTCCGTTGACGATCAAGTTCTGGACGTCGAGGTCGAACTCCGTCTCGTCGGTGTAGTGATCGGACAAGATCGCGATCACGACAGGATTCGGACTCGTCGCCACGTTGACCGGCTTCTGGCCCGCAGCAGCTTCTGTCGGATTGCCATTTACTAGCGCCGCGAACGCGAGCACGCCGATCAATTCGGGGAGCGTGCGTTTCATCATCGTCCTCCTAGAACCACTCGCCAGGACAGAAGAACCCGGGCGACGGCTTTTGTGATCCGGGCGGAGGCAGCGTCAACGGCGTCGCCTCGATATAAAACGGCGTCAAAAAGTCATTGGGGTCGGGCATCGGCTGCAGCAATTGATAGAACGTGCAGAAATCCTTCAGCGGTGCCTGATGCCCCGGAATCGACGTGTCATGCCGGCCTCGCAGGACCAACACGACCCGGTTGCCTTGTGGTTTTAACACAAGCTTGGTCAGACCGCTCGTCGCTCCCGTGATCTGTAACTCGACCGTGGAACCGGGCACGTCCACGGTGTAGATGACTTTGTCCGTCATCGCGGCCTTGAACTTCAAAGCGTTCTTGTCCTTGAACTCGAAGTGTGCCTTCTTGAACACCGGGTTCGACGGGATAGTCGCCTTGATATTGCCACCCGGCAACACGATGCGGCCATTCACCATCGTCTGCCAACTCGGATTGATCGTGCCGCCATGATAGGACCGAAGCGACGGCACCATATCCTTCCAGTCTGCCTCCTGGTCTGGATTACCCGGCGTCGGCGGCGTCGGTGGCCACGCGGTGCCTCTGTCGATCGTGAGGGGAATGTTCGCGGTCTCGAGGGCCGGAAACCTGATGACCGCTTTGTCGAGATCTTCAGGCTGACCGACGATGACCGTCTTTCCGACGGAACTATCGACGATGCCGCGTTCGACAATCAGGTCCGTCCCCATCTGATCGACGTTGCATGTGTCGGGTTCATTGGCGTCCTGAACCCCGTTCTGGTTCAGGTCGTCGAAGATCGCCGGCTCAGTCGGATCCATGACACCGTTGCCGTTGGTGTCTTTTCGCAGCACCCAGTCGTCGAGGTAGGCGATTTCGAGCTTGTTACCGGTGGTGGGCGCCACGAATGCGAAGCCGCCGGTGATTTCGATCTGCAGCTTGGTGCTCGACGAGGTCACCATCGTCTTCCTCTCACCCCGATACAACCATAGCGCCAGCCCCACCATGCCCACGACCACCAACAGCGCAAGAAATCTCTTCCCTGACATGACGACTCCTCTCGTGTGTTGAGGCGCCCTACCGCGCAGCAGTGCCCACCGCGACGAAGGCGCCCCAGCTTTCCGGCAACGCCTTGACGGCATCACCGCTTCTTAACAGCGCCAGTTGCGCGGCTTGTAGTGCATGAATCGGATCGCCCGACTTTGCAAGCTCGCGATGGAGCACAAGGGTCAGTTGCTCGGTCGCGCGATCGTCGACATCCCATTGGCTGGCGATGACGAGCGGAACGCCGCCGCTGAGGAACGGGCGGGCCACGCTGACCACGCCTTCGCCTCGCGAAACCAGACCGGCGGCCGTGCTGCATGCGGCGAGGACGACGACTCGCGTTCGAGGGAATCGCAGGCGTCCGATCTCGTGCGCGAACAGCGCTTGCTCGGTGTCGCCCTGGTCGGCAAATACCAGTCGGGACAGCAGGGGAAATTCCGGATTCGCCAGGGCGTGTCCGCCGAAATGGATCACATCGAAGCCCGGCGCGGCGCGAAGAAAGCGGTCCTTCGTGGCGGCGGTGCCGATGAGGACTTCCGTGCGCGCGTATAACTTAGCGGCCTGCGCCACTTCGGCCTCGGCTCCCGGCAACGGCCTGCTTCCGGAGGCGGCAGGATTACCGACGAGTAAAGCTGACGATAGTGGTGTCGTCATTCGCGCCGAGGCGGCGCGTGACTGAACGAAGAAGTTCGCGCTCGGCGTCACCATCAACGCGTGGTCCTCGATCAGGTATCGCCTGGTCGCGGGTTCGCGGAGCGTGGCAAATGGCAGCTGCTGCAACTGACCGTCGGGAACGATCACGACGATGTCCGCTTTGACCAGCGAGGCCGTGACCGGTCCGATCAACAGCTCGTACAGCCTATCGTTGGCGGCACTGTCGCGATGGCTGCGGATCGATTCGCGGTGCCGCTCGACCAGCCTCGAAAGGTCGCGTTCCCCGATGGGACGCTCAATGAGACTCGCGCTGGCTGACGTCACGGTCCAGATCAACACTCGATCGGACAGAGTGGTGTAGTGCAACAGAGCCACCGATGCCGGCAGCTCCGACTGGATCTCCGGCAACGACCGAATTCGCGGTGACGTCGCGCCCTGTGTTGCCGCGAGCAAGGTCCGCGCGCGCGATCGCTCTGCGTACTCGAAGGCCTTCGCCTGATCGTGAGCACTCAGCTGGAGCGAGACCATGTCCGGGAACAGCGTCCACGCTTCGTCGAAGTAGGAGATTTTCAGCGTTTCATCGCCAAGCCCGGCCTGCTGGGTTTCAAGGCTCTCGATGCCCTGGCGCAGGGCCGGCTCGACCTCGGCAGCCGCCCCGCGCGCCTGCGCCGTCCGCGCCTGCAGCAGGTAGAGCCGGGGGACGCGACCAGGCTCCCGCCCGCGGAAGAAGTCGATGGCGCTCGGCAGATTGCTGCTCGACTCGCCCTTCGCGCCTGCGACCGTTAATTCCGCGCGGACAATCTCGAGCTCGGCGCCCATGTAAGTCTTGAAGAGTCCGGACGGCGATGCCGCGACCTGCGTTGCCGCGCGATCGAAGTCGGCGCGCGCGCTCGAGAGATCGCCGCGTCGCGCGTGGACCAGCGCGCGTTGCAACGTGGCCTCCGTCAGGACACCCGGTGGCGCACCTTCAGCTTCTCGGACGGCGGCGTCCTGGAAAATCAGCGCGGCGTGGGTGAGTCCCTGGCGCGACACGAAGAGCGCGGCGTTGTAGAGCAGCAAATAGCGACGGATTGGCCGGCGCAGGTGCGTCAGGTTTTCCAGCGTGTGACCGATGGACGCCCAACTCTCATTCGACTCCCCGAGCATGCGCAGGTCATCGGCCAGGGTCGAGTGCACGCTGGTCGCGTTCTCGAGTTGTCCCGATTTTTCGAACAGCGACACGCTCTCACGGAACGCAGCCAGCGCATCGGTCAGTCGCCATTCGCTGTTGAACATCAGTCCCTGCTGCATCAGCACGCGGCCGAGCAGCGTGACGTAGCCGCGCGCCCGCGCCTCGCGCGCGATTCGATCGAGCGTGCGATGTGCGGCATCGACACGGCCTTCGCGCCATTCGAGCTCCGCGAGTCTCATCTCCGTCACCAGCTTGTAAGGCGCGTTGGCGCGGCTGAACGCCTGCATTGCCGCCGTGACGGCCTGACGCGCGCCTGCGGCGTCATTCGCTGAATTCAGTGTCGCCGCTTTGGCGTAGCCTTGGTGGGCCTGAACGAGTTGGCCGGCATGTGCCCGTACCACGGCCGTCTCGTCGACATACATTGGATCGCCGGTCGCAGCGCCGATCGCCGCCGCGAGCATCCCTGCCTGCGGCAGCGTCGCTTCCGAGAGCAGCAGCTCCCGCTCCAGGATTTCGATGGCCGCTTCGGGATGCAGGCGTGCCGTTTCCTTGATGAACTCCTGGTCGTTCGCCGCGAAGCGCGCCGTCAGCTCCTTGCGCCGCGACTCCCACCGGACCCGGACGTCGTCAATCTTCTGATCGTTCTCCGTTTCGCGCCGCGCGGCGGCCTGCCACGCCGGATCAGTTTCGATGGCCGCGTACTCTGACCAGGACGATGCCGCGCCCGTGTAGGGCGCAAGCCGATCGCGGGCCAGTGCGCGATTGAACAGCGCATCGTTGCTTCGCGAGATGGCCAGCGATCGTTCCGCAGCCTCGAGTGCCTGGGCAAGATACTCAACCCGGCGCTCCGGCGTGCGTTCCGCCTTCACCAGATGCGCCGCACTGAGGTCACTCCACGGCGCCGCCGCGGTACCCTGCGATGCCGCATCTTCAATCGTGGCGATGGCGCGGTCAGCATCGCCCTGAATCAGATATGCGATACCTAGATCGGCGAGCGCAGCCGGCGTCGCATCGTCCGCTGCACGCTTTTCGAGCTTGGCGATCGCGATCCGCGCGTCCGGCGACAGCGCGGGCGGAGCATCGTTCGGATTTCGCGTCGCCCCTTGTTTCGACGGCGCGAACCCCCCGCTGAGCCGCGACGCGAAAGGCAGCGTGTCGCCAACCGCGGCGGCCAGCGTTTGTCGCTCTGACGGGGGAATGGCGGGACGGCACGCACTGGCAAACGATGCCAGCGCGACCGTGCCGACCGACAGCACGACCGCCGTACGGCGAGGAAGTCGCATGGGCGCTTGTCTCAGGGTGGGGTCGAGAGTATACGCAAACGCGCGCGGGCATCGTCTGCCCAGCCCGAGCGATCGTCGATCGTGAGAAACGCCTGCCAGGCCGTTTTCGCATCTTCCCTGAGCCCGGACATCTCCAGGGCGAGGGCGCGATTGAACATCGCTTCGGGCATCAGCCGATCGATCTCGAGCGCGCGATTGGCGGTCGCCAGCGCGCTGGAGGCATCGTCTTTCGAATTCGTGCGTTCAGCTCTCACCAGGTAGGCCGCCGAGAGGTCGCTGAGAATCCTGGGGTTGGTGGGTTCGTTGCGCGAGGCTGTGTCGAGGATGCTAATGGCGCGATTGGCGTCGCCGGCGACGATTGCTGCGGCAGCGGCGACGGGACGGGTCGCGAATTGCTTTTCAATCTCCGCAATCGCGATGCGGACATCGGGCGACAGGCTGATGTCATTCGATCCGCGAACCGGGCCACGCACCGGCGCATATGCGAATCCGCCGGTGAGCCTCGCGTCGAACGTGCGCGCGGCGCCGACCGCGGCAACGAGCTGATCGAGCGCCTGCTGATCGCCGCCGCTTCTCGGACTCCACAGGTTGACGGCGAGCACGATCATCGCCGCGGCGGCGAGACCGGACATCGCCACCGGCCACGTCACGCGTCGCCGCGGGAACGAGACGAGGTTGCTTTTGGTCTGCGCGACGACCTGCGTGCGCGCTGCCTCCGAGAAGACGAAGTAACACGCCTCGCAGGACGCGACATGATCCGCGATCGTCTCGCGCTCGCGGTCCATCAGACGGCCGTCGACAAACGCGCCGATCGTCTCGAGAGACGGGCACGTACCGTTGACTTTCATCGGCTCCGACGCCACGGCGACCCCCTTCGTTCTGCGTTGCCAGTTGCGTTCGCCGGCAGCCGCTGGCCGCCGTCCGGATCGTCGCTCGTCCATTCAATCGACGGCGCATCGAACAGCGCGGTGATGTCCGCGTGGGAAATGCCTTCCGCTTTCATGGTGTCGCCGACGGTCTTCAGCAAACGTTCGAGCGTGCGATACAACGGACGCTGCTCGAGGTGCAGCGCGCGCGCAATGTCCGCCACCGCGACGCCCTCCTCGAACCGCATCTTCAAGATCAGCCGCTCCATCGGCGGCAACGCCTGCCGCGCGCGATCGAGCGCCGACTGCACGCGCCTGGCCAGGAAGTCCCGCTCCGCCGACACGAGATTGTCGTCGGCCGATGGACCCGGGCCCGCCACTTCCGCGGCGTCATCCTCCGAAACCAGCCGGCGCCCTGGCGCGCGCGCCGCGAACGTGTTGCAAAACTTGAGCAGCGTGTCGTCGAGCTCGAGGTGGTGATTGACGCGCGCCGTTTCGATCGCCTGATCGAGCGTCCACCCGTCGCGCGTGACCAGCCGCTCGAGCAGGATCGCCGCCGGACCGAGCCGTTTCGCTTCGGTCGTCGGCCGCCAGCGACCCCACAGGCGATTGCGCCAGTCGAAGAACACGCGCTGCACGACGACGTTGACGTACGTCGACAGCGCGCAGCGCCCTTCGAACTTGCGCAGCACTTCGTAATTGCGCTCGATGAAATGGAGCCGGACGTCCGAGCGGAAGTCCTCCGCTTCGGTCGCGGCCAACCGGTTGCGACGGCAGACCTGTGCCGTCACGTCATCGATGACGGGCAGGGCCTCGAGGAATTTGGCTTCGTCGCTCACAACACGCTGGCGCTGCGAGATTGTGGAGGTTTGATAGGAGACACCATGTGCGCGCCCCGCTCGGACCCCGATGTTCGGCATCAGGGTCTGTCGGGGCCGCTCAGGACGCAAATTATCCGTCATTGGTAAGGGGCTCACAATCACCGCAGGCAGATGACTAGACGGACACGCCATCATGGTTTTCCACCGTCCCCTCCTGCCGGCGGCGGCGCAGCGGCTTGAGGGCCGACGCCAGCGCCCGCGCCGACTGGTAGCGCCCGGCTGGGTCGATCGACAGGCAGCGATCAATAACCTGACGAATTGGGCCGTGAATCAGCGATTCCATGCGGATGCGCTGGTTGACGAGAATGTTTGACGCCATCTCGTAAGGCGTGCCGCCGGCGAAGGGCCGGCGCCCGGCCACCATCTCGAACAGCAGCACACCGAGCGCCCAGATGTCCGATTGCACGGTCGGTTGACGGCCACGAATGATTTCCGGCGCCATATAGGGCACCGTGCCGGACGCCCCGCCCGACGGCGATCGGTGCGTCGTGTCGATCTCTTCGCCCGCAATGCCGCCATCCCGGCGCACCGCCAGGCCGAAATCGAGGATCGTGACGCGCCCGTCGGGGCCGACCATGATGTTCGAGCTCTTGAGGTCGCCGTGGATCACGCCCCGGTCGTGAGCGTGCGCCACGGCGGCCACAATCTGGCGCGCGAAGTCGAGGGCAGTCGTCACCGACATCGATCGGCGGCCGCGGATCACCTTCGAAAGGGGTTTGCCCTTGACATGTTCCATGACCAGGAATGGCTCCTCACCGAGGTAGTCCACGCCGTGGATGGCGCAAATCGCAGGGTGATCGAGTGACGCCGCAAGCCGCGCTTCGCGCACCAGGTCCTGGGGACTTTGCCGCCGCGGATCGACCAGCTTGATCGCCACCGTGCGGTGCAGTTGCGTATCCCGCGCCAGGTAGACCTGGCCCATCCCGCCGGACCCGAGGACACCGTCGATTCGGTATCCGGCGACGATGTCCCCGACTTTCAGGGTCGTGATGCGTTCCTGCGTCATGTCCGTGTAACCGAAGAGACGGTCACTGCACGGTGTTTTCCTTGGCCCGGGCTACACTAGGCGTCTCGAGAGGCCCGGATTTGGGCCAAAAAGGAGTCATTCATGTCGTGGATCGCACTGGCCTTCGGCGCCGCACTCTCATGGGGCATGTATGGCGCATCGCTGCACCGCGGGCAGCTCGCGCTCGGCAATCCGATGCGCGCGTTGTTATGCGTCGGCGTGGCGTACTTCCTGATCGGCGTGCTGGTGCCGGCGGGCGTGCTGTCGTCGCAGGGCGAGATGCGCAATTTCAACGCGACCGGCACCACGACCGCGACCTTCGCCGGCGCGCTCGGCGCCATCGGCGCGGTGTTCATCATCTTCGCGTTCAGGAACGGCGGCTCGCCGACCTACGTGATGCCGATTGTCTTCGGTGTCGCGCCGCTCGTGAACGTGGTGACGACGATGATCATGCATCCGCCGAAATCTTCGGTTAATCCCCTGCTCTACCTCGGATTTTTGTTAACGGCCGCCGGAGCCGGAATGGTGTTGTACTACAGGCCGGCGAGTTAAACCTTCGAGGCTGTTCATGAAAAACGTCGTCGCGCTGATCGTCATCCTGAAGCTGTCCGCGGTCACCGTCGGGTTCGCGCAACACTGGCCGCACTGGCGCGGGCCCACGCACGACGGCGTCAGCGCCGAGAAGAGTCTTCCCGATACCTGGAGCGCCGTCTGCGCATCGTCCGGTGACGCCGCAGCCGCGCCAGCGTTCGGTGGCCCCTCGGCGATCGGCGAGAGCGATCTCGAGCAACGCGGACAGCGCCCGGCCGGCAGCAATTTCGAGGGCCGCCCCCTGGTGCCGACCGTCTGCGACAACATCCAGACCAAAGGCATCGCGTGGAAACTCCCGCTGCCGGCGTACAGCGGCTCGACGCCGATCATCTGGGGCGAGACGATCTTCCTCAACGTGGCGACCGGGACCAATACCGGCGACCTCGAACTGTGGGCGATCGATCGCAACAAGCGGTCGGTGACGTGGAAGCGGCCGCTCGCCGCCGGCAACATCATGCAGCGCAAGCAGAACATGTCGACACCGTCGCCGCTCACCGACGGTAAGTACGTCTGGGTGATGACCGGCCTCGGCATCCTCAAGGCGTTCGACTTTGGCGGCAAGGAGATCTGGACGCGCGACATCCAGAAGGACTACGGCCGGTTCGGCCTGAACTGGGGTTACGCCAATACGCCGCTGTTGAAGGGTGATGCGCTCTACGTGCCGGTCCTGCACGGCATGAAGACGGATGATCCGTCCTACCTCCTGAAGATCGACAAGATGAGCGGCAAGACGATCTGGCGCGTCGAGCGTCCGAATCCCGCCGTGCACGAATCGCCGGATGCCTACATCACGCCGGCGTGGATCGAAGCGAACGGCCGCGCGGAGTTGATCATTACCGGCGGCGACGTGGTCTCCGGTCACGACCCTGCCACCGGCAAAGAATACTGGCGCGCCGACGTGCTCAATCCGCAGCGCAACGGCGCGTATCGCATCGTTGCCTCGCCGACGATCGTCAACAACCTGATCATCGCGCCGACCCGCGTCAACCCGATGGTGGCGATGAAGCCGGGCGGCAGCGGCGATGTGGCGAAGACGCACGTGGTCTGGACGTTTGCGCAGGGCCCCGACGTGCCGACGCCGGTCAGCGACGGCAAGCTGCTGTACGTCGTGCGTGACAACGGCATCGTCCACGCGCTCGACGTCACCACCGGCGCGATCGTCTACGGACCGGTGCGCTTGCCGTCCGGCACCTACAGCGCCTCGCCGATCCTGGCGGACGGCAAGATCTACGTGACGACGGAAGAAGAGGGATTGACGACGGTATTCCGCGCCGGTCCGAAGTTCGAGATCATTGCATCGAACCGGCTGCTCAACGACTGCGCGCCGTACTGCCTGAGCACGGTGGCGGTGTCGGACGGGCAATTGTTCCTGCGGACCTCGTCGTTCCTGTGGGCGATCGGCGAGCGTCGTCCGCCTTCGCGCTGAGCGCTTCGGCGGGACAAGCCGGGCACCTCAGGGCACCCTAGGCACCTCAGGCACCCTAGGCACCTCAGGCACTTAGAATCCCCAGACGATCAACTTGTCGACGTCTTTGACGGCGATGATGCGTCCCGCATACGCGGG
>Ga0111539_10002457_pt1 | contig 24610 bp, 19 predicted proteins | sample RhiMethybrSRZTD1_FD_79667 | JGI IMG/M metagenome (GOLD analysis project Ga0111539, IMG submission 79667) | Populus rhizosphere microbial communities from Tennessee, USA - Rhizosphere MetaG P. TD hybrid SRZTD1 (version 2) (version 2) | ecosystem: Host-associated > Plants > Roots > Rhizosphere >...
GCGATCGCCTCGGCAAGAAGCCGCTGTTCTTCCACGTCGGCAAGCGCGGCCTGTCGTTCGCGTCCGAGCTGCGGGCGCTCCTGGTTGACGGCGACATCGAGCGCCGCGCCGATCCGCGCGCGCTGCACGCCTACCTGGCGCTCGGCTACGTGCCGTCCGACTTCGCCGCCATCGCGGGGGTGCGCAAGCTGGCGCCTGGCCGCATCGCCGTGTTCGAGGACGGCAAGCTGGCTGAGGAGCGCTACTGGAACCTGCGCTTCCAGCCCCGCCAGCGCTCGGCCGAGGACTTCGTCGAGGAGCTGCGCCACCACTTGTTCGAGGCGGTCAAGATGCGGCTGGTCTCGGACGTGCCGCTGGGGGCTTTTCTGTCGGGCGGCATCGACTCATCCGCCGTGGTCGCGATCATGAGCAAGGTCGGCGCGAAGCCGGTCAAGACGTTTTCGATCGGCTTCGAGGAGAAGGACTTCTCCGAGGTGACCTACGCGCGCCAGGTCGCGCGCCTCTACGAGACCGACCACCACGAGGAGGTGCTGCGTCCGCGCGCCGCCGAGCTGCTGCCCAAGCTGGTGCTCGCCTACGGCGAGCCGTTCGCCGATCCGTCGGCGCTGCCGACCTACCTGCTGTCGGAGATGACCCGCCGCCATGTCACCGTGGCGCTGTCGGGCGACGGCGGCGACGAGGCGCTCGCCGGCTACACCCGCTACGCGCACGAGAAGATGACGCGCCTGTTCCAGCAGCTGCCACGGCCGCTGCTGCTGCCGGTCGCGCGTTTCATCGAGCGGCGCTTCCCGGGACGCAAGGCCGGCTTCCTCGGCGAGCTGGGCGCCACCGTGCGCCAGCACGCCCGCCGCGTTCAGATGGGCGACATCCCGCGCTACGCGGCGCAGTTCGGCCACTTCACCCCCGAGCAGATGGAGGAGCTCTGCTCGCCCGATCTGCAGGCGGTGGGGGCGGACGCGGGCCGGGCCCTGTTCGGCCGCCTGCTGTCGGAGGCGACCGCGACCGACGCGCTCGGGCGCCTGCTCGAGCTCGACACGAAGACCTACCTGGTCGACGACATCTTCACGAAGGTCGACATCGCGTCGATGCAGAACTCGCTGGAGGTCCGCTGTCCGCTGGTCGACCACGTGTTGATCGAATTCGCCGCCACTGTCCCGTCCGACCTCAAGATGCGCGGCTTTCGCGGCAAGTGGCTGTTTCGCAAGGCGCTGCGCGATTTGCTCCCCCACAACATCCTCTACCGGCAGAAGCGCGGCTTTGGCATCCCCCACTCGCGCTGGCTGCGCGGCGAGCTGCGCCCGTTGCTGCACGACACGTTGCTGTCCCCGCGCGTGTTCCAGCGCGGACAGCTTTCGCGGCCGATGGTCGAGCGGCTGATCGAAGAGCACGACACGGGCCGCGTGAATCACGGCCTGCGGCTCTGGAACCTCCTCTGGCTCGAGCTCTGGCACCAGGCGTTCATCGACGCGCCTGTCACCACCTCGACGGCCGCGGCGGTCGGGGCCGCGGCATGAACGCCCGCCGCGCGTCGATCCTGCTCGTCGCCCTGGCCGTCACGGCGCTGGTCGCGCAGGTCCTGCAAGCGTCGGCGGAGAAGCTCTACCCGAAGTACGACGAGGTGAAGTACCTCGCCATCGCGCGCGACTACGCCCGCGAGGGCGGCACGGTCCCCGTCATCCGCTGCTACGCCGAGGGACGTTGCCTCGACGCCATCCGCCCGCCGTTCTACCAGCTGTTTCTGGCGCCCGTCGTCAGCGACGAACCGCGCGCGTTCGCCGACGCCAAGCTGGTCGAGCTCGCGATGGCGCTGATGTTCGTCGCGGTCGTCGGTCTGATCGCGGCCCGGGTCTTCTCGCGGCGGGTCGGGGTCGGGTCGGCGATTGCCGTGTCGCTGATGTCGGTCATGCCCGAATACGGCGCCCGCCTGATGCACGACCTGCTGTTCTCGGCGATCACGGTCGCCGCCGTTTTTGCGTTCGCCAGCTGGCAGGATCGCGGCGTCCGCCACTGGCTGGCGGCGGGCGCGCTGATCGGTCTCGCCTTCATCACGAAGGGGAGCGGCCACCTCCTTTGGGCGGGGCTGGTCGCCGTGTCGTTCTACAAGCATCGCTGGGCGCTCGCGCGGCGTCCGATCATCTACGCCGCCGCTTGCGCCTTCCTGCTGGTGGCGTCCTTCTACCTGATGCGGAACGTGAAGGCGTACGGCAGCCCGTTCTACAGCTACATCGCGCCCCAGCTCTGGCTCGAGAAATGGCGCGACTTCTGGGCGCTGCAGCTCACGCCCGCGTACAAGAACGCGACCTTCTTCTGGTACATGGAACACCATTCGGTGTGGCAGCTGCTGTTCAAGCTCGGGCGCGGCGTCGTGATGTTCATCGGCCTGCTGGTCTACACGTCGGGCATGCTGTTTCAGAGCCAGGTGGCGCGGGTGTTTCCGGGGATCGGCCTGCTCGTACTGGCGGGCCTTGGGTTGCGCCGCCGCTGGCGCGAAGGCCGGCGCGTCGAGGTGGTCGCGGTGGGCGGAACGCTGGCCGTCTACTTCGCGGCGCTGTCGCTCGCCGCGAGCGGCATGAACGAGCTGCAGGTCCGCTACGTCGTGCCGTACATCGCGGTCCTCATTCCCTACGCGGTGCACGAGACGCTGGAACGGATCTGGCCGTGGCTGCGCGGGTGGATCGCGACGCGCTTGCCCCGCTTCCACCCGACCAAGGTCGCCGTCACGCTGCTGGCGGTGTTCTTCGCCGCGCGCTTCGCGCTGGCGGCGCCGACCGCGTTCGCGAAGAACCCACGCAACCTCTACGAGGTTCCACCGCGCTGGCACGAGACGTCGCTGTGGCTGTCGCAGAACCTGCGGCCGGGCGAGCGCTTCGCGATGCCCTACCAGAGTTACTACTCGAACTGGGACGTGCCACTTCCGGACACCGACACGCGCTGGCCGTTCTGGTACGGAACCCCCGCCGAGGAGATGCTGAAGTTCATGCGCCAGGAGCACGTCCGCAAGGTCATGATCGACCGGCAGAGCGCGGGCTTCGCGGAGGACGGGCAGAAGCTGTCGGCCGAGGCCGACGCGCACGGTTCGCGGGCGTTCCTCGACTGGCCGCGCTGCTTCGCGGACAGCGCGACCCCCAGCCGCTTCCTCATCTACTGCCAGCCGGACGACTAGCGATTCGATCCGGTCCCCTCGCCCCGCGGAGCGGCAGTGTGGGAGAGGGCTAGGGAGAGGGGCCGGGACCGGATCGCAGGCGCGAGGTCAGCTTCTTCACGAGCTGGCGCTCCTCGGGACCGAGGCCCAACGCCAGCAAGGTCGCCGCGTAGACGACGGCGCCGCCGGCGATCACCAGCGCGATGCGCGCGGCCCGGTCGGGCACGAACCGGTGCAACGCGGTCTCGGCGGCCAGCGCCACCAGGGCTGCGGCGAGCGGCTTGAGAAGGAGGAACGTGAACGGGTGCACGCGCTCCAGCAGCCAGGTCTGGACGGTCAGCGCGACCTGAAAGGAGGCCACGCTGGCGAGGACCGCGACCGCCGCGCCGAAGATCCCGAAGCGCGGAACCAGGACTATGCCCAGCCCCGCGTTCAGGATCGCGGCGGCCACGGTGTTCACCAGCAGCAGGCGCGACCGCCCCGCCATCACCAGCACGTAGGGGGTTAGCCCGAGAGAGGCGGTCACCATGTGGACCATCGCGAGCACGACCAGCGCATCGCTTCCCGCGACGAACGCGCTGCCATAGAGGCCGAGAATCTCGGCACGCAGGACGATGATCGTCACGGCGATCGGCGCCGACGCCGTGATCACCCAGCGGGTCACCAGCGCCAGGTTGTAGCGGACGCGCGCGCGATCTCGCATGTGCAGGGCTTCCGCGATCACCGGCGCCACGATGTGATCGAAGAGGTAGCGGGGGTTGGCGATCACGCGCGTGAAGAACTCGGCCGCCGAATACACGGCCAGGGCGTCGAATCCCGCGAAGGTCGCGACGATGAACGTGTCCGCCCGCTGCAGGATCGCGCTCATCAGGTCGGAGGCGCCGAGCGGCAGCACGAAACGCAGGAAGCCGGGGTGGCGGGGGGCGGTCACCGCCGCGCGCAGGTACGCGCTTCCGAATACGCGCGCGCAGCCGGCCAGCGCCACCGCCGCGACCAGGCCGCTCGTGGTGACGTGCGCGACCGCGAGGTTCCGCAGGCCGCCGCCGAAGCGCCACGCGGCCACGGCGGTCAGCAGCAGCAGCAGCGGTTCGGCGATGCCGCGCACGTAGAGGTTCATGCGCGCGACCTTGGCGCCCAGGGTTGCGGCGAGGAGCACCAGCGTCGACGCCGACAGCAGCACGGCGGGCGCCATGATCGGCAGCGTCGCCGCCAGGCTCGGCTCGTGCCAGAGGCGCGCCAGCGCCGGCGCCAGCAGGCCGAGCGCCAGCGCGATGATGGCGGAGACGCCGACCGCCAGGCGGATGCCGGTGCCGAGCGCGCGGCGCGCCAGCGCCTCGTCGCCCGCCGCGCGGTGGGCGGCGATGAAGCGGTGTTCGCCGCCCACGCCCCCCGCGGTGCCCGCGCGGGCCAGCACGTCCACCACCGCCACGCTGGCCTGGTAGGCGCCGAAGGTCGCGGTCCCGAACAGCCGCGCGATCAGGATGTGCGTGACGGGCGTCAGGCCCTGCCCGATCGCCGACAGCAATTGCAGCACGCCGCTGCGCGCGGCATGCCTCGCGTCGCGGGCCCTCTGCTCCATGGGCAGGGCTAGCGCTTGCGGCCGACGAACACCAGGTGCGGCAGGCGGCCGATCAGCGTGTACCAGGCGACGAGCAAGGCGTTATGAAGCCGGCTCTCACCCCTGCGCCGGAAACGGGTCGCGCCCGCGAAAACCGTGTCGAAGCCGGCCTCGTTGGCCAGCGCGGCGACGTCGCTGGGCGCGAGGCTCTGCATGTGCTGCACGGGATGGAAGCAGCAGCCGCATTCAGGGCACAGCACCTCGGCGGCGGCGATGTCCTCCTTGTTCGGACACGACACGAAGATGTGGGCGCCCGCCGGAAGCAGCGCGCCGATGCCGCGCAGGAAGTCGGCGGCCACCGCGCGCGGCATGTGCTCGATCACCTCGACGACGAACGCGGTGTCGGGCTGCGCCGGCAGCGTCGGATTCGGCGTCTGGAACGCGCCCAGGAATCCGGGCCGGCCCTCGAACCGGCTCTGCGTCTTGCGGACGTTCTGCGGCGACCCGTCGACGCCCACGCAGCGCCGCCCGTCGGCGAGCAGCAGCTCCATCAGATCGCCGCGGCCGCAACCGTAGTCGAGAACCAGGCCCTGCTTTCCGATGTGACGGTCGGCGAAGTCGACGATCCCCGGGCCGCACGTCAGGCTGAACCATCGCGTCTGGAAGTGTGGGATCGACTGGTAGTTGTCCCAGAAGTTGGTGATCTGCTCGAGCGTCCAGGCGGGTGGGTGGACGCGCGGGGCGCTACGAGAGTCTTCGCCGGGTTCCATGTCGTGCAGTGACGCTATCACGGCCATTTGTCTGCGAACTGCAAATGGCGGTCCATCCGCCGGCCTCCGGAGTCATCAAAGCAGCGGCGAGGGTGTGACCGAAATCTGACGGTCGCCCTGACACGCGCGCGGAGCAGACGCGCGTGGGGCTATGGTAGCGGTGTTGCGAAGGTTGCTCCCTGCCACCGCGATCGTGCTCGGCTTGCGAGGGCTCTATCTCGCGCGGTTTGGCTGGGACGGCTGCTGGATGAACTACAACTTTCTGGCCGAGGCGAAAAACTACGCGCTCGGCCGGGTGGGCGAGGCGCATGGGCTGCCGCTCACGCCGCTGGTGCTCTGGGTCTCGAGAGCCGTGGGCCTGTCTCCGCTGGCGGCGTTGGGTGCGGTCTATCTCGTCGCGCAGGCCCTGTTCACGATCGCGGCGCTGGTGCTCTTCCGCTTCTTCGCTCCCGAAGCTTCGCCGCGCAGGCGGCTTTGTTTTCTGCTGCTGCTGGCGGTCGTTCCGATGTTGAGCGTCGACACCGGCTACAAGGATCTCGCGGTCACGCTGGGCGCGGGCCTGATGCTGGCGGCGCTCGCGTGCGCGCTTCCGGCCGCGGCGCGCGACCGAGCCCCCGTGGGCGTGCTGGCCGCGGCCGCGGTGTTCGCCGCCCTCGGCGGGATGTGCAGGCTGGAAGCCGCGGCCGGGACGGGGCTTGCTGGCGCTCTCCTGCTGGCGCGCCGAGGCGGGGCCCCACAGCCGCACCCGCTGCCGCGTTCGTTTCCGAGCGCGCTGGTCCTCCTGGGGGGAACCGGGCTGGGGCTGGCGCTCACGGCGGCCATTTCGTGGCGGCTGCGTGGAACGGCGCAGATCAGCTCGGCGACCTACAGCTTCTACACGTTCTACGACGGGCTCCCCTATCTGATGCGCCTCGGCCCCGCGAAGCTACCGGGTGAATACGGTCGCTACCTCTCCTCGGTGGACACCTTCGGCAGCTTCGTCGACAACCACGGCAGCTTGCTCTCGGCCCTGCTCGCGCACCCCGGTTCAGCCCTGCTGCGTTTCGTCCTCAAGGTTCCGGATCTGGTGGCCGGGGCCTCGGGCTTCCGCGGCATCACCCCGGTCGGCGTCGCGCTCGCCGTCGTCGGCGTGGTCGCCGGTGCCCGCAGCGGCGCCGTCGCATCGTCAGCCCGGGCCAAGCTGCTGCTCGCGTTCGTGGGGCCCTTGTGCGTCCTGTTCGTCCCGCCGGCGTCGAACTTCTATTTTCTCGCGGTCCTGTTCCCGGTGCTGCTCGTAATGGCGGCCGGCCTCGACTTCATCTCGAGGCGCCTGTCCGAGAGGGCGATCCGATTGATCTTCGGATCGTCGCTGGTCGTCGCGGCTGCGTTGATCGCCGGCGTGGGTCGAACAGAACGGAGCAGCAGCGCCACGATCAACCAGGCTGCCCGCTTCCTCGAGGCGGAATGTCGTTCGGGGTGCCTGGTGAACTACTTGCCGCAGGCGCTGTCCGCCCAGGCGTGGACCGACCTCGAAGCAGGCGCGCCCTTTCCAGAGAAGATCAAGCGAAGCGAGCCGTTCGTGTTCGGACGCCACCCGACCGGCTATCAACAAGCCTGCAGCTTCGACGAACGGGTGCGCCGCGCCCGCGCGCGCGGATACGCCGGGCCCATCCTCTACGTCGGCGTTGACGTCGCGAGCGCGCCGACCTTCAACGACCTGTCCGATCCCGAGCACCGGTTCGAAGGCGACGTCGATCTGTCTGGGTCGACGTTGCGCCGACGATTCGAAGCGAACGGCGATTCGATCGACATCCACCAGCTCATGCCTGCTGGGCGTGCGGCGACGCGCTGAGCACGAACAGGTGGCAGGTGCTGCCGTAACGCTCGGCCATCTGACGCCGCTGCGCGAGAGAGCGGCGTTCGCCCAGGAAGAAGTGACCCGTGTAGAGCAGTCCCATCGGCTGGTCGCGGATGATGTCGAAGCCGCTGGCGCGAAAGTGGCGGCGCCAGCGGCTGGGGTGGAAGAGCCAGAGCTCGCTCACGACGTTGCCCTTTTCGCCGTGACGGGTCGGAAAGAACGGCGCGAACAGCGTCACCACCGCGCGCCCCAGCGCGCGGAAGAATCGGCCGACGCCGAGGGACGGGCGCAGCTCTGCGCGCATCGCCGCCAGCTTCTGCAGCGCCACCGGAAACGCCGACAGCGTCGTCCAGAAGCGCCAGACGTGCGTCGGGAGCACGTGCACGCACAGACCGCCTGGGCGCAACACCCGCTTGATCTCCACCTCCAGCTGTTCCAGCTCGCGGACGTGCTCCAGCACGTTGGACGAAAACACGACGTCGAAGCTGGCGTCGGGGAACGGGATGTGACGGCCGTCGTAGTCGGTGATCGGGAACTGGCGTTCCTGGCTGTAGTTCGAATCGGGGATCTCGATCGCCGCGACGTCGAAGCCGAAGCGGCGGATCTCGAGCGCTTGACGGCCCGTGCCCGCGCCGATCTCCAGCACGCGCGCGCCCGCCGGGAAGTGGGGCACGATCGCCTCGATCTCGGCGGTGCGGATGCGGTTGAGGAGGTCGATCGAGAACACGGCGCGATCTTACCTCGCGCGTCCGAGCCAGCTCCGGACCCGTGCCACGATCCGTGCGATGAGCTGCTTGTCCTCTGGTGCCAATCCCAGCGCCACGAGCACCACGAGATACGACACCAGCCCCGCCGCGATCGCGAGGGGAATCCGCCCCGTCCGCCCGGCGAGCTGGGCGTTGACCCCCATCTCGACCGCGAGCATGGTCGCCGCGGCCGCGAGCGGCTTGAGGATGGCCCAGTTGAACGGGTAGACCCCATGCGCCAGGCGCACCTGGATCGTCACCAGCGTGTGCAGCAGGGTGACGCCGGCCAGCGACGCGATCGCGGCGCCCAGCAGCCCGAAGCGGGGAATCAGGATCAGCCCGGCTGCGACGTTGACGATTGCGACGGCCACGTTGTTGGCCAGGAGCAGTCGCGAGCGGCCCGAGACCAGCAATGTGTAGCCGGCCAGGCCGAAGATCGCGTTGATGAGGTGAGCCGTCGTCAGCACGATGATCGCGACCGCGCCCGCCTGGAACGCCGGCCCGTACAGCGACAGCAGCTCGTGGCGCAGCGCCACCACCGTCACCGCGATCGGCGCCGCCGCGGTGGCGACCCACCGGGTCATGAGCAGGAGGTTCTGGTGCAGCCGTTCGCGCTGGCCGAGGTGCAGCGCCTCGGAGAACACCGGCGCGGCGATGCCGTCGAACACGTAGCGTGCGTTGCCGACGACGCGGCTGATGAACTCGGACGCCGCGTAGACCGCGGTTGCCTTCGGTCCGACGAACCCCGTCAGCAGCAAGATGTCCGCGCGCTGGAGGATCGTGTTCATCAGCTCGCCGACGCCCAGCGGGATCGAGAACTGCGGGAACCCGCCCAACCACGGCGCGCGGACGGCGCGCGCGATCTCGCCGCGGCCGAACACCCGCCCGACGACGAACACCGCCAGCGTGAAGGTCGCCGCCGCCGCCAGCACGTGCGCGACCGCGAGCTGGATCAGGGTGCGTCCCGCGACCGCCGCCAGCAGCCCGGCAGCCATCAGCAGCATCGGCTCGCCCAGCCCGCGCACGACGAAGTTGGCGTGCGTCACCTTGGCGGCCAGGCTCGCGTTCACCAGCACGTAGACGCAGCCGGTGAACACGATCGCCGGCGCCATCACACGCAGGGCGTCCGCCAGCGCTGGCTGGTTGGTGATGTGCGCGACCACGCCCGATGCGGCGGCCAGCGCCAGCGTCAGCGTCCCCGCGATGCCGACCGCCAGCCGCAGCCCCGTCCCGAGGGCGCTGCGCACCAGATCCCCCTCGCCGCGCGCCCGGTGCGCGGCGACGTAGCGGAGCATCCCCTTGTCCGCGCCGCCGGTTCCGGTGCGCGTGAGCAGCTCCAGGATCGCCAGGCAGGCCTGATAGCTGCCGAAGACGACGGGGCCGAACAGCCGCGCGAGCAGCACGTGCGTGACCGTCAGCAGCGCCTGCCCGGCGATGGTCAACACCTGGATCGCGCCGCTGCGGGCCGCGTGCGATACGTCGCGCGACCCGGTTTCCGGTTCCGCCGCCTCCGACTTCAAGTCGGTTCCGACTCACATTGCCAACCGCCGCGGCGCACCGTCTCGTCGGCGTGGTCGCGCTCCTCCGGGAGGTCGACCTCCAGCCAGCCGTGGCCGCTGATGTCACGGCACAGCGGCGGCGTGCCGTCGTCCGCCAGGCGGGCCAGCACCCGCTCGACGTGGATCGCGCGTCCCTCGGCGGCCAGCGCGGCGTCGACGGTCGCCCAGTAGCGGGCGGCGGCGGCGCGCGGCACCTTCGTCATGCCGACATATCCGGCGTCCCAGCGTTCGAGCGTCTTGGCGATGCGGTGCACGCGCCCGCCGCCGTCGCGTTCGACCTTCATGTCGTCGGCGCCCAGCGTGCGGTCGGTGTCGACAAAGGCGGTGACGTCGGTGGCGGGGGCGGCGGCCAGCGCCGCGATCGCGGGCCGGTAGATGTGGTCGACGTTCATCAGCAGCAGCTGGTCCGCATCGGCCACGTACGATCGCGCGGTCGTCAGCGAGATCAGGTTGCCGTCGCGAAACGCGCGGTTCTCCAGCAGCGTGACCGGCAGCGCCAGCCGCGCCACCTCCGCCACGACCTGGTCGAAGCCGAACCCACCCACGACCGTGATCGCGCTGGCCCCGGCCGCGCGTGCGAACGCCACCGCATGGGCGAGCAGCGGCCGGCCGCCCACCGTGATGAGGGCCTTCGGGATCTGCTGGGTCAGCGTTCCGAGGCGGCTTCCGAGGCCCGCCGCCAGCAGCAACGCCTGCACGGGCGCCCCTACTGAAACAGCTTGGGCAGCGCCGAGAAGCGCCGGATCACCGGCACGGACGGGAAGCGCAGCGCGAACCTGTCCGAGGAGAACGTCGTCGCGACGCCCACGAACGGGATGCCCTCGCGTTCCGCGATCTCGCCGTCATGCAGCGAATCCCCGATGAACAGCATCTCCTGGCGGGCGGCGCCGAACTGGCGGCTGGTCGCGTCCAGGTGCGTGCGCCCTTTGGCCAGGCCGTCGCCGTAGCCGAGCACGAGATCGAACGTGAAGTCCGCGTCGCGCGCGAAGGCGTTGACGTTGTCGATGCCGTTGTTCGACGACACCGCGATGCGAACGCCCATGTCGCGCATGTCCTGCAGGGCGCGGCGCGTCTCCCCCGACATGCGGATGGCGCCGCAGCGGGCCGGCTTGCGCGCCTCGAAATCGACCGACGCCTCGGCGTTGCGCGGGTCGTCCGGGAAGATCTCCTCCAGCTGCTTGACGAACGGCAGCCCGCACGTCGCGAGGTAGAGCTCGCGCGCCAGGATGCGCGGCGTGCCGTAACGGTCCTCGATCACCTCTGTCGCCAGGTCCGCGAGCGTCGGCATGCTGTCGATCAGCGTCCCGTCCAGGTCGCACAGCAGCACCCTGGGCAGCGCCAGCTGGGCCTGCGCGGGCAGCCGCGCGACACCAATCGATCGGGTGGATACGCCGCCGGCGATGGGAGCGCCGGTCACGTCGAACGGAACGGTGGACATGGGTGGGGGGACTGAGCAACCCCCGGTCCAGGAAGCCCCTGCGCCGTAACTAGTTGATAATTATAGCCATTATTGTCAGAAGCCCACGAAAGCGTTCAACTTTCAACACCTCGAAGTGACAGCTTTCCGACATCTGGGCAAATGTGTGCAGGGCTTCCGATTCTTTCGCGTTGGCGGCCCGCGGGGACACAAGCTTGAGGCCGGCCACCCAATCCGTTAGCGTCCGCCCGCCCCGTCGCTCGTGTCTCAACGCCACAAGATCCTCTACCTCACCCCGAACCTGAAACAAGGGGGGGCAGAGCGTCAGCTGCTGGAGCTGATCCGGCGGCTACCGGAGCGGTTCGAGCCCGTGATGTGCGTGTTCGATGCGGCGGTCCACTACGCGGACTACCTGCTGCCGGGCGAGCCGCGCCACGTGCTGGACGTCGGGCGCATGACCCGGGCCGGGTTTGGCCGGCTGTGCGAGGTGCTGCGCCGCGAACAGCCGGCGATCCTCCACACCTGGCGCGACACCGCGAACTTCTGGGGGCGCATGGCGACGGGGCGCGTGCCGGTGCCGATCGTCGTGACGTCGACGCGCAACCGGGCGCTGCACCCGCTGAATTTGCTGACCGAGCGCCGCTTCGCGCGGCGCACGGCGTGCGTGCTCGCCAACTCGGAGGGGGTGCGCCGCGAGCTGGTCTCGATCGCGCGCGTGCCCGCCGACAAGGTCCAGGTCATTCACAACTTCATCGACCTCGAACGATTCCGTCCACCGACCCCGGACGAGCGCGCACAGGCTCGCGCGCGGTGGAGTCTCGCGCCGACCGATATCGCGCTGCTGGTCCCGGGGCGCATCAGCATCCAGAAGCACCAGTTCGGGATCGGCCTGGCGCTCGGGATGGTGCGCCGCAGCGGACAGCTGCCGGCGAACGTGCGCGTGCTGCTGGCGGGCCGCCGCCACGATCGGGTCTACGCCGCACTGCTCGATTCGTGGCTCGGCCTGCAGCGCGTGCGCGACCGGGTCACGCATCTCGGGACCGTGACCGACATGGTGTCGCTGTACCAGGCGGCGGACGTCGCCGTGTTGCCGTCGCTGTGGGAGGGGCTGCCCAACGCCGTGCTCGAGGCGCTCGCGTGCGGGCTGCCGGCGGTGGTGTCGCACGCCGCGAACATCGACGGCATCGTGACCGAGGGCGCCGGCTTCGAGGTCCCGACGTTCGCGCACGACGCGCTGGCGGAGACGCTGGCGCGCATCACCGCGCTGTCGGACGGCGAGCGCCGCTTGATGGGCGAACGCGGGCGCGCGCACATCGCCGAGAACTTCAGCGCTACGCGCGTGCTCGCCGAGATGGTCGATGTCTACGATCGACTGCTGGGCGACGCGCGCCTGCTGCGCGCCCCCGCGGCCTGAGCCCTACGCGCCGACGATCAGCGTGAAGCGCCAGGTGCGCGATTCGAGGCCCCAGCCCGCATCGAAGCCGATCAGCGGGATCGAGACCGAGCGCAGGAAGAAGCGGATCCCGCCGCCGATCGCCTGGTGAAGGTCGCGGTTGCGCTGGAATCCGCCCCCGGGCGGGTAGCCGTTGGCATCCACGAGAAACGTGCGCTGGTCGGGCGTCTGGCGGGTGACGTACATGCCGGGCCCCTCCGGGATGTCGCGGAACCAGAGCGCCTGCACGTCGTAGAAGGCAAGGCCGCGGAAGTCCGCCGGGCCGATCGAGAACAGCGGAAGGTGGTACTCGGCGTGGCCGGCCAGCTGGCTGTCGCCGCGGAACTGCTGGTACAGGTAGCCGCGCAGGTTCGGGCCGCCCGCCGTGTTCTCCATCCAGAACGGCAGGTTTTTCCCGAACGTCGCGCCCGCGCTGACGACCAGGTTGTGGGTCTTGAAGAACCTGACACCGTGCTCGACGCCGCCGCCGGCGCGCCAGAAGGTGAGATCGCTCCCGAAGTCCGGGCGCGCGATCTCGACGCCGCCCCCCAGCGTGGTGCCGGTCATGACCGCGAACTCGCGGGCGCGGAAGTCGAACGACACTGACGCCTTGCCGATGCCGACCTTCGCGCCCCGCGTGGCCGCCATCGTCAGCTGGTCCATCATCATCGGATCGACGGAGTGTTCGTACGTGAACTGTTCGAGGCGCCACGCGACCTGCGTCCTCACCCGCCGCCACCAGGCGATGCCGATGGTCGGCTCGACGCCGTACGACGTCAGCAGCGTGACCCGGAAGGGACCGTTGAGCGCTGCAACGCTGCCCGGACCCGACGGCGCGTACTCGGGGAGGTTCTGGCGCTGGATGTTTCCCTGCAGCTGCCAGTAGATCCAGCTGCCGAAGAGCGAGGGATCGCGGTAGGCGAGCGCGGCGCCCGAATCGACGTTGGCGAGCCGGCCGCCGAGCAACAGCTGCTTGCCGCGCCCGAACAGGTTGCCGTGTACGAACAGCAGGCCGAACGACTTGTTGTTGGCCGACCACGACCCGGTGGGGACGGGCGCCCACGGGAACTTGTCCTTGACCGCGATGTTCACGCGCACGCCGGTCTTGTATTGCTCCCACCAGACGTTGACGTCGGAGAAGAGGCCCATCGTGTTCAGCCGCTCGCGCACCATGTCGAGCGTGCCGGTCTCCAGCGTGTCGCCGATCGAGACGCCGGCGACCGAGCGGACCGTCGACTCCTCCGTGCGCGTGTTGCCCATGATGCGCACGTCGGTGATCTCCTCGCCGACGGCCAGCGCCGGCGCCGCCGCCAGCGCCAGTCCCAGGCCGACCGCGCACGCGACCAGCGACCGCAGCAACGGATGGCCGGGCGCAGCCGGCTTCAAGCGCCGACGACCAGCGTGAACCGCCAGCTGCGGGACTCGATTCCCCAGCCGGCGTCGAACCCGATCAGCGGCACCGCGACCGAACGCAGGAAGAAACGCAGCCCGCCGCCCACCGACTGGTGGACGTCCCGCGTGAGCTGGAATCCGCCCCCCTGCGGGTAGCCGTTGGCATCCACCAGAAATGTTCGCGCATCGGGCGTGGCGCGGGTGAGGTATCCGTTGTTTGGGGTCCCGACCGGGACGTCACGGAACCAGACCGCCTGAAAGTCGTAGAAGGCCAGCGCGCGGAAGTCCAGCGAGCTGATCGAGAACAGCGGGAAGTGGTATTCGGCGCCGGCGCCGATCTGGGTGTCGCCGCGGAACTGCTGGTAGAGGTATCCGCGCAAGTTCGGTCCGCCCCCCGTGTTCTCCATCCAGAACGGCAGGTCCTTCCCGAACGTCCCGCCGGCGTCGACGACAAGGTTGTGGCTCTTGAAGAACCTCACGCCGTGCTGGACGCCGCCGCCCACGCGCCAGAACCTCAGGTCGCCGCCGAAATCGGGGCGCCCGATGTCGATGCCGCCGCCCAGCACGGTGCCGGTCATGACCGAGAACTCGCGGGCGCGGAAATCGAGGTTCAGCGACGCCTTGCCGACGCCGGTCTTCGCGCTTAGCGTCGACGCCGTCGTGGTCGGGTCATTCATCGCGTCGTCGGGAATGTAGGAGCGATCGAGGTTGGACTGTTCGAGGCGCCACGCGACCTGCGTCCTCACCCGCCGCCACCAGGCCACACCCAGCGTCACCTCGGTGGCGTATGACACGAGCAGCGTCGACCGATACGGCCCGGCCTCGGCCTTGCGGTCGCCCGGGTAGTACTCCGGGATGTCCTGGCGCTGGATGTTGCCCTGCAGCTGCCAGTAGATCCAGCTGCCGAAGAACGACGGATCACGGTAGCCGAGCGCGGCGCCCGAATCGACGTCGGCGATCCGGCCGCCGAGCAGCAGCTGCTTGCCGCGCCCGAACAGGTTTCCGTGCACGAACAGCAGGCCGAACGCCCTGTTGTTGGCGGACCACGAGCCGGTCGGCACCGGCGCCCAGGGGAACTTGTCCTTGATCGCGATGTTCACGCGCACGCCGGTCTTGTGTTGCTCCCACCAGACGTTGACATCGGAGAACAGGCCGGTCGTGTTCAGCCGTTCGCGCACCAGGTCGAGCGTGCCCGCCTCCAGCGTGTCGCCGATCGAGACGCCGGCGACGGAACGGACGGTGGACTCCTCTGTGCGCGTGTTGCCCATGATGCGCACGTCGGTGATCTCCTCGCCGACGGCCAGCGCGGGCGCCGACGCCAGCGCTGCGCCCAGGCCGACCGCGCACGCGATCAGCGTCGCGCGCGTGCGCACAGCGAGGAAGCGCATGTGTAGAGCATAAAGGGCCGCGCTGGATTCGTAAACAGTCGTGCGAGCGTTACAACCACCGTCCGTCGACCCACATGCACCGCAAGCGCGGTCTTGCGGCCTGGTTGCCCGCGCGGGCGGCCGGTGTGTCCTTTCTCACGCGGCGGTGGGGCTTGGGATGGCCTGTACCAGCGCGCTGGCGGTGGTCAGGTCCTGGTCGGTGAGATGGCGAAAACGCGGCGCGAGCTCCTCCCGGACAATGTGGGATTCCGCTTTCGCGGTCCGGCCGCCTACGAACGCGAAGCCGTTCTCCGCCAGGAGGCGCAGGTGCGTCGAGTAGGGCTCGCGGTTCAGCAGGTACGAACGGCGCCCGCGGATCAGCTTCCAGACGAGGTCGGAGTACCGCCAGTGTCCGTTCCAGGCGCGCGCGGTGTTGTGGCAGCGGAAGTCGATCTGGTGCGAGACCAGGCCGCCGGGCTTGATCCAGAGGCGCATGGCCCGGTAGCTGCCGGCCAGGTCGTCGACGTGCTCCAGCACTGCCTGCGAGAACAGCAGGTCGATCGAGGCGCGGTCGATCGCCTGGTCGTCGAACCAGCGGGTGCGGTAGTCGATCATCGAGCCGGCGGTGTTCTGATTGGCGACGGCGTCGCGGATCCGCGCGAGGCGATCGTCTGCGAGCGCCGCCGCCAGCAGCTCGTCGCCAAGCAGGTGATGCGGGAACTCGTAGCTCGGGAGCAGCGGCTGCACCTCGGGGAACTCCGCTTCGCCCGGAATGTCCGCGCGGGCCTTGTAGAGCGCGATCAGCTCGTCGAGCACGGCCAGATTGCGTTTGACCTGCGCGTGCCTGACGACGTCGAACGCGTGATAGCGGTCGGCGCCGGAGACCAGCGCGGCGAGACCGACGCCCAGCGAGTCGCCCGGACCCAGCTCGGCCACGACGCGCGGGTGGGACGTCATGCCGTTCGCGAAGCCGGTCACCAGGTGGCGCAGCCAGACCGAATAACAGTAGCGCGCGGACTGTGTGTCGCCGCCGCCGCGCCCGAAGATCGCCGCCACGCCGGGGATGAAGGTGGAGATGCCGTAGAGGAGCTGCCCCACTTTCAGGTTCCGCGCGCGCATCGCCCGAGCGGCGACAGAGTACACCCGCGCCGCAGGCGCGGTGTGCGACCGTCACTCAAAAATGATAACCTCAGGCCGTGGACCGGCTGGATCGGGAGCTGGAAGTCGCCCGTGCGGCGGCCCGTGAAGCGGGTGCGGCGATCATGCGCTTCTACGGAAACGCCGACGGGGAGGTCCACAGCAAGCCCGATCTGTCGCCGGTCACCGCCGCCGACGAGGCGGCGAACGTCTGCCTGACGGAGAAGATCCGGGGTGCTTTTCCCGAGGACGCGTTCCTCAGTGAAGAGTCACCTGACGACGAATCGCGGCTTGGCAAGCAACGCGTCTGGATCGTGGACCCGCTGGATGGGACGCGTGACTTCCTGGCGCAGACCGGCGACTTCTGCGTGCTGGTCGGCCTGACCATCGACGGGGCGCCGGTGCTGGGCGTGGCGTACCAGCCGGTCAAGGACGCGCTCTACTTCGCGTGCCGCGGCAAGGGCGCGTTCGTCGAGGTCGACGGGTCGACGCGCCCGCTCGGGGCTTCACGCGCGCAGCTTCCCAGCGAGGTACGCGTCGGCATCTCGCGGCTCAATCCTGACGAGGGACTCGGCAAGTGCCTGGCCGCCGCGGGTCTGGCGGCGCGCGCGGTGCAGATGGGCGCTTCCGCCAAACACATGGCGCTCGCGCGGGGCGAGATCGACGCCGTGCTGAACCTGTCGGCCGCCGAGATGGAATGGGACACCTGCGCGCCCGAGGTGATCCTGACCGAGGCCGGCTGCCTGGTGACCGACGGCGACGGCAATCCGTTCCGCTACAACCAGCGCGATCTGTACCGCCGTCGCGGCAGCGTCGCGAGCAACGGCAAGTGTCACACGCTCATGTTGCGGGTCATGGCGCCCTGTCTTCCCGAACCGACGATTTGAAGACCCGAAAAAGCAGCACCAGGCTGGGGACCAGGACGGGCAGCCCAGCGGCGAGCGCGAGCAGCAGCAGGCGCTGCGTGCGCGCGCTGGCCGCGGCGCTCTGCACGGTCACGTCGGGCACGACCAGATACGGGTATTGAGCCAGCGCCCAGCCGAACAGGATCAGCACCGTCTGCGCCGCCACCGCGACACGCGCGAGCCGGAAGCGGCGGGTCGCGAGCGCGGCGATCGCCGTCAGCGCAGCGGCGCCCGTCAGCAGGTGGAACGGCCAGCTCCAGCGCCGCGCGGCCAGCGCGGCACGGACGCGCGGCGCGCCGTCGCCGGCGAGGACGAACGCGACCAGGGCGGTCAGGCCGACGGCGATGGCGGCGGCCAGCGCCCGACGGCGAAAGTCCTCACGCAGCGCCGGGTCCGACGTCTCGACGGTGAGGTACGTCGCCGCCAGCAGCGCGCACAGCGCCAGCGCGAACGCGCCGACGGCGAGCGGGAAGGGCGCCAGCCAGGGCGCGAAGAACCCGCTCGCCACCAGGCCGTCCTGCACGCGGATGTTGCCGGACACCAGCGCGCCGACGATCGTCCCGAGCAGAACGGGCGCGATGGTGCTCGCCATCGAGAACACCAGGCCGTAGCGCTGCTGTCCGCGGTGGCCCGACATATCGAGCGAACGGAACGCGAACGCCGACCCGCGCAGCACGACGCCGACGAGGAACAGCGTCAGCGGGACGTGCAGGGCGACCGAGATCGTCGAGAACGCCGGCGGGAAGCCGGTGAACAAGATGACGACCACCAGGATCAACCAGACGTGGTTCGCCTCCCAGACCGGGCCGATCGCCGCAGCGATCGCCCGGCGCTGCGCCGCCGCGCGCGGGCCGCTCGCGAGCAGATCCCACACACCGCCGCCGAAGTCGGCACCCCCGAACAGGAAGTAGAGGGCGAGGGCGACGCCGATCGCGCCCGCCAGCAGCAGCTCAGGCGACATGCGCCGGCCCGGCTGATTCGTGGGGCTTGTCGGCGGCCGTGATCTGCTTTGCCAGCAGGTAGACCACGGCGACGCCCAGAAAGACGTAGACGATCGTGAACAGCCAGAACGCCCCCGCCTTGTAGGGAAAGTCCGTCACCGCGTCGGCGGTGCGCATCAGCCCGCGCACGATCCAGGGCTGGCGCCCCCACTCGGTCACCAGCCACCCAGCCTCCAGGCTGACGAAGCCGAGCGGGCCCAGCGCCACGAACGCCAGCAGCCAGCGGCGCGAGTCGGGCACCCGGCGCCGACGCATCACCGCGACGATGATCGCGATCGCGGCCAGCGCCATCGCGCTGCCGGCGCCGACCATGACCTGGAACGCGGTGCGCACGCCCAGCACCGGCGGCCATTCGTCGCGCGGAAACGCGTCGAGCCCGGTCACCGTCGCGTCGAAGTCACCGAACGCCAGGAACGACAGGCCGCCCGGGATCGGAAGCGCACCGTGGAATTCGCCGGTCTCGAGATCGGGGATGCCGCCCACGTGCAGCGCCGCGCGCCCGCCGGTGTGCAGGTGCGCCTCGGCCGCGGCCAGCTTCAGCGGCTGCGCGACCGCCAGGTGTTTGGCCGAACGATCGCCCGACAGCGGCTGCACCAGCGCGGTCAAACAGGCCATCGGCAGCGCCAGCGCCAGCGCCTTGCGGTGCAACGTCCGCGTTGGGTTGCGCAGCAGGATGAACCCGGCGATGGCGACCATCGCCCACGCGGTCGCCTGATAGCAGGACAGCAACACGTGCACGACCTGATAGGGCCACGACGGGCTCGCCATCGCGGCGATCGGATCGGTGCCGCCAGGGCCGTTCATGAACGCGCTCACCAGCGTGACGAACAGCGCGGACGCGGCGCCGCTGACCGCGACTGCGATGCCCGACGCGAGGTGCATCCCCGGCGACACCTTGCCGCGCCCATATAGATAGATGCCGAGGAAGATCGCCTCCGTGAAGAACGCGAAGCCCTCGAGCGCGAACGGCAACCCGATCGATTCGCCAAACTTGCCCATGAAGCGCGGCCAGAGCAGGCCGAGCTCGAACGACAGCACGGTCCCCGACACGGCGCCGACCGCGAACAGGATGCTCGTCCCCTTCGCGAGCTGCTTCGACAGCAGCAGATACTCGGGGTCGCGCGTCCGCCGGTGCGTGATGTCCGCGATCACCATCAGCGCCGGCAGCGCGACGCCCGCCGCCGCGAACACGATGTGGAACGCCAGCGAGATCCCCATCTGGGAGCGGGCGTAAGCGAGGCCGTTCCAGTCGATCGGCACGCGGCGATTCTGCGTCGAAGCGGGCCGCGTTGCGAATGCGCGTCAGGCCGACCTCACCGACCGTCAAGCGGCTGACGCGCCACGTTTCGGTAAGGGTTGATACGCGATCTCAGCGGATTTCTTCGCTTGTGTGCGCGCGGGTGGGATGGCATCCTCGGCTCCCCAAAGCGCCGGGCATCAGTCGGGAAGGGACGGACTTAATCGCGTGATGATTGACGGTGCGAGAGAGCTTGGCCCGATCGCGCGCGCCGCCGCGGTCGTCCCGCCGCCCGGCATCACTGTTCCCGCTCGCGCCGTGCTTCCGGTGATCCTGCGCGCGACCGCGGCCGAGGCGATCGGGGCGTCGATGCGCGTCGGCGGCCTGCGCGTCGTGGACCGCGCCGTGCGCCAGCTGGCCCGCCTGCGGGACGCGCGCGTCATCATCGCCACCGACGGCAGCATCTCGCTGCCGCGGCGGCTGCCGCCAAACATCGAACGGCGCAAGCTGGACGGCGACTTGGCGGCCGAGCTCGCCGCGCTGGAGGAGGAGCTGGGCGGGGAGACGGCCAGCGTCGGCGCCGACACGGTGTGGCTGCAGCCGGGACGCTTCGAGGAGGGGATCCGGGTCGTGGACGCCGCCTCGCGGCGCGTCGCGGGCGACGCCGTCTTCGGTGATCTGCAGCGCGACGCGGTCGGCATCGTCGACCGGGTGATCAACCACAAGCTGTCGGCGCTGCTCACCCGTCTGCTGTTCGCGGACCTGCCCGTCACGCCGGCGTTGCTGACGCTGGCGGCCGGATTCGTCGGCATCTACGGCGCGTTGATGGTCGCGACCGGCGCGTCACCCAGCGTCGTTGTCGGCTTCGCGGTGCTGCAGGGTTACGTCGTGCTGGACGGCTGCGCGGGTCTGCTCGCGCGCGCGCGGCTGCACCAGTCGGTTCTCGGCGCGTGGCTGGACACGCTCATCGGCGATTTCGTGAACGTCGTGCTGATCCTGGCCGTCGGGCGCGCGCTGTGGGCCCACGGCGGCACGTTTCTCGACATGAAGATCGCGGCCGTGGGCGCGGCGGCGACGCTGCTGTACGCGGCGCTCACGTATCGCGAGCTGGTGCGCCAGGGCGAGGGTGATGTCGCGAACCTGCGCTGGTGGTTTGCGTACGGGCAGTCGCTGCGCACGTTCAGCGGCGCCAGCAGTCACGCGATCAAGGCGGTGACGCTGCTCGGCCGCCGTGACTTCATCATCGCGCTGGCGCTGGGCTTGGCGGTCGTCAACCAGCTTGCGGTGGTGCTGCTGGTCATGCTGATCGTCGCGATCTCGCGCGCGGGCGCGGCGTTGGTCCAGCTGTTCACGCCCGGCTGGCGCATCCGTCCGCAGGCGTGACGACCATGCGCATCGTGGCCGTCGACGGGCTCGACGGCAGCGGCAAGTCCCAGTTCGCGGCGGCGTTGGCGGCGGCGTGCGCGGCGGGCGGCGTCGCCGCGACGGTGCTTCACGTCGACGACTTCAAGCGCGAGATCGACTTCGCGGGCCTGGACGCCGACGCCGAGGCGGCGCTTTACTACGAACGCTACTTCGATCTCGCCGCGCTGGACGGCACGCTCGGGTCGTTCGCGGCGGGCGACGCAGGGCTGGCGATCGTGGAGGGCGTCTTCACGCTGCGCGTTCCGACGGTGGCCGCGGCGGCCGCCCTGGTGGCGTTGACCGTGAGCCCCGACGAGGCGCGGCGGCGGATTCTCGCGCGCGATCGCCAGAAGGGACGCACGGACGACGACATCAACCACCGCATCGCCCACCGCTACTTCCCGGCGCAACGACGCTACCGCGCCGAATACGACCTGCTGGGCCGCGCCGCCGCGGTGGTCGACAACGACGACTGGCGCAGCCCGCGCGTCGTCCGCTACACGCCCGGCCAACTTCCCGCGCCGGTCGAACGGTTTCTCAGCGGTCTGGCGTGAGCGGAACGCGACGTCCGTCGCGTCTCGGTTGCTCGATCTCGCCCGGGCGGCTACCTTGCCGTCGTGTTCCGGATTCTCGCCGCCCTTCCCGGAGAGCCCGCCGTGCGCGAGGCATCCGTCGATGAGTTGCCGGCGCTCCTCGCCCGCCCCGACGCGCGGACCTGGGTCGATCTCACGGCGCCCATCGGCGACGCCGAGATGGCGATCGTCCGTGACGTCTTCAAGTTCCATCCGCTGACGATCGAGGACTGCTTCGCGAGCCGCGCGCATCCGAAGATCGACGAATACGACGGATACCTGTACATCATCACCCACGGCCTGTCGGCCGGGGCCACCGCCGAAAGCGCCGAACCGGTGGAGCTGGACGCATTCCTGGGTCCGAACTACCTCGTCACCCACCACGCGGAGGCGTCGCGCAGCGTCGCGGCGGTGATGGACCAGGTGACGAGGAGCGGCATCCCGTTGCACCAGGGGACGGCGGCGGTGCTGCACGCCATCCTCGACCGTCAGATCGACGGGCTCGAGTCGGTGCTCGACAACATCGAGGCGCGCATCGAAACCCTGGAGGACGCGGTGTTCGCGCGCCCACGCAATGCCCTCATCGCCTCGCTGCTGTCGGTCAAGCGCAACATCCTCGAGCTGCGCCGCTGGACGGCCAAGCAGCGCGAGGTGTTGTTACGGCTCGGCCGCCGCGAGTTCGCGCTGATTTCGGCCGAGGACGCGCTGCTGTTTCGCGACGTGCACGACCACCTGGTCCGCATCAACGACCTGCTCGAGGGATTCCGCGACATGTTGACGTCGATCCAGGAGGCTTACCTGTCCGCGATCTCCAACCGGACCAACGACATCATGCGGTTCCTGACGCTGTTCTCGACGATCATGATGCCGCTGACCGTGCTGACGGGCGTCTACGGCATGAACTTCGAGCACATGCCGGAGCTGCGCTGGATCTACGGCTACCCGATGGTGCTGACCGGGATGCTGGTCATCATCGTGTCCAGCTTGTTGTACTTTCGCCATCGCGGCTGGCTGGGCCGCCCGCCGCGCGTCGACGAGGACGCGGGCGGCGATGACGGCGACCACGAATCGGCCAAGCTGATTCGCGCCCGACGCACGACGTCCCAACGGATCCGCGTGCAGAAATGACCGCGCCCCCCGCCACCGTCGTCGTCTCCGCGACGCGCGCCGAACAGGCAGGCGCGTCGATGCGGCTCGCCGGTCTGACGATCGCCGAGCGCGCCATCAAGCAGCTCGCCCAGGCGCCCGACACGCGCGTCATCGTGGCGACCGACGGCACCGTCGTGTTGCCCGCGCGGCTGCCCGACAACGTGGAGATCCAGACCGTGAAGGATGCGGAGGCGGCCGCCTCTGTCGCGGCTGGAATCGGCGCGGAGCTGGTCGGCGCCGACGTCGTCCGCGTCGCGCGCGCGGATGCGGGCACGCGCGTCACCGACGAGGTGGGCCGGCGCGCCGCCGAAGACGCGGTGTTCGCGGCGCTGTTCCGCCCCGATCTCGGCTTCGTCGCCCGCCGTCTGAACAAACCGATCTCGGTGCCGCTCACGCGGCGGGTCCTGGTGGCCACCGCCATCACGCCCAACCAGATCACCCTGATCGCGGCGGCCTTCGGACTCGTCGGGTGCGCGCTGATCGCGAGCGGCCGCTACGCGGTCATGGTCGCCGGCTTCGCGTGCCAGCAGATCCAGTCGATCCTCGACGGCTGTGACGGCGAGCTGGCGCGCGTCCGCATGCAGCAGTCCAAGCTGGGCGCGTGGCTGGACACGTTCGTCGACGACGTCCTGAACGTGCTGATCACCGTCGCGATCGGGATCGGCGTGGCGCGCGCCGGCGCCGGGACGTGGGCGGCCGCGGTCGGGATCGCGGGCGGCGCGATGCTGGTCGCATCGAACCTGATCATCATGCGCGACATGCGCAGGCAGAAGGCCAGCGGCGATCTCATGGACATGGTCTGGTGGTTCTCGGGGGGCCGCAAGCTGGGCGCCGTGCCTGCGTCAACGCCTGACAGCCGGCCCGGTGTCGGGACTTTCCTGTTTCAGCTGGGTCGGCGCGACTCCGCACTGTTGCTCTGGCTGGTGTTCGCGGTCGTTGGCCTGCCCGTGCTGGCGCTGATCATGGCGGCGATCGTCGCGCTTGCCTGGTTCGTCGCCAGCGTCGTCCAGCTGGTCGTCGCCCCGCCGGCTTCGAATTCGAATTGACGGTTGTGGCCCCGTGCCCCCTTTGCCTTGCGTGCCGACGGACCGCACAATAAGGTCTACCCGCGCCATCGTCTGACGGCGTCAAAATGATCAGCTTCGTCGCAAAGAAGATCTTCGGCACCAAAAACGCCCGCGTCATCAAGGGGATGCGTCCGATCGTCGAGCACATCAATTCGCTCGAGGGGCGGTTGCAGGCGATGTCCGATCCCGAGCTGCGGGGGATGACGGCCGAGTTCCGGCGGCGGCTGGACCAGGGCGCCAAGCTCGACGATCTTCTCCCGGAGGCGTTCGCGGTCTGCCGGGAGGCGGGCCGGCGCACGCTGTCGATGCGCCACTTCGACGTGCAGCTCATGGGCGGCATGGTCCTGCACCGTGGCGGCATCGCCGAGATGAAGACCGGCGAGGGCAAGACGCTGGTGGCGACGCTGCCGGTCTACCTCAACGCGCTCGCGGGCAAGGGCGTGCACGTCATCACCGTCAACGACTACCTGGCTCGCCGCGACTCCGAGTGGATGGGACGCATCTACAAGTTCCTCGGCATGTCGGTCGGCATCGTGGTGCACGGCCTGTCCGATCAGGAACGGCAGGAGAGCTACCGCTCCGACATCGCGTACGGCACGAACTCCGAGTTCGGGTTCGACTACCTGCGCGACAACATGAAGCTGTCGATCGAGAATTACGTCCAGCGCGACCTCAACTACGCGATCGTCGACGAGGTCGACTCGATCCTGATCGACGAGGCGCGCACGCCGCTCATCATCTCGGGATCGGCGGAGCAGTCGGCAGATCTGTACCAGAAGGTCGACGCGATCATTCCGGGGCTGCGCAAGGACATCGACTACACCGTCGACGAGAAGGCGCACTCGGCGATCCTGACCGACGCCGGCATCGAGCGGATCGAGCAGCGGCTGGGCGTCGGCAACCTGTACAACCCCGCGA
>Ga0111539_10002460_pt1 | contig 24604 bp, 21 predicted proteins | sample RhiMethybrSRZTD1_FD_79667 | JGI IMG/M metagenome (GOLD analysis project Ga0111539, IMG submission 79667) | Populus rhizosphere microbial communities from Tennessee, USA - Rhizosphere MetaG P. TD hybrid SRZTD1 (version 2) (version 2) | ecosystem: Host-associated > Plants > Roots > Rhizosphere >...
AAGATTGCGGTATTCGCTCCGATCCCGAGCGCGAGGGTAAAGAGGACAGTCGCGGAAAATCCCGGACTCCTACGCAGAGAGCGGAAGGCGTAACGGACATCTCGGACTAACCGATCGAGCCACTCCGTACGACGTTCATCGCGGCACTCGTCTTTCGCAAGATCGACCGAACCGAACTCGCGGTGAACACGCTGCTTCGCTTCTTCCGGACTAAAGCCCTGATTCACATAGTCGGCGATCTGGCTCTCGAGATGAAAACGCAGCTCGGCATCCATTCGCCGTTCCCAATTCCGCCGTGTGAAGCGGGAATACCAGGGCATCTAGACCCTCACTCTGCGGTTTTCATCACCAGCGCAATCGCCTCACACAGGCGGTTCCAACCGGCGGTTTCTGCGTCCAGTCGCTGGCGGCCCGCTTTGGTGAGACTGTAGTATTTCGCTTCTCGCCCACCGTCATTGGTCCTCCACTCCGATCTGAGTAACCCTCGATTCTCCAGCCGATACAGCGCAGGATACAGAGAGCCCTGCCGGATTTGGAGCGCGTCCTTCGAGATCTGTTGAATCCGCTGGACAATGGCGTACCCATGAATCGGCCGCAGAGCTGCGACCTTCAGGATCAGCATGTCGAGCGTTCCTTGCAGGAGTTCTGCGTCACCGGCGGTTCGGTTGTCGTGCCTAGCCATTCGAGGTATGACGCTACGTCACAATGCCTAGGATGTCAAGGCATCTAAAAGCGGGAGATTCGATCGCCGATATGCCGGTGCGCCGAGATCGCGAGCTAACATTCTGTCTTCAGCCGCAGCGCCTCACGCACCTCAGCTCGTTGGCTAAGGCGTGTGGGATGGACTTTCTGACTTCTCTAGGTTAGAACGCCGCTTCGTTTCGACGAGGTGCTGCTTTGATGGCTTCAAAGTCCAACTTGTAGCTGTAGACGAGCTTGCGCCGGGACTCTGTCAACTGTGTTCGAGCCAGGCGGCTAAAGGCCTCATTGTAGATGTCCTGCGGCACCTTCGATTCCTCGAGCACCGCTCGAGCAGTGTTTAGAACGTCTTCCAATGATAGCGAACTCGCAAAGTTGCGAAAGCGAGCTTCGTGCCCCACCAGTCGAGCCGTACGCGCCCGGCTCGCCAGCGGCGAGTAGTGAATCACCGTCGTGATTTCTCTCGGGAATTCGCGCAGGGTCAGATGTTCAGCGACAGCATTTCCTACAGCAATGACACGGGCGCCAGGTGCTGCGATCAGATCGATCTCCTCCTTCAGCAACCCGTACCACCGTTCGTAGCGGGCACCTCTGGCGGCGCTCGCTTGTTTGACAAGCATCGCTCCTTTCGAGAAGTCGGTGATGTGGTAATGCTGACCCTGCTCGCACAGAAAGCGCCGCACCGAAAAGTGCAGTAGCATCGGCTCGATATCGGAAAGGAAATTTCTGAACCCCGAGGCGACCCTCACCCGAGCCTCGGCCACCGACCGAGCCCAATGCCCCAGAGATGGCTCCATAGAGATCAGGATGTAGTTGACCCGTGTCCTCGGTTCGGGGTTGGGCAGGTAGACGTGACCGTCCGATTCGGCGAGGACTTTCATCCTGCGCTCTAGGTCACGGTATGCGCCTCTCACTTCTTCTTCCATTCTCTTGAGCAAAGCCCTCTTAAAGTTTATAGGGACAGCAGCATTTTCGCGCTCATGGGGCTTCGAGTCCTGAGGATAGTCGCTTCCTCATCGGTCGATTTCAGCGACATTATCCGCGGTGTTCGGAGCGCCAATTGCCAGCTGACCTTTACTGGTAGCCTGCCGGTGCAACAGCCGAAAGAGTAGTCGCCAGGCGTTACAATTTTTCGGGAACAATCGCCCTTTAGGCGGCCAAAGATCACGCGATCGCTGGTGGTGTGCATGCCCTGGTGGTCTGCATGCCGAGGATCAGTTTCGGGATCGCGCCGTCCAGCCTGCGCCTGCTTTTTTGCTCTCGATAGGGCACCGTCGTGGCCCCGAGATGTAGGATCCCAGTGATGTGCTCGACAAAGGACCTTCATCAGAGGATCACAGCCTTTCACACCCTAGCGGTAGCTGATCCGCATCACCGATATCGCTCGTGGGAGCATTGCTACCGATTCTTCAGGTCTAGGACGCGAGAGGCCATCCTCGCGGAGAAGGATGCAGCCGCACTCCACCTCGGCTTCTACCTCGCCAGCTGGGGAATGTATCGGGGATCCAGCTTCCTCCTGAGGCGCGCCTATACGGTCCATATTGGCGTCGTCGAGCAAATCGCGTCGCCTCAGTTCTCCGAGCTATGGGAAAGAGAGATCGGCGCCGAAGAATCGGACACGCGGCTAGTTGAACCGATCCTCGACGTGGTTGCTGCCGTTAAGCAGTCGTACGCACCGTTTGGGGCTGCAACGGACACGCTCGCGACGAAAGTGATCCTCGGCACCCTTGGATGTTTACCCGCTTGCGACCGATTCTTTATCGATGGCTTCAAGCAGTCGGGCCATCGCTACTCATACCTCAACAGTCGGTTTGTAGAGAGGATTCTTCAATTCTGCACCGACTGCCGCGCCGAGCTGAGGAGCGAGCAAGTCAGAGTCGAGGCCGCTGGCGGAATGTACTATCCTCTTATGAAGCTTACGGACATGTACTTTTGGCAGATCGGCTACGAGACCGCGGCGCAAAAGGCAGGCGGAGAACCAGAGTTATCCGAATAATGTGGCGCACCATAGGCCTGTGATCTTTTGGTTTAAGAGACCGAGGATCGTTGCCACGAATTAGTCGCTTCCCCCTTCTCTCGATCCCGTTTTGTACAGGACGCTCCGAGCATTGACGCGCCTTTCCGCGCGGGAGTTAGGGATTCACGGTCGCCTCACAAATGAACCGCTTATCGACGTCATCAAACGGTCGAAAAATACCGGTTTTCGAATCAAGCGAGAACCGGTGTTCGCAGATTTCACTTTGAAAACGACTCCACAGTTCCGAAACCAGCCACTCGAAAGTCGGTTTGTGCCCACCGGCGAAATGGAGCGATGTGAATAGACGCTGCGGAGAGGGCTCTCGGCCAATCACCGGGTCAGCGGAAAGGTTTCGAAGCCACAGCGTGGCGACCGGTTGATGAATGGTCGTGCAATGCTGAAAGCAGACAACTCGCCTATCGGTTACACCCAAGCCGGGATCGTCGTCATACATCGACGCGAGCATCGACCGCAGTGAGCTCAGGCCACTTTTCGAATCAAGCTGTTCTGCCGAGGAGTGAAGCGCTCCGACCAGAAAAGGAGGTGTGAGCCCAGTCCGTCCTCTCCTTTGCCATTCGCGCAGGAGCGCAGCCCATTTCTGCATAGGTCCGGAAAGTCTACAGCAGCCCGCTGCCGTATCGGCGCCATCGTTGCACCACCATGGCCAAATCGCCGTTGCAATCGAGTGCTCCGTCGATTGCGTTTCTATGAGCGGCCGCTGGCTTCCTAGAGCCAGGGTCGGTTTAGATCTCTGATTACACCTCTAGAAAGACTGCAGCGTTTCATAAGTACTCACGTACGGCCGGTCATTTTCGCACGCTCGCCTCTCCATGACCTCGAGCGGAGTCGATGCCGTCAGCCGTGAGTCATCGAAGTTAACCTTTGGCGAACAGTTGCGTTGTATAAAACATGCTGTCCACAGCTCTTCTCGTCGCAATTACGCTTCCGGCTCTGACTGGTCCGTTCAACGTGGGCCGAGTCACTCTCCATCTGACTGACCAGACGCGCCTCGAACCTCTTCCCTCACCGCCAACCAATCGCGAGCTCATGGTAGATGTGTGGTATCCGGCAGAGTCCTCCAGTGAACCCATAGCCCCGTACATTGACGCGGCGACGTTCGAACAGGCGCTTGGCGCCGCGGGGTTTCGGCGACAATTCTCAGGCGCGACCGATGTCGTTCGCGAGGGACGCATTGAAACGCACGCGCGACTTGGTGCCCCCTTCGTGCGTTCACTGCGCAGTTGCCCGGTCATCGTCTTCTCGCCTGGAGGCGGGATGGCCAAAGAACAGTACTCGGCACAACTCGAGGATCTCGCAAGTCAGGGCTACATCGTCGTCGCGATCACGCATACATACGACGGCATCGTGAGTGTGTTTCCCGACGGTCGCACCGTGATCCACGACAGCAAACGCTGGCCGACAATTCCCTCATTTGAGGGCGAAAACAATCTCAATCAGCTGGAGTGGCACGCGGGAGATATCCGATTCGTTATCGACGAACTGGTTCGCTTAAGCCAGGGGCGCGCGTCTCCACCATTTGTCCAGCATCTCGATCTCGCGAGAATCGGGGCATTCGGGCATTCGTTCGGAGGAATGGCGGCCGCCCGAGCGTGTCAGCTCGATCGGCGCCTGCGCGCATGTCTCAATCAAGATGGCGCCGAAGCGATGAAGCCATTCCGACTCGATGCGCGCGGATGGGGCATGGACCAACCTTTCATGTACATCACCAGGGATGCCGAGCGTGTTGCCGTTCCAGACGAAGACATCGCTGAAATGAAAATCACGCGCCAGCAGTTTGAACAACTCTATGCGAGGCTCATCGCCGCGCGGGATGTCGCATTCGAGCGAACCGGCGGTGGAAGCTATCTGGTCAGGCTTCGGACTGCGGAGACCTCTCACATGGACTTCAGTGACTTGCCGCTTCTCGGCGCTCGAAACAGTTCAGATGCCGAGAAGCGCGCGGCAACGCTGGCAATCATTCGGAGCTATACACTCGCGTTCTTCGATCAGACTGTTCGGGGGAAGCGATCAACGCTTCTTGAAGGCGGAAACAAGAAGGAGCTTGTCGTGGCGATGCGTCGATTTCCGCCGGCGCGTCGGCGCTAGTGGTTTCGTTCGACCGTGTCTGAACCAATTGTCCTTCCCGCGTAGCCTGCTGATTGATCGGTAGCAACGATCAGTCTCCAAGCGCAAACTATCCCTTCCGACACATTGCGGCGTTTATGAGTTCTTAACCGCAGAACGCTGATCAGTGGTCTGCATGGCCGAGGATCACGTTGTTCATCTCGGATGAGTGCGCTGTCGGCTGCTCGGAGCTGTTGGACCTACTGGCGAGTCCTCGCAGCAATCAGACACGTTGGAGGTCCGCCTGTCAGTCCCTTATCGCGGCCTGAAGAATGTCTCGATGGCCGGAAGCAACGCATCAGCGGTGGCAGGTGTGAAGTCGGGAGATTCTGCCAGAATAATGTGAGTGAAATGACGACCTGCGAACTGGTCGATCGGAATGGCCGTGAACGGCACTGGGGGTTCTAAGCGATCAGGCCGCGCCAGTCGCGGGTCCTGCGGAAGGTTCGCATAATACTTCAGCTGCAACATGCCAGATCGGGAATCGAAGTCCTGGAAGAGGTATGGGTGCAGATCACCTGGTTCATTCAACTCTTCGCTGCCGTTGGAAAACGACAATCTAAGTTCCTGAACATCTATGGATCCGTCCTCTTGGACGATTTGCAATTGTATCGGTGTAGCCGGAGTGACGTCGGTGGTGGGCTCAATCTTCGGCGATGGTGGGTAAACATAAGTGAGAGAGGCCAGCCATTGCGCCGCGACGGCGAACGCGAGATAGCTACCTGCGTTCAATCCTGAAGGGCCACGACGCGGGATCACACGGTTTTCGAGCGGCTCAGCCAGAAGCTCAGTCATTAGATACACCCAACTTGAATCGCCCAGTCCTAAGTCAGCGTGTGCGTCGACATGAATCACCTCGAACGGTGCGGTTAGAATTCCCTGCTCAAGCCATTCCAACCACGTATCGAATGCCTCATCATGATCTTGGACGCGGCGACCAGGTAATGGGGCGCTCTGCTTGAGGGCGCATTGCTCGGCTAGGAACCGCTCCACTTGCTCGGGCGACCACGACGTATAACCCTCTGGGTTCAACCGCCCGCCACGTGGCCAATAGGCGATAGGCCAAACAAACGCATCGAGATCGATATCAAGAATTCTGTCTGGCATATGGTTGCAAGTGTAGTCGCAGCCGAGGCGAGGGTCGACGGTGGAGAACTGATCATCGGTTCAAGAGACAGAGAACCTACAGCGGGTGAATCAGTAAGAAACTAGGCGACTTCCGAGAATCGGTCCCTACGCTCCCGCGCGTGTGCAAGATTGGTGTGGCGATGACGGACACTACTTTCGCGAAGGCATCGTTTCTGACAGCCATTCGGGGATCCGTTTCCACAAATCGAGCACATTCGCGCGGCTTGTAATAGTGTGTTCTTCTCCGTGGTAGCGCAACAAGATCGTGCGCTTGTCCTGTCTGTAAAGGGCAGTGAAGAATTCTTCCGCTTGCTGAATCGGAATGAAGTCGGACTCGCCGTGAATCAGCATCAGCGGCGTCTGGATCTTGCCAACACCGCCTATAGGACTCTGCGCGCGGTACCGATTCGGTTCCACCCACGGTGGAGCCCCGAGTCCCATGAACCCTTTCTCATGCTGGAGCATCCTCAGAATCTGCGCCTTTTCGGGCCGACCAGCGTCACCATAACGATATTGCCCATAGAACGTGCCGTAGAGACTCGACAGATTCGAGTAGCTGGCACTGGCAATCGCCGACCGGAAACGAGTCGTTTGCGTGAGGAGGCCAAGCGTCGCAAAGCCACCAGCGCTCTGGCCAAGGACACCGATACGATCGGAGTCAGCGATCCCGCGCGTAACCACAGCCTCAATCGCTGGTAACACACCCGATGTTAAGGGGGCCAGCGCATGGAATTCGGCTGGGTCTTTCGGTGCTGGCATGCTCGGCAGCAACACCGCATAGCCCAAAGCGGCAAACAACTGTGGATGGTTGAAGTAATTCTGAAACGGCGAGAAGCTGACCGGAACAGTCGCTCCGTACATCGTACCGGGATACACCATCGTCATCATTGGCAGGCGTGTCCCGGAGAGATAATCGGGCGGAAGAAGTAGCCACGCTGTCAAGGACCGGCCATCGGCCGAGGTGTACGAGATCGACTCGGTCCTGCCCAGCTTGACCTCGCGCATCCACTCATTACCCTTCCAAATCTCTGTGGCACGTTCGGCTCCATCGCTGATCCACAAGTGCGATCCATCAGTACCGTTCGCCACGTAAAGCGCCGCATCGCCCGTTGGCGCGAATGACAGTCTCCGCGCGTCTGGCCGGGGGAGTACGGGGGGTACTGGCTTCCCTGCCGGCTTGGACGTGTCTGGCGGCATCAACGACGGATCGACTTCCGCGCCAGACTGAGCATCGATGACGTGGCGCTGAGTGCCCCATTGCACTTCCGTATACAGAGTGTCTACATCGGGCACGTCTTTGAAGTACGACGAGATCGACTGGCCTGGTGTCTCGCGCAGGAATGCGATAAATCGCTGATCAGGCGAAACCGACACACGATGGATGGGCCCACGCGCCAGGACGGTTTGCACTTTGTTGCCCAAGTCCAACGCGACAAGACGAGCGCTGGGAGCATTGGTCGCACGACCTCTCGATTCCACCGCCGATACTGCCGGAACACGGGCCTCAAGGGCGGTTTTCCATCGGTCAGCGGCATTCCGCCCACGCAGAATGTCGAAATAGAGGGAACCGCTCTTCTCAGCACCGACATCCCACGCCAGTAGCGCGACACGATCGTTGCCGATCCAGACGATCGGTGGGTCATTCAGGCCAACACGAATGTCAAGGTCGCGAATGAGGGTTGGAGCTCTGTCACGGATATTCCAGATCCACGGCCGCACAGTCGCAGTGCCATCCACCGAAAGAAATGCCAGCCGTTGGCCATCGGATGACCACACCGCATTGAAGAACCCGAAGTACTCAGGCGCGTTCGAACTCAACGCGCGAAGCGTTCGTGTCTTTACATCGAGAATTTGAAGTTCGGCAGTGGGTACGGTGTCGAGCGACCGGCCCGGTCGGGTGAATTCAATACTGACGTAACGGCCGTCAGGCGACCATCTGGTTTGCCCAACTTGTCGTATGCGAAAGAGATCTTCTGGCTGGAAGAAGCGTTGCTGCTGCGCAGCGGCATTCAGCGCCAATGCCGCTACGAAAGGCACCACAAGGATCGTGTGAGACAGACGCGTCATGCTTGTATTGGACGGCTGTTTTTGACAAGAAGTTGTATATCTTATGCATCGACGCAGTCAAAAAGGCAAGGTTTCCCGCGTCCCGTCTCTCGGCCACGTCTCGGGCTGCACTGATCAGCTCCGGTTTCTGATCGGCCACGTTTGCATCCCCAGACGAGCGCTACCTATGCATGGTTTGATTGCCGTTCGCTCACCACATTCGCCAAAAGTAACGGTGATATATGGATTGAACGGCGTAGCTGTGATGAATGAATGGGAGCTGTACGCCGAATGAGATCATCGGTCCACGATCTCAATAACCGCCCACCGCAAGCGCCCGCTTCGCCGTTACATGCTGGCTGGCCATCGGCTTCCTAGGCCGAAGCGCACGGGCGGAGAGACCGCTCCCGAAGAAACGCGATCATCTTGTATACCGGCCGAGGATCAAAACACCTGGTCAACGTTACAGACTTTTCGCGCTTAAGCGCGCTGACCGCAAAGCTGTTTAGTCGCGACCGAACTCGGCCATCGCACCATTCAGTGGGAGTGTCCGCCGGACGTTCAGCGACGCGCTCGGCGGAGTCGGCGCGTCACCGAATGCAGAGTCGGCCGTGGTGGTACCCCGCAACATGAAGGCCTCGAAAACGTACGGCAGTCCCTCCGCTACAGCCAGCCGCAGGCCGTTCACGACATTGAAATGCAGATGGGCGCCGTTGGTGTTCCCTGAGTTCCCGACGCGGCCCAGCACCTGACCGCGCTTGACTCGCTGTCCAGCACGGACGGCCACGCTGCCCTGCTGCAGATGAGCATAATGAACATATCGGCTTCGTCCGACGTCAAGGACCACGTAGTTTCCACCAGCCGCGGACATTTCTGCGTCTTTGGGTGGAGGCGGCTCGAACAGCGGCGGGTTGTCAACGATGCCGTCGCGAGCGTCTTGGACGAGGCTGTCCGCCACCGCGACAACATCCATACCGAAACCTGGCCAGTCGGTGTTGGACGAGCCTTCAAGGACTCCTCGAACACCGCGACCGTTCTCCTCAAGGCCCATGAAATCAATGGCGTAGCGCTGTGGCACAGTGATTTGTCGGCTGTGTACCAGCATGCTGCCCCAGTGCGCGGCACGGTGGTCACCGGGGCCGTTGTGCGCGAGCCATAAGCCCCGACGAAAGGGTGAGCCTAAGACAAGCGCTTCAGCGTTCCGAATGCTGACACTCGCCTCGCCAACTGGAGCTGCGTCGAGGGCAGTGTATAGCTCGTGCCGCAAGGATCTCGGCGGCCGGACCCCATTCGGGATGGTCAGCCAGATGGATAGCACAGCGGTGGTCTCGCGGTGAATTAACCTTCCGTAGCGAATGCTGCGTGGCAGCTCCGGTCTCATGATGCGACCGTCGAGTTCGTCTGGTCCGTACGTCAGGAGAAGATCTCGTCCATTGAACACGCGCACGCGTTCGACTTGTAGATCCTCTCCGTGCGCCGTCAAGTGTACTTCGTACGCGAGGCAAATACGGCCAGCGCTACCTTGGATCGGTACGGGCAGCTCGCCGGCGCGAATGCTGATTTTTTGAGCGGGCTGCCCCCGCAGCACCGCACCAGGCGCACATAGCGACGCGAGCAGCGACGTCCCACAGCTTTGAAGAAATCGTCGACGCGTACGCAAGTCGCGTGCGGGCTCCAAGACGTTGAAGTCTAACCGATAGCCAGGAACGCGGAAGCCCTATTCAGAAGCCGTACGTGTAATGAATAGTCGCGAAGAATTACCGTCTTGGGCGGCGCCATCCGGACTCGGACAGCAGAAGATCATTGGGCTGCATGATCGATGATCACGCGGTCCGTGACTTGCATGGCCGGTGCTCGCCCTCGTATCTGTCCAACGAGGTTGCGGCCGACGATCGCCGCCCACTGAAATGAGCCAAAAGCCGGATGACCGGTTGGCCTGAAATAACCTGCTCAACAGGTTGTGGCGCGAGTGATGTTGAGTGCGGGGTTAGTGGCTCTCGAAAACCGCTCAAGCCGGAATTTCGACTGTTCGCACCGTAATACTGTAACTCTCAGGTCTGCTCCGCGATAGTGGCGGCAGGAGGTCACGATGAATACCGCCGCCACCGTTCTTGTTGTTGCATTACTGATACCGGTGCGTCTACTAGCTCAGAATCCGGACAAGCTGAGTATCGAAGGACTAGAGCAACTAAACGCCGCCCGAGCGTCTCGTACTGACGATGGCTACCGCCTTGCCGAGGAGACGTTCTCACGTGTGCTGGCGTCTTTTCCGAGTCATGCTCACGCCCTCGTGTATCGTGGCGAGGCGCGTATTATGCGAGGCGTGCTTGCGCTGCCGACCTCGTTCGAAATGGCGAGCGCATTCTTTGACTCAGGCATCTCCGACATGGACCGCGCAGTGTCGCTGTCGCCTATAGACCTTGCCGTCAGATCAGCGCGTGGTGTGACCTATGCCGAATTTCCCGACTTCTACAACAAGAAGGCGATCGCGCGGCAGGATCTTGAGGCCGCGATGGCCCACCCTGATTACGCGCGCTTGCCGGAGGCGCTTCGCACTCGCGTTGAGCGAGCCTTGAAACGCACGACCGATTCAGCGAAGGATAGGCTCAACCAGGTGCCGGCGACGGTCTCCCCAATCATGGTCGTGGCCAGTGTCACCTTGGAGCGGGTTCGGCCACCAGAACGGCCAGTGTGGATGAAAGACATTGTGGACGCGTTGTATCGATCCCCAGGAATCTTAGGCGTTCATACGGCGATAAGCTTTGAGCAACCGGGCATGTTTCTAATCTTTTCGTGGTGGCAGAACAAGCAATCAGTGAATGACTTCTATTACGCTGAGTCCCACCAGTCATGGATTCGCCAAGGTGGGCCTCCGGTGCCGACAACATATTTTGCGCCTGGTCCGACACAGGTCGGTATTGAGCTGTTTGCACCTTTGCCCGATGGCGTCCGAGCAGGAGGCCAATTCACACCCGCGGAAGCGATTGCGCCATGACCGCAGTTCTGCGTTGGCTCTGGCCTCCGGGTGCGCCTTCGCTGCGGCACTTTCCCGAGGCTGTTGTGCGGGCGGCTTCTTTCGGCGTCATTGCCGGAGTTCCGTTGAGCTTCATGTTTGCGCCGTCGACCGCGTGGCAGTATTTTCTCGATGAGCCGTTGACGTGGCTCCTTCGCGCCATGTCGGTGGGGGCGACGTTCTCCCTGTGTTTCTATCTCGCGTGTGGACTTCCCGTCAGTTATATCCTCAAGGCGGAGACAGATTTGGGCCGTTCGTGGCTCGTACCATCGGTCGCGATTGTTGGTGCGGCGGTCGGAGGCATCGCCGCACTGCTCGTTTTTCGAATCAATGGCCGTCAGATAACGGCCGAGACCGCACGACTGATCCTCATCGGTGCCGCGCTGGCAGTCCTTCTAACGTTGCTCTTGGCTGCCTGGTATCGTTTGCAGGCCGACAAAGAGATTGCCGATGCTCGCGCACAACAATGGGCACTCCAGGCGCAAATCAATCCCCATTTCTTCTTCAACACGCTCAACACCATTGCGGCGCTGATCCGTCCGAGTCCAGACGCCGCCGAACGGATGCTCGGACTCTTGGCAGATATGAGCCGCTATTCGTTCGGTAACGAAGCGCGACTGGTGCCACTACAACAGGAATTGGATTTTGCTGAAAAGTACCTCGAGATCGAGCGTGAGCGGTTCGCGGAACGAATATCGTGGTCGTTACCGGCTCGCGAGGATGTGCGAGGGCTCACGTTGCCGCCACTGACGCTCCAGCCACTTGTTGAAAACGCGGTGCGACATGGCGTGGCCCGCCGAATAGAAGGTGGGACGATTTCCATCGCATTGCAGCGCTCTGACCGTGCAGTCGTGCTCTCCGTGATGAACCCCGTTGAAGACGCACCCGCGACAGGCGACCTCTTCCGAGCAGGTCACGCTTTGTGGAACATCCGTGAACGACTGCAACTCACCTACGGAAGCTGCGCTGCGCTGACCGTGACGTGCGACGGCACCATGGTCACGGTCATGGTCTCGGTTCCAGTTGGACCATGATCACATCACTGATTGTGGACGACGAGAGGCCGGCTCGCACGCATCTGCGCCGCCTTCTGTCTGCACATGCGGATGTTGACGTGATCGGCGAGGCGGCACATGGGCTCGAGGCCATAGAGCGCGCCGAGGCCCTTCGTCCTGACGTGATGTTTCTGGACATCGAAATGCCTGGGTTGAACGGATTTCAGGTGATCACTGAACTTCGCCGACCACCCATAACGATTTTCGCCACAGCCTTTGACAAATATGCGATCCGGGCATTCGACGCCAATGCACTCGACTATGTGCTCAAGCCCGTTCAGGCCGAACGCCTGGCGCAGGCACTTACAAAGGTTCGCGCGATGATGAGTGACAATCATCAGGCGTACCGCACTGACCTGCACAAGACGGCGTTATCTCTCGCTGCGCCAACAAAGCTCGCAGGCCGGCGCGGCAATCGCTTGATGCTACTATCGCCCAAAGAGGTGTTATATGTGGCGATTGATACTCAGCTCACCTTTTTCCATACAAGTGGGGATCGGTTTCTGACCGACCGTACGATTTCAGAGCTTGAGCAGGTGCTCGAGCCTGTAGGTTTCGTCCGCATCAACCGCTCGGCAATCGTGAATTTGCAGCATGCGCGCGAGTTGTTACCCTGGACCTCGGGCACATACCGCATGAAGCTATCTAATGGTACTGAGCTTGACGTGAGTCGTGAGCGTGCGCGCACGCTGAAGGAGCGGCTGAAGTGACGGCAGCCGCCGCATTGTGCAACGCGACTACGGCATTCTGGCTGCGCAAGTGCCACCGCACTGCTCACAAGGGCGTTCACTTCACTGCCGCTGCCATTACCCGATCACAGATTCAAGAGAACGGTGATCGGCCGGACACAGGTTCAAGGGACCGATGATCGGCCGGACACCGGTTCAAGAGACCGCTGATCGCTTGAAACGTAGGTTCAAGAGACCCAACAATCGAGCGGCCACAGGCTCAAGCGGCCGGCGATCGAACGCCGAACCTCGCGCTGGCTTCGCCTTTGTCTAAGCTTCACATCTCAGCACTTACCCGAGCCAGCTCCTCAGCGAATCGTTCCAGGCGCTGTGAGAACTTCACAGTAGCCTCCCGACGCCCCCCAGAAATCGCGCTCACGATTTCCTTTGCGATGTATGCATCACCACTCGCGATCGTAGAGAGCACCGCTCTGAGTTCAAACGCTAACATAATGCAGTATTTAAAGCGTCGATTGGCTTCCAATAGTGGCGCCAGGTGGTCGCGATCATGCATCGAGAAGCCGAGGAGCTCGTACTTCAGACAATTGCCAGTTATCCATGATGTCGCATTAAAGATGCAACGTTCGATTTCAATGCGTCTCGGGAAACTAATCTTCTGAGAATCGACAGCCAATTCTGAGGACAGACGATGTAGGTTCTGAATTTCGATGTTCAGTTCGTGATTTTCCGTGCGCATTCTAAAGTGGCGCGCGCCATTAAAAGATACTGGGCGAGTTGCCTTCTTGTCGGCGCCGGTTGGACGGAAGTGATCCCTCGTAGGTAGCTGAGATGCCACTCACACAGCGCAAAATAATCGGCCCACACGATAGGAAGGCCTGGAACACGAGTCATCGCAGACTGAACCGCGGTATAGCGGCCGTAAGTGGGCTGGCCTAGGAAATACATCAAGAGAATGCAAACGTTTCGAATGACGACTTGTAAAACATGACAATCGAGCGCGCTCGTCGTACGGCCCGCACTGACAGCCTGCTCGACCCCCAAAATGAGATCTTCATAAACCGCATACTCTTCGTCATATGTATGGAAGGGCTGAAGGTGTTCAAGAAGAATGGAGGCATATGATCCAGGGTCAAAGATGACTTTACCCTCCTGCTTAATGTGCCAGAGAAGTAATGCCCCCTGAGCCGACATTACAGACAACACCTGGTCCGTATAGACCGTGACCGATTCGAGGGGCACTCCAATGACATCAGCGCAGCTGCTTTTGAGTAGCTGCAGGTCTTCAAACTCGGCGTCCGTAGCGAAGACACAGACGTCGACATCAGAAGCCAGGTCGGCATCGCCGCGTGCTTGTGATCCAAAGAGGATTACAGAGAGAACATCATCGGGAAAGTCGGGCATGCCGCTTATCTCGCAATTTTCCGATATGCAACGGCAGCAAGGAGACCCAAGAAAATAGTTCCTGCAAAGGATTCGAGGCTTAATAGAAGCTTTCCGGTGCCTCCGGCTGGTTCAACTCCCGTTGCTCCAAGTGTGCTGAAGGTCGTGATGCTGACAAAAGCAGCATCCCAGAATCCGATTACTGGTTTTTCGACCGGCGGTACAAAGATAGCGAGTTTCCAGAATAGAAATGTGAACAACAGAATCACTAATCCTGCAGTCCGTAACAGAGGAGACACGCGGAGCCCATAACCCCAGAAAGCTCTTTGAAGCTGATGTCCGAGCCATCTTAACAAAGCGAAAAACTTATCCTGAGCAGTAAAGGAAGTTCGGAAATAGTGATTAGCGCTCGTGAAAGTCGCGTATAGCTCATCACGCTCAGCCGCTAACTCAAGAAGAAGAACTCGGGTCTCATGGGCGGAATCGCCCATCTCGTCAGCATTTAGTCTCATCGATCTTAGGAGATGCCTTCGAATATTCGGTTGCGGCGGAAGATTCTGCAATACGTTGTCGTAATTCAGATCGCAATGGCTGAACGACACATACCAGAGCTGACAGTTATCAAATGATGCATGGCGAAGGTTGCAGCCTGTAAATGACGTGCCTGCCAGATCGACACCTTCAAATGTAGCGTTTCGTAGGTAGCTCGCGTTGAAACGGCTGTGACTAATCGCTCCGTTCGTGAACCTCACCCTCTTTAAGCCCACGTTCTGGAATACACATCGATCTATCCTGGGGTTAACAACGGCGATGTTGTCTGCTTCGCTATCCTCGAACATGACATGGTCACAGGGCTGCTCTAGCGCAGTCAGACTTCCTGACGTCATTATCCCCTCCCTAAACGTTCGGCAGGTTTTGGATCGGCGGTTCTGGCTCTGTCAAGTCCAGGTAAGCTCGGCTGCTGTCCTACACCGCAAAGACTTCGAGCGATTGTGACGGTTACTCAGTGCCGGACGTCCGCCTTTCTCAATCGCTCAAAAGTAGTGAAAATAGAAAGTCAACCTTCGGTCAACTATGCCGACGGTCACCGACTTACCGCGAGGGCTTCGATGCGCTGCCAGAACACTGGCGAGGGGCACCGCTTGCGCGATTCCCACTGATAGATGACGGCTCGCTCTGCCATTTCCTTTTGGGACAACCCGAGCCGGGTGCGGCATTCGCGGAGGAGTCCGCTCGGGAATGGCAGTGTCTCCTCTTCAGAACGGTACATCGTCGGCCCACGATGCCCATGCATGGGCGGAGAATGGAAGTACGTGGCTTGATCCTCGGCCTACGCAGCCGGGGAACACACGATCACCGGCCTAGCCAGCCCAACTTCACCGATCACTGGCCTATGCAGCCAATGATCGTGTGAGGAGTGACCATGCGACGGATGAGCGCCCCGATCGTCGCCCGGCCGCAGTTAAGCCTGCCGCCAATGGTGCGTACTAGACGCGATACATGGGCGGATCGATCCATCATTACGCACATGGATCGGCGTCCTTTCGGCGACTGGCCCGCCACACTAAGGAAGATGAAATTGCCAACGTCAGCCTCGAGGATACCACTAGGAACGGGAAGGCAAGAAAGGAACGCCACCATGAGGATGCACAACCTGCCGCACCCCGGCGACTTTATCCGGACCGAGATCCTGGAGCCCCTGGGACTGTCGGTTGCCGCCGCTGCGAAGGCCCTTGGCGTCTCGCGACCGACGCTCTCGACGCTCCTCAACGATCACTCCGACCTGTCAGGCGAGATGGCGCTGCGGCTCGAGAAGGCGTTCGGCGGACACCCTCATGCGGATGCAGAACGCGTTCGATATCGCAGAAGCCCGCAAGAAGGCCGGCCAGATCAAGGTCAAGCGCTATACAGCAGCCGAGCTTTCGCTCGGATAGGCGGCATGATTCAGCGACGTTATCTGCTTCCTCGTCTCCGGCATGAGCTGCCACGCTTTCGTGAAACCAGATATCGTTGCGACCGAATGACAACGCAATCTCCTGGCATCGGCGAAATGTTTTGCCTTTTCTTCGCCTTGCAGCTAAACTTCCCGCCGCATCCTGGCCCGACGGAGCGGAGCGCTGCTTCCACCGCCGCGCAACTGCTCCAGGTCGCCACGTTCAATTCAGGCCGTCAGCGCGCGGCGTAACGACGGACAGCACCGCGAATGGCCAGAATCGACGATCTCATCGCCCAAGTCACGGACAAGCAGTTGCGGGAGCGTCTCGGTGCGGCGCTTTCCGACGTGAAGAAACGCCAACGCTTCGGATTAGTTTTCGAAGAGCACGTCCCTGAAACGACATCACTGCTTAGAGTTCCTATTCACGTCGGCGCAACCGTTCAGAGGCGGTCGGATGCGGACGGCCGGGATCTCTTCCGGGTGAGAACCATTAGCTCCCGCGGTAAGGTCACGCTTGAGCCAGAGAACGGAGGCCTCGAAGAAACGGAGGCCGCAGCCAATCTTCTTGTCGTCAAGCGCTTCGGCGAACCGGTCTTCCCTGCGTTGACGTCAGTGGGCGCAATCCGCCGCGGGGGCGCCGCCAAGCCCCATCACGCCGTTATCAACGGGGAGAATTTCCACACACTGCAGCTCCTGGTGTATCTCTACGCCGGCCAGGTCGACTGCATCTACATCGATCCGCCGTACAACACCGGCGCGCGCGACTGGAAGTACAACAACCGTTACGTTGACAGCAACGATGTCTGGCGCCACAGCAAGTGGCTGTCGATGATGGAAAAGCGCCTCAAGCTTGCCCGGCGCCTTCTCAAACCAAACGGCGTCCTCATCGTAACGATCGACGACAACGAAGCACACCATCTCGGAATGCTGCTTGAGCGCATGTTCCACGATGCGCGCCGGCAGATGGTCACGATATGCATTAACCCGAGCGGCGTCTCCGGGGACGGCCTGTCAAGAGCCGGAGAGTATGCGTTTTTCTGCTTTTTTGGCGACGCGCAACCGGTCAAGACCCCCGACGACATGCTCACAGAATCCTCAGAGAATGGCGATGCACCGGAGACATGGGAATCACTTCTCCGCCGAGGTAACGCTTGGTATCGCAACACCCGGCCGAATCTCTGTTACCCCGTACTAGTGGACAAGGCGACTGGACGCATTGCGGGCGTTGGCGATCCATACGCTGGCGGCGCCAACGAGAAGCGTCCAAAAACGATCCGGGGTTATTCCGCCGCCTGGCCCGTTCGCAAGGACGGCAAGCTGGGCATCTGGCGCGTAGATGGAAAGCGTCTCATGTCGCTCGCCGCACGCGGCTACGCTTATGCGACATCCTGGGATGAAGCGCGAGGTACGTGGAGCATCAAATACGTCATGGAGGGAACAGTCGCTGCCATCGAGGACGGCCGGATTGCCGTCGAAGGCAAAGGGCCGCAGGGCGAAGTCAGGCTACGGGCCGGCGCACGCCAGAGTACCGCGAAGACGATCTGGCACCGCGGCCGCCACACCGCAGGCGGGAGCGGCGGCACGCAGGCTCTGGCGGCCCTGCTTGGAGAGCGAAACCTGTTTCCGTTCCCCAAGTCCGTCTACGCCGTTCGCGACTGCCTCGCCGTCGCTGTCGGCCACCGACCCGACGCGCTGATCTTGGATTTCTTCGCAGGCTCAGGGACGACCCTGCACGCTACGTGTCTTATGAATGCAGCGGACGGAGGCTCGCGCCGCAGCGTCCTCGTCACGAACAACGAAGTCGAAGAAAAAACGGTTGCCAGCCTTGCCAAACAGGGTCACTTCCGGGGCGACCCTGAATTCGACAGCCATGGAATTTTCGAGCGCGTGACCATGCCTCGCTCCAAGGCGGTGATCACGGGACGGCGCCCCGACGGTAAAGCGGTTGAAGGTGCTCACCTCGACGGGCGTCCGTATGCCGAAGGCTTTGAGGAGAACGTTGAATTCTTCCGCCTCGACTATCTCGACCCGGACGACATCGACCTTGGCACTCAGTTCGACGCTATCTTCCCGTCGCTCTGGCTTGCCGCCGGCGGGCAGGGAGACCGCCCGGCGGTAAAGACGAAGGACATGCTCGTTCCTGACGCCGCTCCGTACGCGATCCTCTTCCGCGAAGAAAAGTTGCGGACATTCCTCAAAATCATCCAGAAGCGTGCCGACCTCACGCATGTCTGGATCGTCACCGACTCCGAGGATGCCTTTGCGGAGATGCGAGCGGCGGTTGATCCGCGCTTAATCACGTCGATGCTCTACCGCGACTATCTGCGCACCTTCCGGATCAACACGAGGCAGAACCTATGAAACTGCTGCTCAAGGAGTTCCAGGAAGATGCCGTGGAGCGACTCGTCCGCCACATGCGAGTGGCCGCGCGAGAATCCAAACGTGACTATCAGGCAGTGTCCCTTGCTTCGACAACGGGCTCAGGCAAGACCGTCATGCTCACCCGCGCCATCGAGGTTGTCCTGGAAGGCGACCACGAAGCCGCGCCGATTGAGGATGCGACCTTTCTTTGGCTCACCGACCAGCCTGAGTTGAACGAGCAAACCCGAAAGAAGATGCTTGCAACAAGTTCCGTCCTTGATAGTGATCGCCTCGTCGTGATCGACGCGGCCTTCAATCAGGAGACGTTCCGCGCTGGGGCTGTGCACTTCCTCAATATCCAGAAGCTTGGCAAAGACAAGGGTCTCGTTAGCCACGGCGACGACCGGACTTTCACGATCTGGGAAACCATCAAGAACACGATCGATGCGCGGCCAGGACGGTTCTTCGTCATTGTCGATGAGGCCCATCGCGGCATGACGGAAGACCGCAACAGCGCGGAAGCCGCTTCCATCGTGCAGAAATTCATCAAGGGCTCTTCCGAGATCCCGCCCGTGCCGGTCATTGTCGGAATCTCCGCGACGCCGGAACGCTTCAACAGCCTCATTGTCGGCACCAACAGGGCGACTCGGCCCGTGAATGTAGACGTCACCGATGTGCGGGCCTCGGGTCTGATCAAGGAACGTATCGTCCTGCACCATCCAAAGACGCAGCAGCCGACCGACATGACGATGCTGCGTGAAGCGGGCAGGGCGCTGAGGACGTTCACACTGCAATGGGCAGCCTACTGCGCCGCGAACGAAGACTTCACCGTCGCCCCGTTGCTCGTGGTGCAGGTCGAAGATGCGGGCGCCAAGGGCCAGACGTCCGAAACGGACATTGCTCAGGCGATTCGCACCATCCGGGATGCCTACGGCACACTGCCTGCTGATGCGTTCGCGCATTCTTTCCAGGAGGGGGCACCGCTGACGATCGGAGGCGACAGGGTGCGCTATCTGGCTCCATCCGATGTCCAGGCCGATCCAGACGTGCGGGTCGTATTCTTCAAAACCAGCCTCAACACTGGATGGGACTGCCCGCGGGCCGAAGTGATGATGTCGTTCAGGGCGGCCGCCGATTCCACCTACATCGCGCAGCTGGTCGGCCGCATGGTGCGAACACCCCTGGCGCGCCGCATTGTGGACAACGAAGTCTTAAACACAGTTTCGCTCTACCTCCCCCACTACGATGCGCGAGGTCTCGAACGCATTATCACGAAACTGTCGCGTCCCGACGAGGCAATGCCGCCGGTCGAAGTCGCGGACAGTGAAGAGCTGGCCGCGCTGCAACGTCGCGCCGGCACTGAGAGGCTCTTCGCCGCGCTCGAGGCGCTTCCGTCTTATGTCGTGCCGCGCAAGCGTAAGTCCAGCCAGATCCGACGCCTTCTCAAATTTGCTCGCCTTCTTGCTTTCGATGAGATCGATGAAGACGCAATCTCGTCGGCGAGAGAAGCACTTCTCAAAACGCTGAACGCGGAGTACGAGCGTGTCCACACAACCGCGTGGTTCAAGAGCATCGTTGAGGACCGCGCGGAGATTGAGATCGCGTCGGTCAACTGGGATGTCGGCACCGAGTTCTCGGCTGACGGGGCCGCGGTCAAAGTGAACATCGCCGCCGAGAACATAGAAGACCTCTTCGAGGCGACCGGGCGCAAGCTGAACGAGGGGCTACACAAGGACTGGTGGCGCGAACGCGTGAAATCAGGTTCGGCGGATCGCGACAAGGTGAAGCTTGAGCTGTTCGCGCTCTGCGCTGAAGCTGGGGTTCTGCCGAAGATCGAAGCAGCCGCCCAAACCCTCGTGCAGAAATGGCTGAAGGCGCACGGGGGATCGATCGCCGGCCTCAACGAGGAACGCCGCACCCTTTACGACGAGATTAAGGCGCTCGCCGCAGATCCAGAACTTGCTTCGCTCGCGTATCCCTCGGTGATCCAGGCAAAGCAGGGGGAGGATGCATGGGACAAGCATCTCTATGTCGACTCGAACGGGGAATATCACGCGGACTTCAACGGGCCTGAAACAAACGTCCTGCGGGAGGAACTCGCCAAGAAGAAGATTCTAGGATGGCTGCGAAACACCGACCGCAAGCCCTGGGCGCTCTGCGTCCCATACGACGTAGGCGGGGAGAAGAGGCCGGCATACCCGGACTTCCTATTCCTGCGCTCGGAAGGCAACCGCGTCGTTGTCGATATCATCGAGCCTCACGAGATCGCGTTTGCCGATGCGCCTGCGAAAGCTGCCGGCTACGCCAACTTTGCGGCTAAGCACTTTGACCAGTTTGGTGCGATCGATCTCATTCTGCTTGACGGCAAGACGCGAAAGCGGCTCGACCTGACCGACGAGGCCACGCGGAATAAGCTCCGCGGCGTCACTCTTCGCGAGCAGCTCCGGCAAATCGTTGCCGCGCCCTGAGCGCGTACCCACGCACCATGCGACAGCAGCTCTTTGACAGATAGCGCCACGATACCCTAGGGTGTTAGCTCGACATCACGGCTTCCGGGGCAATAGCCGGCGACCGTTTCAACGCAGTCGAGGGCTGTCTGTGATCCGAAAATTCATCAGCATCAAGAATATCGGCCGCTACAAGAATTCGGCAAGCACGCCGAATCCACAGTTGGCGAAGTATGTACTCGTTCTTGGTGCCAATGGTCATGGCAAGACCACGTTGTGCGACGTGATTCGGTCATTGCAGACGAGCAATCCCGCCTACATAACGGGCCGCAAAACCCTCGGGGCGATCGACTCACCTGCTGTCGAACTGCTGATGGAAGGAGGAGGGGTTACACGTTTTGATGGTGCGGCTTGGAACGCCCCATTGCCAACTATCGCCATCTACGACGGCACCTTCGTCGCAAACAACGTGCACGCCGGGGATGTCGTAGACGCGGATCAACGGCGCAACCTCTATCGAGTGATCGTCGGCCAAGAAGGCGTCGCGCTCGCGGAGGAAGAAGCCCAGTTGGCCACTGAAACACGGACGAAGACGACCGAGATCACTACCGTCACTCGGGCGCTGCAGCAACATCTTCCGACCGGTATGACCGTGCAGCAGTTTGTCGAGCTCGCGGCCGATTTAGAAATCGACATAAAGATTACTGAGCAGGAACGAAGCCTAGCCGCTCTGCGAGAGGGCGCGCTTGTGGCCCGCCGTGACGCGTTGTCAGAAATCGCACTGCCGGGCGCGCCTGAACTTCCCATTTTGCTCGGTCGCACAGTGGACGGCATCGCCGCCGACGCGGAAGCGCAGCTTGCTGACCATCTGCGCGCTCACCCTGTTGCGGGCGGCGAGCAATGGCTTGCGGAGGGCACTGTCCACGCTACCGACACATGTCCATTCTGCGCGCAAGACATTCGCGGCATCGCCTTAATCCAGGCTTTTCGATCGGTCTTCGGCGCGGGCTACCGAGCACTCAAGACCGATATCTCTGCTTCACAAACGGCCTCCGACAGGGCGTTTGGGGCTGCCGCGATCGCCACGCTTGAACGCCAGCTCGAGGCGAACATCAGTGCGGTCACCTTCTGGCGTCAATACTGCGCCTTCGAATCAGCGGACGTCGATGCGCCCGCCGGCATCAGTGATGCGATGCGCGCTATTCACGCAGCAGCCACAGCCTCGCTGGCTGCGAAGGCGCAATCTCCTCTCGAAGAGGTGGCGATTGGCCCAGCGCTGACAAACGCTTTAGCTGTCTACGCAGACGTGCAGGCGCGCGTCCAGGAGACTAACGCCAGAATTCGTCTTGTGAACGCCCTGATCCTCGCCAAAAAAGCCGAGACTGCCGGTGGCGACATCGCTGCTGCAGAATCGCGACTTGCGCGCTCTCGGGCAGTCAAGAAACGGCATGAAGCAGGTCCTGCCGCGGATTGCGCTGAGTTTGTTCGCCTGAACACGGAAAAAGCCGCTGCCGAGGCCGCCAAGGCTGCCATTCGGGACCAGCTGGAACAGCACACCAGCGACGTCATCCGGCCCTACCAAAACAGGATCAACGCGTTGCTGGATTCCTTCAACGCGGGATTTCAGATCGCTGAGACGCGGCACAATTACGCCGGCGGCGTCGCAACGTCTACGTATCAGCTCGTCATCAACAACACACCGATCGACATCGGCGATCGCACAACACCGCTCAACCGACCGAGTTTCAAAAACACGCTCAGTGCCGGTGACAAGTCAACACTAGCCTTGGCTTTTTTCCTCGCACATCTCGAGCGTGACGCCAGGCGCGCTCAGATGATCGTGGTCTTTGACGACCCCTTCCTTAGCCAGGATGCTTTCCGCAGACGTCAGACCGTTCACGAGATCAAGAAATGCGGCGCTGAATGTGGCCAGGTGATCGTGTTGTCTCACGACGCCACCTTCCTAAAACAAGTGTGGGATAAGGCGCCAGCCGCTGAACGGGTTGCGCTTCAGATTTCCGACGCCAGGGCGCAAGGCTCAAAGCTTCACCAAATAGACCTCGGAAGAGCCACTCAGGGGCGCGTCGCGAGTGAAATCGACGACCTGCAGGCATTCTTGACAAACGGCACCGGGAACGTGCTTGACGTGGTGAAGAAGATCCGCGTTGTGCTCGAGACGTACTGTAAGACCGCATATCAGGCGTCATTCGCAGCAGGTGACTGGCTCGGAGACATTGTCCGCAAAATTAGGGAAGGGGACGCGGACCACCCGGCAAAACACCTCTACGACGAAGTCGACCAGATCAACGACTACACGGCCCAGTATCACCACGGTGACGACGGCGGCACCGTCACCGACGACCAGATCGATGCGACCGAGCTCACCGGCTACGTGAAGCGTGCGTTGAGGATTGTGAACGCGTTGCAGGCGTAATGCATCGTGACATAAGGTGGGGTTCGTGACGATTGGGTTGTCGGATAGTGTTTCTTATGACAATACAGAGCTGATTTCACTTTAGTTCCAACACCTTACGTCCGTAGCGATCTACCGCCTTATATCTTCCTGCTGCCCGCGTTGATCGTTCTTGATTTAAGCTCCAAAGCACTGCCCTTCTCCCTTCTGAAGGCTGCCAACGTCCGTCGTGGGTTGAGGTCTCGCTCCTCTTTCCTGCTGCCCCTTCCGTGCGCAATAGTTGAGCGACCGACGCGGTGCCCGACGTCTTGAGGGGCGCCTTGGATCCGTGTGTAGCCCCACGTCGGATTCTCCTCAGCCATCCGAACGACGAGGCGCCGGATCTCGGCGAGCACACCACAGCGACAGGGCTTGGGCTTCACGTACGTCCACTTCCGGGCGATGAGTCGGCGGTGCCACAGGAGCACGGTGTCTCGAGTATTCCCTCGTCTGAGTTGCTGCGATCGAACGAAGTTGCTAGCACGGTCGGAGACCTAGTGGCCGATCAGCCGTTGAACCTTCTCCCAGAATACTGGCGATGGTCTTCGCTTTCGCGATTCCCATTGGTAGATGACGGACTTGCTGGCAGCGCCGACTTGCTGAGCTAGCGCAGCTTGGGTGAGGCCGAGTGTGCGTCGAAGGCGGACGAGCCGGTCAGGATAGTCGGCCGGCACCTTTAAGAACGGCGTGCAGACCGCGGGTGCGTGGCGACGTCCGTACGCCGTCTGCCTGAAATACTCGCCATCTCGTCGCGCCACAGAACGAACCGGTCGCCCAAATACCGAGCGCGTTGAAAACTGTGCTCGCAATCGGCCGGTGCGGATGGCGGCTTCCAACGTGCTCTTGTGGATGCCGAGTTCAGCAGCCAACGCAGGAACGAGAAGCAGCTCTTGTTGGTGGCGTTGTTCGGCAGCGAGAGCGCGAGCAGCACTCAACACTGAATCGGGAGTCCTCCGGAGACCGCTGTCCCACATGCGCAGCGTGTTCACCGGGATCGAGAGGGCCTCCGCCATCGCGAGCTGCGTGAGGCCCATCTCGCGTCGCAAAACACGTAGGTCTGTCACACATACAAGGTGCTCGCGGTCAGCCGAAATCGCAAGCGACCCTCGGTCTGTGTGACCACGGGTCGGAGCGCGCGTGCTTCCGCCGCGCATCAGGGAATCATCGGAAACGTGAGGGTTTAGGCCAATAGCGAAAGCTCGCGACTTGTGGCCGGAATTCGCCAGACTGATCACTTGCCAGAAAAACGCGGTGCAG
>Ga0111539_10002461_pt1 | contig 24593 bp, 23 predicted proteins | sample RhiMethybrSRZTD1_FD_79667 | JGI IMG/M metagenome (GOLD analysis project Ga0111539, IMG submission 79667) | Populus rhizosphere microbial communities from Tennessee, USA - Rhizosphere MetaG P. TD hybrid SRZTD1 (version 2) (version 2) | ecosystem: Host-associated > Plants > Roots > Rhizosphere >...
CCGGCACCGGCACCGGCACCGGCACCGGCACCGGCCTCTATTATCCGCTTGATGGCGACCGCCAACCCGGAATCCGTGAGCCGGGCCGGAACCAACGTGACATTTCGTTACGAGGTCACGAATGGAGGACACCAGCCGTTGAGAAATGTCGCCGTCTCGGATGGCGGGCCGATGCCTCTGGCTCTGATCAGTGGTGACTTAAACCAGGACGGCGCCCTGGATGCCAGCGAAACCTGGCAGTTCCAGTCTCAAACCACGATCGACCAGCAACTTCTCGACCAGGGCACTGTTCTCAGGCACGTCGTCGCGAAATCCGGCGACGCTACGTCCGATTCACGCGACATAGAGGTGCGCATCATTCGCACGCCTGGCATCGCGATCTCGACGCTGGTCAACGGCGTCAAGTCAGTGCAGCTCAAAGCGCCAGGACCTGTGTCCTACACCTATATCGTCACTAACACGGGCAACGTGCGGCTCACCGGGATCGACGTGCGCGACGAGCAGGGCGTCACGCCGACTCTGCGTCGTGGTGACAGCAATGGCAACAAGGTGCTGGATGTCGGCGAACGGTGGGAATACCGCAGCAACGCGACGATCACGCGTGAGATGTTCGCGACTGGCCCCCTAGTGCGGCGTGCAGTCGCCGTCTCCGATCAGTTGCGATCCGAGCCAGACGAGGTAACCGTCGCATTTGAGCAGCCGCGACCCCCAGGGGATGTTCCGCCGCCGCGGAAGATCCGGCATGTGCCTCCGCAATATCCCGCCGACGCCCAGGCAGCCGGCGTGCAAGGGGAGGTACAGATTGAGCTGACGATCAACACGAATGGACGCGTGCAGGAGGTGCACGTGATCCAATCGACAGCAGCGTCGCCAAACGGGCCGGCGCCGCAGGCGCTTCAGGCGCTGCTGCACGATGCCGCGATGGCAGCCGCCCGGCAGTGGGTGTACGAACCAACCCTGGTAAATGGCGTCGCGATCTCAGTGATTACGACGGCCAACGTGCGCTTCGTCCTCACGCCCCGTACTCCGCCACCTGAGCCTGCGCCTATCCGTGTAGGCGGGAACATCAAGGCGCCGACCAGGACTCGCCACGTCACAGCGGTGTACCCGCCCGAGGCGCAGTCGGCACGCGCACAGGGAGTCGTAATCATCGAGGTAACGATCGACCCGAGCGGTCGCGTACGGGACGCGCGCCTTCTGCGTGGGATTCCCTTGCTCGATCAGGCAGCGCTCGATGCGGTCCGGCAGTGGGAATACACGCCAACGATTATCGATGGCGTGGCGGTGCCGGTCATCATGACGGAAACGGTTCAATTTGCGATCAAATAGGAGCGTTTTGCGCGTCAATCGAGGAGTGAGCGAATGAGCACACAGTGCCCGAACTGTGGAAAGAGAATGGATTCGAGCTGGCGTTATTGCCCGTACTGCGCCAGGGAAGAAGAAGGCAAGAAAAAGGACTCAGTTCAGTCAGCCAGCCCGGCGGAGGCTTCCATGGCAAACGAGCGACAACACACACGCGTGGCGAGCAATATGGGCTCGCCCGGCGACCGAAAGACCGAAATCTATTCCAATCCGGCTCCAAGTCCCGCGCCGCGCGGCGCAGCGGACAATCGAAAGATCGTCGGAGTGCTGCTCAGTTACAGTTGGAATCCGTATGGAAAACTGTATGAGATCCGCCAGGGGCGGAACCACATTGGCGCCGGCGAGATTCGAGGGGAAGACAGGCCGGTCGATGTGCAGTGCCCCAACGACTCCCTGCTGTCCTCGGATCACGCGATGATCCTGGTGCAGGACGGCCGTTTCTACATCGAGGATCTGGCGTCGGTCAATGGCACGAAAGTCGACGGCGAGCCGATTCCTCCGGGGCGCCTGGAGCCGCTGCCAAGCCCCTCTGAGATCAGGGTGGGCGAGACCGTCTTTACGTTCGTCCGCTTCGATGTATCGGCCGGGGCGGTGCACGTGGCAGCAACACCTCGGGCCGAGGAGAAACCGCCGGAGCCGAGGGCTCCGACGAAGCTGGTCTAAAGAGAACGCATCGGCTCGGCTGGCTCAGGCCGCTCAAGGGACTGATACTGGGAGTGTGTACGACGAGCGGCTGCGGACCGTCACCTTCACCTGACCGGGCACATCTGCGGTAACCCGGATTAGACCGCTTGACCTGGCCTGCTCGGGTATAAAACCAAGCAAGTACTGATCGCGCATGTCGCGAACGACTTCATCCAGCACGGTCGAGATCTCGTCGACCGTGCGCAGGACGAAGGCCGATCCGCCCGAGTCGCGTGCCAGGCGTCCCAGTTCGTCATTAGAGTGTCTGTCTTTGGGGTCTACGGACAGTCCGATGGTGTAGACGACGGCACCCACTTCGCGCACGAGAGCGGCAGTGTTCTGGTACGAGTTCCGGCTGGCGTTGTCTGCCCCATCGCTGATCACGATCAGCGCCTTGCGAACCGCCGTGCCCAGGCTCAGATGACGCATGGCGTCCATCACCGCGTCATACAACGCGGTGGTTCCCGCCGCTCGTACCCCCGCGACGGCAGCCTGCAGTTCCGTTGCGTCACTCGTAAACGGGCCGCTCGTAAAGATCGATCGACTGACCTTCTCGTTGAAATTCACGACAAACAGCTCGTCAGTGGCGCGAGCGGATCGGGCGAACCGCGCGATCGCATCGGTCACAATCGACAGCTTTTGACGCATGCTGGCACTACGATCGACGACCAGTCCGAGCGTCACGGCGGCGTCTCCCCGCGCGAATGTCGTGATCACCTGGGGGCGCCCATCGTCGTAGACGTGGAACTGCTCTTTCGACAAGCCCGTGATGGCGCGCCCTCCGGCTCCGTTCACTGACACCGGGACGACGACGACAACCGTGCGTGAGGCGAAAGTCGCCTGGGCGACGAGGGTTGCGAGGACGACAAGCGTTCTCATCTTGTTCGACGAACTGCCGTTCGGAAGCGCGTGCCACAGCGTTATCTCGAGTACGATGTGGCATCAAGATCCTGGCACAGGCCTGTGCCGACGTGCCAGCCTCCCCGATCCAGAATCGTTATACAGGGCACCACTCGACATCATGACGGAAGAAAAGGCTCCTAAACCTGGCCCGAGCACAGGAGGCCCGGCACGACCACGGCACGGCTTGCTGCCGCCGATCGTTGTCTGTTGTCTAAGTCTCGTATGTGGAATGAGTTCGTGCGCAGCCCCCCCTGACGTTTCCAATACTGGAGTCGGTCGGCAAGGGTCAGACAGCAGCGGGTCGGAAGCAGCTTCCCCTCCTGTTTCGGCAAGCGAACCGGCCACGCCTGAAACCGAGGTGCGCGACAGCGCAACTCAGGGCGGGGGCGAGGCAACGCCTCAGGCAAACCCTGATTCGAGCCGCCCGGTGCGAGCCGCCGGCGGAGAAACCCCTGTGGTCGTGTCTGCACCGGCGCTTCAGCCCGCCCCCGACGTGCCTTCGACGACGACGATCGCGCCTCCCGTGAGGACCGTGCCAGTCGCACCGGAACCGCCGGTTGAAGTGCCGACCGCGCCGCTGACGCCGGTTCCGCCACAACCACAACCAACGCGCCCCGTGTATGGCGGGCCGGTCTCCGGCAAGCTGACCTGCAACGGGACGCCGGTAGTCCAGAACGGCGAAGTCGTGTTCGGTGGTTTGCCGCCGGGTCGCCTCGAAATCAATTACGACACCGAGGTCTGGGACTTGCGGATCCGCCCCGATGAGAACGACACGCAGAAGCTGGTGTTGAGGAACAAGCGTGCAGGCGTTCGACGCAACTGCACGATCTCGTGGAAGTTGGTTGAATAAGGAGCTCGTCATGATCACGACAACGCGAAACCATGTGTTGCGGCTGCTGGTCACACTGACCTCTGTGGTTGTGTTCAGCCCGCACCCCGCCATATGCGCGCAGGTAGCGTTCATCCCCGCCGATACCGAGGTGGTGATCCGAACGACCGAACCAATCGACACGCGCGAGGCCGATCGGAATCGGGAATATGTCGTGGTGTTGGACGAGCCGCTGGTGGTCGAAGGAAAGCAATTGGCGCCAAAAGGCGCGGATGCCGTGCTGCAGGTGACTGACGCGAACAGCGTGAAGGGCGTCAGGGGCCGCGCCTCTCTCATGCTGCAACTCACGGCGGTCACCATCGATAGCCATCGTGTGCCTGTCACCACTGCGCGCGTTAAATCAGAAGGGGGCTCGCAGGCAGGCAAAGCCGCAAAAGCGGGTATCGGTGGTGCGGCGGTTGGAGCGCTCGTCGGCGGAATCTTCGGTGGTAAATCCGGTGCACTCACAGGCGCCGCGGTCGGCGGAGGTGCAGCGGTCGGTGTCGTGGCGGTCACCGGCCAACACATTCAGGTGCCGGCTGAAACACGGTTGACATTCGTGCTGGCGGACAAAGCGTCGATCGAACATCCATGAGCGTGCGCGGAGAGTCCCGGCGCACTGAGCCGATGGATAGGGAACGGAAATGCGACCTGGTGACCAGATTCGGGATTACGTGCTCGAACAGTGCGTGGGCCGGGGTGGCATGGGCGAGGTCTGGCGCGCGCGCCAGAGGAGCCACCGACGGCCTGTCGCAATCAAGGTTATTCGAGAAGACGGGGACCAGAGCGGTAGGTTCCAAGAGCGCTTTGCTCGCGAAGCGCAGGCGATGGTCGGGCTCGACCATCCTCACATCGTTCCCGTGCGTGACTACTTTGTCTGGGACGGGACCGCGTGTCTCGTCATGGGTCTCATCGACGGTGGATCTCTCGAAGGTCGCGGTGCACTCCCGCTTGAGGTCGCGTTGCGGATCTCCGGCGAGGTTCTCGACGCGCTGAACTTCGCCCATCAACGTGGCGTGATCCACCGCGATATCAAGCCGTCGAACATCCTCCTTGACCAGCTCGGCCACACTTACATTACGGACTTCGGCATTGCTCTGGTTGCCGGAATGGAGCGACTCACACGGCTCTCGCGATCGGGGACCGCAGTGGGCACCCCTGAGTACATGAGCCCGGAGCAGATCGCAACACCCGGCGACATCGATCACCGGACCGACGTCTACAGCTTCGGATGCGTGCTTTACGAAATGCTCTCGGGGCAACCGCCGTTTGGAAGCCGCGATCAGGGGACGACTGAGTTCGAGCTGATGCAGGCGCACGTGACGCGCGCCCCCGCTCCAATCCGGCAACGCAATCCCACCGTGGACAGACAGACGGAGGCGGTGCTTCAGTGCGCCCTGGCCAAGGATCGAGACGAACGGTTTGCCGGCTGTGGAGACATGGCTCAGGCTTTGATGGGTCTGCAGCCTGTGCCGGTGGACCACCCGGCGCAAATCCGCCTGGCGCACCTGCTCTTCTCCTTTCACGGCAGGCTCAGTCGGTCGCAGTACTTCAAGGCGTCACTGGCGGTGGTCGCATACTACCTGTTGATCGCCTGGCTCATCTCGGCTTCCCCTACCGTGACCGACAACAGCTTCGCGATATCGGCTGCGATCCTCATCCTGATCGGTGTATGGGTCACCCTGGCGATCGCAGCTAAACGGCTGCACGACCGCAACCGCACAGCATGGGTGCTGTTGACGTGCGTGCTTCTCGTGCCCATTGTCTGGTTGGTGTTCGAGCTGTTGTTTGTTCCAGGAACAGTGGGTGCAAACCGATATGGTCCGGAACCATCCGAAGGCACCAGTTGACACACTGAGTAACGCGCGCTGAGCACGTTCGGGGTTCTCGTAGGAGAAACAGGCGACTACTTCGAATTGCCGGAACGTTCGGCGGCGTTCTTCGCGGCGCGCGGCCAGTCCGGTCTCAGAATCTCCGGGTTGATGACCTGGTTCTCGAAGTCCAGCCAGATCGTTTGATCCTTGCGACAGTCATATGCCCGGCAAGGCACGGGGCGCTGCTCACGAACCGTGCAGTGACAAGATGGCCGTTCGAGGTGCGTGCAGTACCCTTCTGACGTTTGCTCGATGATATAAGGCTGTCCGAGGTCCCAGTGAACAATACCTTCTCGGATATCCTGCCTGGAAAGGGCGAACGGCAGGCGGCAGCAGGACGCGTGGCACAAGTGAATGCGATTCTCGCAGTCGATTCGTGCTTCGCCCTCGAAGGCGTACTTGTCGACTCCCGGATCCTCCTGGATAAGAACACCGACACCCTTCTCGCTGTTCTTCTTCGCGAGTCGCTCACTGACCGCCGGCACGCGCCCGTCCAGCTCCTCAATCGAGATCAGCCCCTTCTCGTTGAGCAGCTCGATCAAAGCATAAAGAAATGATGCAACTTCAACGGCCGCCCTGCTGTTCTCGCTCAGTCGAGCGTGTGCGTAGAGCAAACCTTCCGCCACCTGCCGTCGAAGATGCTCGTCCCCGTCTGTGTCGGTAGATTTCATTTCCTTCGACTCCTTCATTGCATGCCGATCCTACGAGCACCTATCGATCGGCCGTTTAGCACTACCCACTATAATCAGCAGTGAGGTGAATACTCATTCTCGTCTCGTAGCGTCTTCGATAATCCATGGCCGATCGAGTGCACCTCGCTTCGTCACTTCGTGTAACGGGACGGTGCGGACGATAGAAACGCGTGTGCCGTCAGTAACGTGTGTGGCAGGTACAGCGCGTGCCGGCCGATCAGCAATAGAAGGTTGGCGCGCTCAGTCGCGCAGGGCGCACGATACCATGAGACCCCGTTCTAACGCAGCCGCCGTCCATCCTAAAGCGGGAGCATCCGCAGTAACGCCGAAGATAACTTCTAGGGATCGCTTCGATGTGGCCCTGTAGGCTTCGGCCCGCGGGCTGACGTCCGCTCGCTTCGCGTTCGATAGAAACTCCTCGATCGTTAAAAGGACGGGTTGATCGTTAGCAGGACGGGGTTCCTACTTAGAGCTTCGCTGGAGACCGTCGTGAACATGGTGACTCGCCGGTGGCAGTATCTTCGAACGCCAAGAAGACCCAAACCAGTCATCAGCGCCATTCTCCCGTCACGACTGGTCGAAAATATTCGGCACATGCCGAGCGGCCGTTAAATACTTCACGTGGTATTCACGACACCGATGGAGGCAACTTATGGCTCATCGCGGATCAATAAGCCTTCAAGATGCCAGGATGCTTCTGGCGAGACGCCAGCTGAAGACCTGAAGGATCGCGAGTCTCGGTTGACACTGCAAGCGGACCCGGTTGATCAGGTCGGCGGCCGAATCGCAGACGCGTCATGCGCGGCAACGCATGCCGAGACACTGAACGTCTGGGGGCGAAGCGAGTTTCCGGCGCAAGAATCGCTCCTGCGGCTTCAGCGGAATTACGGTAACCGCTACGTTGGCGACGTGCTGCGTCTGGCGGCGAAGAAGGCGCCCGACGCAGCGCAGAGCGTCGGCGCCGAGGGAGGCTGGGCGACCTTCCTGCCGGGAACGACGGGCGATGAGAACTCAACTCTCTACGCTGGCGAGAAGGGCTTCACCGTCCAGATGCTCAAGTTCATCCCGGTCCAAGCCGGCAAGACGTTCGGCTACTACAAGGATGCCCACCTCAAGACGGTCATACCAAATCTCGCGCCCATCGACAAGAAGCTCCGCGAGGCGACGACAAAGCAGCAGGAAGCTAAGGACAAGCTGGACACGACCCTGCCGACAATCCCGTCCTATTACCGAATCTGGGGCGAGCGCCTTCAGTACTGGGAGACGCGAGCGCAAGGCCTCGCCGCTAACCGCGCTAAGGAGCCGATGCTCTGCGAGGACTTTAACGCAGGCGTCCCACGCGCGAACCAGGTGTTCCTCTCGCTCGCGAAGCTCGAGGCGCTGCAGGAGGTGCTGGGGGTGAACTCTCCGGCCGCCATGAGCCGAGCAGTTGTCTCGAGCCTGAAGGAGGCTGAAGCGATCGCGGAAAAGGTGCAGGTGAAGGGCTCGGCTGGCGACTTGGACGTGCCGGCGGCCGACGCGCAGGTGACGTCGGCAACCAAAGAGCTGACGATCGCTCAAAAAAAGATGAGCACAGCGTGGATAGGCGTCCAGCGGACGCTCGTCCTCAAGCGGGCGGCCGAAGTCAGCGCCGAGGGCGAAGACGAGCGTAAGCGCCTCAAGGAGATCACCGATACGATCACTACGATCAAGAGAATCGGCGCGACGATCGACGTGTCCATGGCCGTGATGGGTGTCGGGCTCACCGGCGCGACCGAGGGCGGCGGTTTGATCGGGGCGATCGAGGGAAAGGCGCGAAGTCCTTCACGAAGGACGCCATTACTGGCGAGGTCTCCGCGACGGGCGGCGGTGTCCCGAAAGGCGTCTCCGAAACGAAGGCGGCGATCGAGAAGGCATCGGGAATCTCCATCCCGACGAGCGCCGGCGACATCCTCGAGACCGCCGCCAAGATTTACTACTCGAGCGAGCTCGAGCAGATTCGCAAGACGCTCGCGATCCTCGAGAACGAGGTCACCGCGCACAAGCAAGTGGCCGAGGATCTCGGCACTGCCCAGGCGCTGAAGGCATTCAGGGACGCCACCGAGGAGTTCGCGAAGAAGACTGAAGACCTGCAGAAGCGCCTGCTGGCCCGTCAGCAGGCGTATCTCAAGTTCGGCCAGCAAATCGACGAGGCCGCGATGAAGGATCCGAAGTTCACAGGCTCGGCGCCCGGTAAGGGCAAAGAACGGTTCGCGACTGTCATGGTTGTCACCGCGGCGGTGCGTGAAGTCCTCGCAATGGCCGAGGGGGCGAAGGCCGGCTTTCCGTGGGACTCCGTGGGGCTGTCGCTCCAAATCGCGGCGATGGCGGACGCGGTCGGGATCACCGACGAGGAGGGCAAGCCCCTCGTCCGCATGCACAGCCAGCTTAGCGCTTTCGAGGGGAACGTGAAGGCGCTTGAAACGGACCTCGGTCCGATCGAGGCGGCCGGGAAGTCGATGATGGTCAAGCTTGGCATGGGCCAGGAGGCCGCCGGCGCCTACTAACCGACGCGGCAAGAAGACGTCAGGCGTAAAGATCCCATCCAGCGGGATCAGAAGCCGCTACAAGGCTTGGCTCCGAACAGGTCGCGGTTGTAATTGGCATCGTGGTCCCTTGGGCACGCCGATGCCGGGATTGGGGCGCCTTGCCAGCCATGCCTATGCGTGTCGTTTCGCGCCCCTAACGCCTCGCGTCGAGCCACCCCGGGAGCTTTCCTGATTCTGAGGTCGGCTCTCTCTCCAAGAGGCGGGAAAAGCCTTAGGGCGACGTGCTCGAGTTCACGGGAACCAATGTCTTCATGATCATTAAACCCTCCCAGCGGCAGAACACGTAAACTCGTCTCGCTGCCATCTGGTCACTCTGCGGCCCGTAATTCGCTTCCACCGCCTGGAGCAGCATCTTTCGTGTAACAGGGTCCTTCTCCTGTTCGGCTTCTTTCTTCTTCTGCTCGTACACCTTTTGCGCTTCTTCATCGCCAAGCATCGGCGCCACACCCCCGCCTGCCGGAGTGGGACCAACCGCGTGCGCGCCGGCACCGCTCTTCTTCACAATGCGTACGTCGGGGAACCGATTGTGGATCTCGGTCTCGACGGACGTGGCGCGTTTCTGCGAGAGTTCTTCGTTCAGCTTTTGCCGCGCGGGATTTGTTGATGCCGTTCTCCAACTGCGGCTAGCCATTCCAACCACCTCGAATTCGAGACGAAAGTTCTTGTCCGGATCGATAGATTGGTCTTGCAGCTCCTTCGCCATAGGGTCAAGTTTCTGCTTTTTGAAGTCGTAGACGGTTTTATGTAACTGATCGAGATAGCCGGCGGCCGCCGACGGCACAACAGCATCGCCCGTGTTGAACGGACCGATAACTACTTCCCATTCCCGGAAGGACTTCGAGAGCTGATTCATTTCCTTCAACTCGGGCGGCGGCGTGACATTGGTTTCACCGCGACCAATTGCCTTCCCGAGCCCGGCTCCGATACTCACGTCGACACCCGCGTCGGTCTTGGTGCCGGAGATAGACCCCGTCAGCCCGGTGATAAACGGAAAGCCGACGTCGCCGCTCGGTGTGCCATTGAAAACCACGGCCGTGAGGCCGGGCAACGCGCCACCGGCAGGGCCTACGTGAGCCTTGGCCGAGGTCTTCACAACGGTGACGACGCCCGTGAAGTCGTTGCCGCCGCAATACCGCGTGGGAGTCGGGTCCGCCGAGGCTGTGCCCTTGATGTCGAGCGACAACAGCCCGCCGCCGAGACCACCTTTAGGTTTGACTTTCTTACCCTGCGTTTTCGTCGCAGATATACCAGCGTTGATCTCGACGGCGGCCAGTGTGTAGTCTCGATTCCACGCCCATCCGAAGGCGTTTGTGTAGGAGATCGTGACCGTCGGCACAATCTTCTCGATGGCCTTTTCGGTGATGGTCTTCGCCGCTTTGAGTTCCATCGTGTACTTGTGGCCGGGTTTCTGGTACGTAATTCCGAAAAGCTGATCCATGACCGTGGGCCAACCGGTCCCGGACATGGCCACCATTTCGTTTAGCAGTTTCATCCGGAGAGGGCCCAACTTTTCCGTGGCGTGTTTGGGCATCCATGATTCGACCGTTTCATTCCAACGCGCGCCCGCGCGCCGGGCAGCCTCCCCAGGAATGCTCCTGCCGTCCAGCGGACTCTGTTTGTATTTGCTGAAGGCGTCGCACTCCGCGCTCACTTGGGCGACCAAGGCATCCACCTTGCTCGTGTCGGCGTCGGACGGCGCTTGGCGTTGAATTGTTGTGTACCCCGGATGGGTGACCCATCCTCCCGCTGAACCCAGCGAAGGCTTGTCCGGCGGTTCTGCGGGGCATCCTAGCGCCAGAAAGGCCGTCATTCCAAACGCGGCGTCAACTGGTTCCAGTTCTTCAGCGGGTTCGCTGGAACGAGTTTCAGCCGTTGCGACTCTCATCACGAATTGGAGGTGCCGGTTACCCTGAACACTTCCGATGCTCTTTGCGAGCGCGAGTCGTTGAGCACTCAGAAGACGATTGTCGATCAGTCGGGCCGCTTGAACTTCGACCGGCCCAGAACCAGCAGCAGCAGCCACAAGCTGCTCAGAAAATTGTTGCGGACGGGCATCCTCAGCCGCTGGCTCTTGTGCGTCCGCGTTCAAGTTTGCGGACGTTCTTGCTTTCAGTTGGGATATCGTGCCTTGGCTCTCTTTCACCGGAACTCCTACTCACCGACCTGACTTGCTTGAGTCGATCGGAACGTTGTGAGAGTGACAGATGTCGCTGCGCGCAGAAAGCAAGCAGCGAGCATCGGCGCCACTGCGCTTACGATGCAAGGCCGTAGGAAGACTGCGGGAAATATTAAGGACGAAACGAAGTACTACTCCCCGGTGATTGAACGCTCCTTATACCACCTGATCATGATCGCGACGATGGGAGTTTCCCTTTTTGGGTCGCCAACCATTTCCTGATGCCACCACTCATATGCCTGAGCAGGCACCGACTCCAGTGGCGCGATCGGCTGAGCTCGAACGCTCCTACACGCTCTGTCGACTGTGCGCGTGTACTCGAGACGCGTCGACTCGCGTCGGGGTTTCCAATCACGGCGAGTGTTCGTTCCACTCAGGTTCAACGTTAGCTTAATTGTTGGCGTCCCAGCGATGCGTACTCCTGCTCGGACATCGTCCGTCAGCGCTGGAGGTATGGTAGACAGGTGATAGACTCCGTTTACCGACTCCGTCCATTCAGGGCTGGGGAGAATCTTCATGGCTGCGAACGAGGCCACCGGCGACCGGACGTCGCGGGGCTGTCGTGTCTTCATCTCCTACAAGAGGGGCTCGGAGCCTGACGAGTCGCTCGCCGCGTTTCTCTCCGAGTCGCTTGCGAGTCAGGGCCACGATGTCTTCATCGACGTCAAAACTCCTGTTGGCGGTGAATGGTCGGACACGCTCGAGAACGAGATCACCAAGTGCGACTTCTTCGTGGTTCTATTGACGAAAGCGTCAGTCGCACCGGGGTATGTAGTCGCCGAGACTCTGTTCGCCAGGGAGACCGAGGTCGGTAATGGGCGCCCCAAGATCCTGCCGGTTCGAGTCGCCTACACGGAGCCCCTGCCGCTCAATCTGAGTGGAGCTATTGGTCATCTGCAATACGTCCTATGGAACGACTCTAGCGGCAACGAGCGACTTCTCAGTGTCCTTCTCCAAAGGATTACGACGTCCCTTGGCGCCGCAACACGGCCTACTGCACTCCTGCGGGGTGATCACTTCATCATTACGGAAAGTGTTTGGCAATCAGCAGGGTGGCTCGAGTCTCTGGCCGGCACAACGATCGTGCCTGTCATATCCGGCGAGGAATCGAGCCTCGCGGTCACGCGTGCACACGGTCCGGGATTTTTCGGGCTCAAGGTCGAGAACTCTGGAAATCTCGAAGTCGCGATTTGGAAAAATGCAAGTTATCGAGAGGTCAAGAGCCTGCCAGGGCAGTTCGTCGAGATGCTGCAGGGCGACCAGAACAAGTGGTGCTTCGCCAGCCACCGGCCCGACGAGCCCATCCTGCTCAAACGCCCTGACGGACGCAAGGACCCTATCGTCGTCACCTTCGATCTAGAGGTCGTGCGAGCGGTCTGGACAATTGCTCACGAGCGGGGCGTTCATCGCGAAAGCTTCTTGATCGTCATGAAAGAGATGTCGGCATAGTGACGGAGGCCGCACGATGGACGGGTCGGACAATGCACTCTGGTTCAAGATCAATGAAGATATTCACGGCGGAGAGGTCGTCTACTTCCGGCGGCGTAACGGCAAGTTGTGGAAGCTAGGTGATGGGACCTTTGGCGTCGTCTACGTCGTTCACAGCGATCTGCGCGGCAACGACTTCGCCGTCAAGCTTCTCTACGACAACGAGGCCACGCTCCCCCGTCAACTGCCGCGTCTCCCACCAGAGGCAGTATCGGCCATCACCCAACGAGTGCTTGAAGAGCACCAATGGCCTCCCGACCGCGCCGGCAAATTACTTGAGATCGTACTCGCCAACTACAAGAACCCCGTCGCGGTGACGCTCGCGCTGGCGACAGCCGACCTGTCGGGTTGGGAATCCATACTCGAAGCGATTCGCAAGCGCGCCAACTCCGCGGCTGTGGAACGCTTCAACCGGGAGTCCAGAGTCTCGGGCATCATTCGCTCTGATCAACTGAGTCGAGCCTTGAACGCGCAGGTCAGCGGGACGGTGGACATCATCGGCAGCACGCAGCGGTTTCGTTCATATCCTGCCTATGCGCAGCTCAAGCGCGAATTCGACGAACTGGGCGTGTCCGTATCCGATTTCGCCCTCGTGATGGACAAATACCAGTTCAGCATGAAGGACCTGCTGGAACGCGGGCCTGGTGAGGCCTACTGGATCGCGCCATCTGTGTTGGAGGAGGTGTTCGCGAAAAACCCCGTTCCCGATGCGCTCTCGGCCGTCATGTCGACGAGATCCGAGCTCGAGCGCCTGGCAGGACAGCAGACATCCCTCAGTCCCGAACAGCGGCGACGGCTCTCTGAAGCTATCGAAGTGCCGCCGGCAGGCTATGAGCTGCTGAGGCGGATGACCTTCGAAGATCGCATTCGCACCGCGTTGCCATTTCTGCGTGACATCGTCGTCGGGCTGAGTCGGCTGCATCGCGTCAGTTACCAGAAGGGCGGCCCCCTCTTCCACCTCGATATAAAGCCCGCCAACATCTACATCAAGCACGACGACGCGAAGGGCATCGTCTGCGCGCTGGGCGACCTCGGGTTCTTGCCGCCGGAGCCCACGCTCGATCGCACGATGGACACATCTGTCGACGACCTGCCACTGGGGACCCTTCATTTCCGCTCGCCGGAGCAGAAAGAGCACTTCGACGTCGCGAACGTCGAAGTGAACATACGCGGCAATAACGTGTTTCTCGACATTCGCGATCCCAAATTCAGCGGCAGCTTCATCGAAAAGGGCGACAGCGTGCTCTTCAGCCGCGACGGAGCTCGCATTCGTCACATCATCGAAGAGATCATTCCCAGCACACCAACCTCGCCCATTCGCGTCCAGATCGCGGCGCGTTCCGATCAGGCCACTAACGGCGAGCAGACTCAGGTCATCTTCTTGAAGCGACAGGAGTACCGGACCGACCTCTTCGGAGTTGGCGCGATTGCCTTCGACCTGATCTCGTGTGGCAAGTCGTCGGAGCGTTTCTATGAAAGCATCCGACGGTTCGAGTTCGACGGCAACGACCGTGGCAGCGTCGAGAGCACGGTCGGGAAGTACCGTCGCGTCAAGGATGGCCTGGCCGATGAGCCCGAGCTCATTCACATCTTCGAGCCGTTCCGACGGGGATCCGATTACGCGCCAGAAGCCTTTGTGGAGTTGGTCCTGCGGTGCATGCTGTACAAGGCGGATAAGACGTTCTACGCGCCGTACGAGTCGAAGGCGCCGACCACCGAAGACATCAACGCCGCCCCTTTCTTCGAGGACCCTCGCAGCAAGGCGATCACGAGCGCGCTCGCCTACATCGACAACGAGTTGGACTTCAAGAACAACGCCTTCACGTTGAACAACCCACTGGTGACGCTGAAACCGCCGAAACCGCCGGCGACGAAAGTCGATCGCCTCGAGACCATCATTAACCGGCTACAAGAGCCGCCGTATAACTGGAGGCTGAGGCTCGCCCAGGGCGCCTATTTCTATGAAAAATTGACTGCCCTTGTCCAAGACCGGACTAAGGCGGCCGATCACCCGTATCTGTATCAGATGTTGCCGGCGGGCATCCGCTACGTGCCACAGAACGAACAGTCGCCGTTCCAGTTCGCCTACTCGGCCTACATCACCCAGCGCGACTACGAGAACGACCTGGTCGTCGGCGACATGGATAAGATGTTGAAAACCGTCACGCATCCCTTCGTGCCCAACCAGGTCGCATTCGCGCGTCGCGAGGTCATGTTGACAAAGATGCCCGACCGCGGTGGGACAGCGACGCAAAAGGGCGAACGATGTGCGCTGCGCTTCCTCGACGCCGCCTCCTACAGCAGGGCTCAGGTGCGCGACTGGATTGTCTACCGGACGCTCGACGATGAGCGACATCTCTGGCAGATTGTCGAGACGCTCGATACGCTGGGGCGCGACCACATCGTCGTCGGCCCAGTCGCACCGTCCACGCGCCTTTTGTTCGGGCCCGGGCAGGATGAACAAGTCGAGGCGCTGTATTACAGCCGGCTGGTTCCTGCGAAGTACTACCTCGACGTCCTCGCGCTATATTTGCTCAATCTTCTCATCGCAAACTCTCCGTGCACGATCAACAACAGGGAGAAGATCAACGTCGATAACCTCGCCGGCGGAATCGACGCCGACCATCAGGAGCCGGGCATATTGCACGGGATCTCCAGTTTCGTCGCCAAGCACCGGCGGCTCTTCGACGGCAATCATAAGAACGGACTGCACGACATCTTCGACTTCATCGCCCAGGTCTACGTCAAGTTGACATGGCACGACAGCAGTACGTCCTACTACGGCAAGGCCGTCACTGGCCGCGACGTCGATGTCGACCCCAGCGAGTTCCTGCTGGATGTCGTCAACGACGCCAAGATGCTCAGGAACAAAGTGGAGGACTTCCTGTCGGTCCCCCGGAACACCTTCGAAAGCGAACAGCCCTCATCACGCAGACTGCTGAACGTCGGGGAGCACGCCGAACGGGACTTTGCCGCACTCGCCGCCAAGCCCTTGGATATGAAGCAGCTGATCGCTCAAGCAACAGAACACAGTCGTTTGAGTGAGACCTGAGGGCACCGGCAGTGAGCTGACGTGGTTCATCCATAGCAGCCAGTCGCGCAGCGCTTTCGCTGCAACCTTGTCCCTGAGCCGAAACTTCTATGTGTGTGGCCGCTCTTTGGTGCGCTCTTGATGTCGGCCTTCTTCGCGTGTTCACGCCTCGCACAGTTGTGTCGCTTGTCGAGGACCCGGCCGCGTCCGTTGTGATAGGTTTGCGTGACTCACGCGCTGTCTTCCTAGTAGGACCGCCGACCGAATGAGGCCAATCGAAAGGCAGGATAGCTAGAACTCGCTATCTGGGAGAAACCTATGGTGTTCATCGTTCGACCCTTCGGCGTGAAAGAGGGCATCGATTTCGACGCGGTCGACCGGCTGCTCATTCAGCCAGCAGTGAAGGAGGCCGGCCAGGAAGGCTATACGACGACGAACATCGCCGAGGCTGGAAACATTCGGGAGGACATGTTTCGGCTACTTGTAACGGCGGACCTCGTAATTGCCGACCTCTCGATTCACAATGCAAACGTCTTTTACGAACTCGGTATTCGGCATGGCCTCCGTCCTAGAGGCACTCTACTCATTCGAGCCGACGTGCACGCGTATCCCTTCGACCTGCAGACCGATCGCTTTCTGCTCTACGACAAGAATGAACCCGCAGCGGCAGTAAACAAACTGGCGAACGCGATCACAGCGACAATCGACTCCTCCGGCACTGACAGCCCGGTCTACAAGATGTTGCCGAGCCTCCCGGCGCCGAGTCCGACGGCTCTGCGCGTCGTGCCGCAGGATTTTCGCGAAGCTGTCGACTATGCCGCCGCTAAGAAAGAGCGCGGCGATCTTCGACTGTTGGCGCATGAAGCCGCCTGGTTCGGATGGGCTAGCGAGGGATTGCGGACAGTCGGCCGTGCGCAGTTCCAGCTGGCGGCATGGCCAGGCGCAAGGGATACGTTTGAGTCGCTTCGTAAGAGGCTGCCGAGTGACATCGAGGCGAACCAGCGGCTCGGCACGATTTACCAGAAGCTCGGGGACCTCGAGAAGTCGACACAAGCGATTCAGCGGGTCATCGACTCGCCGCAAGCGTCAACCTACGACCGCGCGGAAGCGTTTGCCCTGCAGGGCCGCAATGCCAAGACGCGGTGGCTAGCGAAGCTCGACGGGCTCGCTGGTGGCGAACTGCCGCGCGCGGCGCTGCGCGCGTCGGAGTTGCAGGAGTCGATCGAGTGTTGTGCCGAGGGCTTCGAACAAGATCTCAATCACTTCTATTCGGGTCTGAATGCGCTCAGTCTCCTGCAGATTCGCAATAGTCTGGCTGCAGCGCTGCCCGACGTGTGGGCGGAGCCATTCGAGACGGACGACGACGCCGTACGTGAGATGAGCCGGAGCAAGGCCCGATTCGAACAACTCGCTCAGACCGTGGAAATGTCGATCGCGGTGCGCGAGACATTCCTGAACCATCAGGAGCCGCCGGACGCTGAACAGCTGATGTGGGCGGCGATCAGCCGAGCCGATCATGCCTTCCTGACCGGGCGCAAGGCGTCGGCGGCCGCGGCTAAATACACAGCGGCCCTGTCAACGGCCCCCGACTTCGCGCGCGCCACGGCGCGCGCACAACTCGAGATTTTCCGCAAGGTGGACGTCCGTGGTGAGTTCGTCGCCGCGGCACTGGCGGCTATCGATGATCTGTCGAGACCGGCGCCGACGGCGGCGGCCGTCGCACCCAAGACCGAGCCGCCGAGCCGCGTACTGCTCTTCACCGGGCACATGGTTGACGCCCCGGATCGCCCCACGGCGCGTTTTCCTCGAACCCCCGCCTCTGAAGCGGCCGCTCGTCAGATGATTCGTGAAAGCATCGAGAAGGAACAGAAACTCGAGAAGGGCCGCATCGTCGGCGTCGCCGGCGGTGCGTGCGGGGGCGACATCCTGTTTCATGAGATCTGCGAGGAATTGGAAATTGCAACACGGCTGCTCCTCGCGCTGCCGCAAGGACAGTTCAGCGCGGCCTCCGTTCAACACGGCGGCGGCACCTGGGTCGAGCGGTTCAACCGATTGTGTGAGCGCGTCCCCCCGCGTGTGCTGGCCGACGACAAGAAGTTGCCAGCCTGGCTCGGCTCGAGACAGGACTATCAGATCTGGTCGCGCAACAACCTCTGGATGTTGTTCAACGCGCTGGCGCTCGACGCGAAGTCGCTCACGTTGATTGCTCTCTGGGACGGCGGCCCTGCAGACGGCCCCGGTGGGACCAAGGACGTGGTGCAGCTCGTGAGCTCCTACGGCCACAAGGTCGACCAGCTTCCTGCCGAGCGCTTGAAACAGTACGTCTAATTCCGCCTGTCGTCCGCACCGCGTTGCGTTGCGCCCTACTCCCGGAAAGAAGGGGCGCCCGTCGCTGACTTCGGCTCAACACTTTTGAGAAACCACTCAGCTTACAGAATCTCAGACGCGCCTCCAACGAACCCGCTCGCCGCGATTGTATCGCACCCGGTTTCTTAGACAGGACTCTGTCCTAATCACGCCGCCGCGAGCAATTCCTGTCGCGCCACTGCCGGCGTGCGGTGTCCGAGTCGCTCGATAAGCCACTCGGTGTTGTAGCGCGCGATGAACCCGTCGATGATCACCCGCGCCTCGTCGAGGGTCGCGAAGCGATGGAGCCACAAGCACTGCTCCTTGAGCGTGCGAATGAAGCGCTCCATCACGCCGTTGCATTGCGGTTCGCCGACGAACGACGGACTGTGCGTGATGCCCAGCTAGGTCAGTTCGTTCCGAAACGCATCGGCGACATACTGCGGGCCCCAATCGCTCCGCAGCGTGAGCCCCCGCGCGACGCCTTCGCAAACGCGCCGAAGGCGTGCTGCACCCCCTGATGAATCGGCTCCAGCGCCGCCCAGCGGTCCCCGAGCTTCGCCGCGTGCCAGCCCACGATGTCGGCGCTGGCGTGGTCGATCGCGCCGAAGAACCAGCACCAGCCCTCGCGCTCGGTATAGAACCGCGTCGCATCGGTGCCCCACATCACGTTCGGCCGCGCGGTCGTGATGGTGCCGGCATGCGCGGCATCCCCGTGCCGATGGCCGGCGCGCTGGGGCGCGAGCAGCCCGTGCTGCCGCATCACCCGCAGCACCCGATTCCGCCCGATATGGTGGCCCCAAGCGCGCAGCCGCACGCGCACTTTCCGATGGCCCTCCCCATGAAACGGCGTCGCCGCAAGCACGGCCCGGATCGCGTCCACGAGCTCGGCATCCGACGCCGCGGTCTTCGGTCCGCGCTTGCCGACGACGGCCGCCCGCGCGTCACCCGCCGTCTGCGCGTCGCGCGTGGCACGCGGTACACGCGACACACCATCGTCAACGGATACCGACGGCCCGTCGTCGGGCTCGATTGCTGACTCATCGCCCGCGCTTCCGCAGCTCCGCCCCGTAGCCTTTTTTTTCGAGGAGATCTTCCGCCAGCTCGAGCCGCATCATCACTTCGCCCAGCTTGGCCTGCAGCCGACGGACCTCCCGCGCGTCGGGATCGCCCTGCTTCTTTAGTCCGTGCGTCCCCGTTGCCAGGAACACCCGCCGCCACTCCTCCAGTTCGTGCGCCGGCACCTGCGCGTCCCGCGCCACCGCCTCCACTGCCTCGCCACGGAGCAGCCGCAGCACCAGCTCACTCTTGCGCACCGCACTCCAGCGTTCCGGGATCTCTATGGGCGCCTCCGCGCCTGTCGGCGCTCCGGCGCTGCCTTTCTTTGCTGCCATCGCTCCCTCCTGGACGACCCGCGTCGTCAGTCTAAACGCCTGTCCAGGAAAACCGGGTGCGCTTTACATCGTCCGTGACGTTCCCAGCAGGCGGCCGTGGCGTGGACCAGAATCATGATGGGCAGATTGGCACGAGCGAAGGACTCGAAGCCTCCTCACCGCGGCGTCTGCAACTCGTTCGCGAGGGCGTCCTTCAGACGGTCGCCGACCTCGTGCAGCTCGTTCGCGTCATCCAGACCGGCGTAGACATCGACGACGATGGGCGATCGGACCTCGATCCGTCGCGGATCTACTGGCTCGGACAGTCGCAGCCGGGGGGGGCTTGAAGTTGGTGGCGCCGCTCGGGGGCTCGTATGGCATCGACCTGTTTGCAGTGGAACCTGCTATCAAAGCGGCGGTGTTCAACGTACCGTTCGGCATATTCGCAGAGAACCGACGGATCCCGGCGGGAAGCCGGCCGCTCGCGGGCGCACTGCTGGGAACGCGGATGCCGTCGTTGTTGAATCCTCCGGGCGTGATCAGCATCGACGGCGTGCCGGTGTCCGGCCCGAACTACTTTCACGGGAATCTTCCGCTCCGGGATGGCGTCACGATGACCGTGGCGTTGCAGAACGGTGCGATCGAGGAAATCCGATCGCCAGCGACCAACACCGCTGCCGGAGCCTTGCAGCTTCAAACGTGGGCGGATCGCGCAGCATGGGCGGGACACGCGAGCAATCCAATCGCTTACGCATCGTCTCTGCGAGACGACCCGCTGGCAGGCATGCCGGTGAGGCCCGTGCTGATCGGATTTGCAAAGGGCGATCGACAGGTGTTCAACGCCAACACCACCAACATTCTCCGGGCCGGGGCGTTGACTGATCGCGCCACGTTCTTCGGCAACGACCTGGCGTTCGCCGAGAATCCAGCCGTCCCGAAGGATCCGCATGGATTCATGACTCGGATTGACATTCCTGCAGTCGCCGATATCGCTCGCGGTGTCCAGCAGCAGATTGTCACCTTCTTCAACTCTGACGGCACGACGATTATTCATCCCGAGCCGAACCGGTTCTTCGAAGTGCCGGTTTCGACACCGCTACCCGAAGGGCTCGCGTACATACCATGACGCGCTTGGAGGTTTCGGACCGGCGCCAGGAACAGGTCACGTTTAATTGCCGTGTGATCGGAACAGTACGAGACGGGAGGGTTAATCGAGCGGGATCCGGAAGAGATTTCTGTGAACGGTCGTCTTTGTGTAGACGAAGGTGTCCGGGTCCGGTCCGAAGCTGACGAATCCCTGTGAGACAACTCGTACACCGGGAGCGCGGGCGACTTCCGATTCGGAGACGAGACGGTTGCCAGTGAAGACGGCGGGGAGCAACTGGCCCGCGGGAATCGGCAAGATGTAGGTCCGTCGCTCGTTGGCATCGGAAACGGACCCGAAGCGGATTTGCAGGCCGGGGACTGCCGGAAGCCAGGAGACGAAGCAGCTTGCACAGAGCGCGATCGTGGGGCCGCGACCGTGTAGCGGATAGAGAACGACGGGCCGTTGCACGCCGTCGACAGCCGTCGACGCCTGCACGGCGAGCCACTGCCCGTCCGGCGAAACGGACATCACGTCCACGATTGGATCCGCGAGCGCGCGCATGCGGTTTCGTGCCATCGAACGCCATCCGATCGACGTACGTCAGTGATCCGTCCCGTGCCGCCACGAGGATTTCGCCGTCTGAGAGGATCTGCGCGCTGGACACATTGGCGGCGAGTTGGCGGGGCGGCGCCTGCCCATCGAGCGGGGCAGCCCACAACACCGCCGCCCTGTCTGCTCCTATCGCCTTGAAGAGGACGCGACGGCGTTCGGCATCGATAGAGAAAACCGTGATGGCATGACCGCTCACGATCCGCCGGCGCTCGTTGGAGAACCGATCGACCGCCCACAATTCACTGGTCCGCGCGGCGAACGCACCAGGGCGTTCGCGGACCAGACAAAACACGATGCTCCCGTCACTCGAGAATTGCGGGAAGAATCCCTGCCCTTCCTCCGATAGAGGTCGATCTCCGTTGGCGTCGTGAATCCACCGTACTCGTGCCGTCTCCAACGGCAGTGATCAGGGAGCGCCCGTCAGGCGCCATCGCAAGTCCTTCTTCTTCGGATGCGCCGAATGTGATTTGCTGCAGGACAGGAGGTCTTTTGGACCTATACGTGAAAACCCACGTCCTTTTGGCCCTCGCGGGGCCATCGTCGGATCTGTAAGCGAAACTTGGAATTGGAGGCGCCGCCCGGATTTGAACCGGGGATGGAGGTTTTGCAGACTCGGCGCGGTTGTGGATCTTGTTGGCTGGCCTCGTCTTCTGGTACCGGGTGCTAGTCGGTTTTCCCTGGTGTTTGGGCCCGATTGGCCCCAACTTGGACCCAAGTTCGATTCTTCTGATCATGCGCCGTCGGACGAATCCTTTACCGGATCACTTCGATCTGCGCCTTGTGCCCGGGGGCCTTGCTCAAAGGCGCATCGCAGGTCACCAACGGGGCTTCGAGCGCTTCCGCAAGCGCCACGTACACTGCGTCGTATGCCGTTAGATTTGTCCGCAGTTGCCAGATGCGATCCAGCAGATCCACGTGGCCATGGCGATGCAGATCGAAGTCCGCGAGATCTACAAGGGTGGCCGCCGCTCGAGTATCGGTCACTTCCCCGGCCCGTGTTAACCGCCGCACAGCTTGGGCCACCTCGACGTCGAGCAGATGGGGAACGCACAGTAGATCGTCGTCGCGAAACAAGCGCGCCTCAACTCTAACTCCCAACGGTGTCTGAAGCAGGAATTCTGTCATCGCGGATGCGTCGACGACGATCATGCCGATTCACGTTCCTCACGAATGATCGTCGCCACAGTGCTTTTCAGCGTGACGCGTGACCGGGCGTGCAGCCTGGTCAGCATCTCCTCCCGTGTCGGACGCTCAGCCACACGCCGGAGTTCTGCGAGCAGATAATCGGAAAGCGATTGACCGGCTACCGCCGCGCGCGCTTTCAACTTCCGGTGCAAGGAATCGGGCACATTACGAACCTGAATCATCTTGGACATGTGTTCAGCATGCTTGCATGTGACTCACATGTCAATGGCGCCCGACGATCGGTCCACCGTTTACGCGGAGTTAACTGACTTCTCGAGTGCGGGCACGAGACGTTTGATGGCAACTCTAGCTTCGGCATACTCTGCCCGCGAGGCGCGACTTTCGTCCTGGGCGGCAGCGTCATTCATAGAGTTTCTTCCATGACGCGGAGTCTCCTCTCCACGTACGGAGCCATCGTACTGATCGCTGCGGTGTGGGTTGGATTGTTCAGTTCCCTTCAACCGACGCATGCCGTGGAGGTCGTCCTCAGTTTCATCGTGTTCTTCATGGCGATGACAGGTGCGATCGCGACGGGAAGCCGGGTTTCAGCAGGCGAGGCGCTCCACGGAAAGAAGTTCGCCGAACGCAGCCAGCGACTGGCTCACCCGTTCTCGACGACGAAAATTGCCGGTGAGTACCGAACATACAAGCAGTTCGTCACGGCCTCGACGGCCACGATCGTTGTGGGCCTGGCCACTCGGAGAGCCGCTCCTGTGGTGCTGTCTGCAATGGCTCTCAACACCGCGCAGTTCTTTATGTTCTGGAGAGCAGCGAAGCGCGTCCCTCCCAGCGTCCTCGTGCTCGGGTCCTCGTGTCCCACATTCGGCGCGGACGTGCACGCCCTTCGGGCGGCGCTGCACCCGCATCGCATCATCGTCCTTCTCGACATCCCCGAGTCGTCGCCACGTCAAGACATCGATCGGCTGGATAACTTTCGTACCACCGGTGAATGGCACCCGCTGCTTCACGTGCTACTGGAGGCCGCGCCCGTCGTCGTTATCGACGCCCGAGTGGAGACGTCGAATCTGACAGTTCCTGGCGGCGGGCAAGGCTTCCGCTGGTCGTCCCCAGGTGGCATAGCAAGTAATTCACTTGACTTCAAGTGCACGTGAAGGTCGACGCTGGATGAAAGACGGGAGGAGCCCAATGACATCGAGCGTCGACCTCGAAGCGTACTTCGAGCGAATTGGCTATTAGGGTCAGCGCGCGGCAACTCTGGAGGCTCCTTCGAATGCGTCTTGCAGTTGCGCGATGTCGAACTTCTTCATCTTCAGGAAAGCGTGTGTGACCCGCGCCAGCTGCTCGGGCGTTCCCTTCTCCATCATCTCGTTCATGGCGGTCGGTACGATCTGCCACGACAGCCCGTACTTGTCTTTCACCCACCCGCATTGCTCCGCGGTGGGGACAGCGGAGAGCTTCTCCCAATAGTGGTCGATCTCCGCCTGCGTCTCGCACGACACCATGAAGGAGATTGACTCGTTGAACTTGAAGAGTGGTCCAGCGCTGATCGCCATGAACGGTTGACCGTTCAGCTCGAAGGCCACGACATCGCAATCGCCCGAGGGTGTGTCACGGAGTGTCCTGACGCTGGTGATCTTCGAGTTCGGGAAGACCGAGCAATAGAATTGCGCGGCTTCTTTGGCTTCCTTGTCAAACCAGAGATGCGGTGTGATTGGTTTCATCGTCCTTCTCCACTTAGTGTCCCGTTGGTGCAGCTCTCGATAGTCCCGGCCGCCGTTAGACTCGATCGCTGAGCAGCGCATCGAGCAGCTCGGGCATCGACCATCCGGGCGGACCGAGAAGCCAGCTCGCCCTCCTTCGCGCCTTCCCCCACGTCTCGGCGCTACCGTTTCGTCCCTACCCGCCGTAGCATTTGCGAAGGCGGGCGCCTCCGTCCGCGCGTTGACGTGGACCGTTTCAACTCCTCGAGGACGCCATCGAGGCGCTCGAAGCTGGCTTCCCAGCTCGCGCGATATCGCTCGAGCCATGCATTCGCCTCGGCAAGCGGTTTCCCCTCGAGACGACGGGGTCGCCGTTGTGCGTCCTGACCGACCGTGATCAGGCCCGCGCGCTCCAGCACTTTGAGGTGTTTTGAGACCGCAGGCTGACTGATCGCGAACGGTTCGGCGAGCTCAATCACCGATGCCTCGCCGCGCGCGAGCCGGGCCAAAATGGCGCGCCGCGTCGGATCGGCCAGCGCAAGAAACGTAGCATCGAGGCGATCTGATATTTGACTTTGCATAGCCTATCGGTTCAATAACCGTATAGTTATGTATTGACGATGCGAATGTCAAGAGGGCAGGAGGGACTGGACGTGTCAGGAGATGTCGAAGCAGCCTTCGTAG
>Ga0111539_10002463_pt1 | contig 24585 bp, 25 predicted proteins | sample RhiMethybrSRZTD1_FD_79667 | JGI IMG/M metagenome (GOLD analysis project Ga0111539, IMG submission 79667) | Populus rhizosphere microbial communities from Tennessee, USA - Rhizosphere MetaG P. TD hybrid SRZTD1 (version 2) (version 2) | ecosystem: Host-associated > Plants > Roots > Rhizosphere >...
GATCGCGATCATCGCGTTCGGCTTTCTGATCGAGCGGATTGGGCTCGCGATCACGGTGGCGGGGCTGGCCATGTTCGCGGCCTACGCGCGATCCGGCGTCAACCCGAAGGAGACGCTGGTGCTGGCGCTCGGCCTGTCCGCGTTTGCGGTCGCGGTCTTCGCCTATGCGCTGAACCAGCCGCTGCCGGTCTGGTGGGGCAACTGACGTGGATCTGTTCGCCAACCTGGCCACCGGTTTCGCCGCGGCCGCCTCGTGGCAGAATGTCGGCTTCGCCCTGACCGGCTGCCTGCTCGGCACGCTGATCGGCGTGCTCCCCGGCATCGGCCCGATCCCGACCATCGCGATGCTGCTGCCGATCACCTACGGGCTCGATCCGCTGTCCTCGCTGATCATGCTGGCGGGCATCTACTATGGCGCCCAGTACGGCGGCTCGACCACTTCGATCCTGGTCAACATGCCGGGCGAAGCCTCCTCGATCGTGACCTGCATCGACGGCCATCAGATGGCTCTGCAGGGCCGGGCCGGCGCCGCGCTGGCGGTGGCGGCGCTGGGCTCGTTCGTTGCGGGCTGCGTCGGCACCGTGTTCGTTGCGGCGTTCGGCCCGCTGCTTGCCGCGCTGGCGCAGCAGTTCAATTCACCGGACTATTTCTCGCTGATGGTGCTCGGCCTCGTCATGGCCGTGATCCTTGCGCACGGCTCGGTGATCAACGCGGTCGCGATGGTGCTGATCGGGCTGCTGCTCGGTCTGGTCGGAACCGACGTCAACAGCGGCGTGGTGCGATACACCTTCGGCATCTCGGCGATCTGGGACGGGATCGATTTTCTGCCGCTGGTGATCGGCATGTTCGGCATCGTCGAAATCATCCGCAATCTGGAGCGCGGCGATGTCCAGCGCAGCGCGGTCGGCGCCCGGTTCGCCGACTTGTGGCCGAAGCCCGGCGACCTGCGCGAAGCCTGGCGGCCGGTGCTGCGCGGCACCGGGCTCGGCTCGATTCTCGGCATCCTGCCGGGCGGCGGCGCCGTGCTGGCGGCCTTCGCCAGCTACTCGCTCGAGAAAAAGATCGCGGCCGATCCGAGTCGCTTCGGCCGGGGCGCCATGGAAGGCGTCGCCGGGCCCGAATCCGCCAACAACGCCGCGGCACAGACCTCGTTCATCCCGCTGCTCACCCTCGGATTGCCGTCGAACGCCGTGATGGCGCTGATGATGGGCGCGATGATGATCCAGGGCATTGCGCCCGGCTCCGCCGTGATGGAAAAGCGCCCCGACCTGTTCTGGGGCATGGTCGCCAGCATGTGGATCGGCAACGCCATGCTGCTGGTCATCAACCTGCCGTTGATCGGCATCTGGGTGAAGCTGCTGTCGCTGCCATACCGGCTGCTGTACCCGGCCATCCTGATGTTCTGCGTCATCGGCGTGTACAGCGCCAACACCGATCCGGCCAACCTGGTGATGACGGCCGTGTTCGGTTTGTTCGGCTACATCCTGCTCAAGTTCGGATGCGAACCGGCGCCGCTGGTGCTAGGATTCATTCTTGGACCCCTCATGGAGGAGAACCTGCGCCGCTCGCTGGTGCTGTCGCGTGGCAATCCGATGATCTTCATCGAGCGTCCGATCTCGGCGATCCTTTTGCTGATGACGCTGAGCGCAGTCATTCTGATCATTGTGCCGCAGTTGCGCAGGTCCCGCGAAAAGGCGTTTCAGGAATAGCTCGGGAAATCGGGAGGACATCGACGATGACACGGATCATGCAAACGGGAGGGCACCTCATCGCGTTGGCGTTCGCGCTCACGGCCGCCGTGACGCTGCCACAGACCGCCAATGCACAGCAGTATCCGAGCCGCGACATCCGCGTCATCTGCGCCTTCCCGCCCGGCAGCGGCGCCGACGTGCTGGTGCGCTTCTTCGCCGAGCAGCTTCGGCCGATCGCCAACCGCACCATCATCGTCGAGAACAAGGCGGGCGCCGGCGGCAACATCGCGACCGAATACGTCGCCCGGTCGAGACCCGACGGCTACACCCTCTACATCCACGCCGGCAGCGCGGTGGCGGCCGGCATGCATCTGTACAAGAACCCGCCGGTCGACGTCGGCAAGGCGATCACGATCGCGGCGACGATCAATCGCCAGCCGTTCATGCTCGTGGTCGACGCCAAGAGCCCCTACAAGACCGTCGCGGAGCTGACCGCGGCGATGAAGGCCAAGGGCGACAAGGCGAGCTACGCGGCCGCCGCGCCGACCGGCCGCATCATGGGAGAGCTTTACAAGAACGCCGCCGGCCTCACCGCCGTCGAGGTCAACTACCGGACCGCGCCGGATTCGCTCAACGACATGCTGAGCGGCGCGGTCGACTACGGCATGCACGATCCGGTGTTCGCGCTGGCGCAGGCGCGCGAAAACCGGCTGCGCATCCTCGCGGTTTCGACCGGCAAGCGGCTCGAGGCCAATCCGGACATGCCGACCATGCAGGAATCCGGCGTTCCGATGGACCTCACCGGCTGGTGGGCCGTCATGGTGCCGACCGGGACGCCGCAGCCGGTGCTCGATCAACTGCACCGGTGGTTCGTGCAGATCGTCGGCTCGCCGGCGACCAAGGAATTCCTCAACAAGTTCGGTGGCGATCCGCTGATCGAAACACCGGCGCAGGCGCAGGCCCGCTTTCTGAAGGACATCGGCGAATGGGGGAACTACGTCAGGCTGGCGAAGCTGCCGCAGCAGTGACCGCCATGATGGGACGCAATGCGTTTCGCGTGTCGGCCGCGGCCCTGGCGCTCCTCGCCGCGGCCGCGGTGGCGGCGCCGCAAACCGCTCGCGCCCAGGCCTATCCGAGCCATGACATCCGGTTTATCGGCGCGTTTCCGGCCGGCAGCGGCGCCGACGTCATCGTTCGATACTTCGCCGAGAAGGTGCGTGTGGTCGCCAACCGAACCATCATCGTGGAAAGCAAGGTCGGCGCCGCCGGACTGATCGCCGCGACCTACACGGCGCGCGCCAGGCCCGACGGCTACACGGTGCATGTCCATGCCGGCAGCTCGGTCTCCGCCAATATGCATCTGGTCAAAAATCCGCCGATCGATGCCGGCAAGGAGCTGCAGGTCGTCGCCACCATCAACCAGCAGCCATTCATGGTGATGGTGCCGGCCACCAGCCCGTACCAGACGCTTGCCGAACTCACCGCCGCCATGAAGGTCAAGGGCGATAAGGCCAGCTATGCGCAGTCCAACACCACCGGCAAGGTGATGGGCGCGCTTTACAAGCAGTCCACCGGGATCACCGCGGTCGAAGTTCCCTACCGGACCGCAAACGACAGCATCAACGATTTCCTGAGCGGCCGACTCGATTTCGGCATGATGGATCCGGTGTTCGCGCTCGCCCAGGCGCGCGCCGGCCGACTGCGCATGCTCGCGGTCAGCACGCCACACCGCATGCAGGCGGTGCCGGAGCTCCCGACCATGACGGAGGCCGGTGTCCTCGGCGTGGAAATGATGGGCTGGTTCGCGGCGTTCGTGCCGAGCGCGACCCCCAGGCCGATCGTCGACACCTTGAACGGCTGGTTCAACGCCGTGCTGAAGACCGACGATGCCAAGACGTTCCTGAACAACAACGGCGGCGACCCGTTCATCAGCACGCCCGCGGAGGGGCAGGCGTTGCTGCTGAAGCAGATCAAGGAATGGGAAGGCTACGTCCAGACCGCCAAGATCGAGAAGCAATGATCGGCCGGCGACGCCCCGCCTAGAGCGAATAGCCGCCGTCGACCACCAGAGTCTGCGCCGTGATCATGGAATTGTCCGCGCACAGGAACACGATCGCGCCGGCGATGTCCTGCGCGGTGCAGTGCCGCTTCAGCAGCGTGCGCTCGATCGCGCCCTTCTTGCGCTCCGCCGGCCAGGCGCTGGTCCATTCGGTGTCGACATGGCCGGGCGCGACCGCGTTGACGCGGGCCTGCGGCGCCAGCGCGCGGGCGAGGTTCTTGGTCAGGCTGATCAACCCGGCCTTCGAGGCGCCATACGCCATGCTGGAGCCCGCCATGTTGAGGCCCGCAACCGAGGCGGTGTTGCAGACCGCGCCGCCCGCGGCGCGCAGCGCGTCGGCCGCCGCATGGGTGCAGCGGAACGGCCCGAGCAGATTGGTCGACATGATCCTCGACCAGAATTCCTCGGTCAGCCGGTCCATGTCGGCGGGCGCGATCGGCTCGGCGGTCGCGGGCGTACCGGCGTTGTTGGCCAGATAGTCGAGCCGGCCGAGCTTGCCGATCGCGTCGCGCACCATCGCCTCGGCCTCGCCGGGCTTGGAGACGTCGCCCGGCGCGCCGATCACGTCGAGGCCCTGCGCGCAGAGCCGCGCCACCGCGTCGGGCCCGCGGTTGTCGCTCGGCAGATGGTTGAGCGCAACCTTGGCGCCGCGGCGCGCGAAGAGTTCGACCGTGGCGTATCCGATGCCCGAGGCCGCGCCGGTGACCAGCGCGGCCTTGCCGGAGAGATCGCCCATGGCAGGCTAGCGGGCCGGCATGTCGGCGAACATCACGCCGCCTTTGGCCTTGTCGGATTTCGGCGTCTCGACCAGCGTGATCACCACGGCGTCGGCCGGCACCTTGTAGTTCTTCACCATCGCGTCGGTGATGTCCTTGCACAAAGCGGCCTTCTGCTCCGCCGGGCGGTTGCCGACCGAATAGACCACGATCTCAGGCATGTTCGCTCTCCCGTTACCAACTGGAGCAAAACTATAGCCCATCCGGTCGCCGGTCTGTCAGGCCCGCGGGGGCTATCGGAGCGCGGATTTGCTGCAATAATGCCGGCCTGAAAGGTGTTCATCACCCGGGCGCCCAGCGGAGGACATCAAGCCATGAACGTGCATGCCAAGATCCCGTCCGACATTATCGGACTGACCACCAGTTCGCCGGTGTCGCGGCGCAACTTCTTCATGACCGCCTCGGCGGCGGCCGCCGCCGGCTACACGCTCGCCGCCGGCCCGGTCCGCGCCCAGGCCGTCACCACCGACACGAACGGCCTCAAGGTCGGCGACGCCAAGGTGAAGGTCCAAGGCGGCGAGATGCCGGTCTACTTCGCGCGCCCCGAGAAGGGCCGCAACCCGCCGGTGATCCTGGTCGCGATGGAGATTTTCGGCCTGCACGAATACATCAAGGACGTCACGCGCCGCCTCGCCAAGGCCGGCGCCTTCGCGGTTGCGCCCGACTATTACTTCCGCGCCGGCCAGGATCTCACCAAGATCACCGAGATGCCGAAGCTGATGCCGATCGTGAACTCGAAGCCGGACTCCGAATTGATCGCCGATCTCGACGCCACCGCGGCCTGGGCCAAGTCGCAGGGCGGCAACACCAGCAAGCTCGGCATCATTGGCTTCTGCCGCGGCGGCCGCACGGTGTGGGAATACGCCGCCGCCAACAAGAACCTCAAGGCCGGCGTCGCGTTCTACGGCTCGCTGGTCGATCCGCCGGCGCAGAAGGAAAAGTGGCCCAAGAGCCCGACCGAGCTCGCCGCCGAGATGAAGGCGCCGGTGCTCGGGCTCTACGGCGAAGCCGACCAGGGCATCCCGGTCGCGCAGGTCGAGGCCATGAAGAAGGCGCTGGCGGACGCCAAGAAGAAGGCCGAATTCAAGCTCTACCCCGGCGCGCCGCACGGCTTCCATGCCGACTACCGCCCGAGCTACCGCAAGGAAGCCGCCGAGGACGCCTGGCAGCAGATGCTGGCCTGGTTCAAGAAGAACAAGGTGCTCTGAGCAGATCCTTGCAAAAATACCGCGGCGCGCGCATCCAATGCGCGCGCCGTGGCGTATCCGGTGCGTTGACGCAAGCCTCGCTCGGGAGAACCTCGATGATCGACCGCCGACAGGTCCTGGCGCTGGTGTCGTGCTGCCTCGCCTCGCCGGCTTTCGCCCAGACCACTCCCATGAGCAAACCCACCGCCTACGCGTTCTCCTTCACGGGCCTCGACGGCAAGGCGATCCGCCTGGTCGAGCATGCCGGTAAGCCGATCCTGGTGGTCAACACCGCCTCGCAATGCGGCTACACCCCGCAATTCGCCGGCCTACAGGAATTGTGGCGGCGCTATCGCGAGCGCGGGCTGCTGATCGTCGGGGTGCCGTCGAACGATTATGGCGGTCAGGAGCCCGGCGGCGCGAACGAAATCATGCACACCGCGCATAACCAGTACGGCGTCAGCTTCCCGCTGACCGCCAAGACCGACGTTAAGGGCGAGGCTGCGCACCCGTTCTTCAAGTGGGCTGCGCTGGAGCGGCCGGGCGAGCTGCCGCGCTGGAACTTCCACAAGTATCTGGTCGGGCGAAACGGCCACGTGGTGGCGTCGTTTTCGACCCAGATCGAGCCGATCGATGCCCGCGTCATCGCGGCGATCGAAAAGGAACTGCGCGGCAATTAAGGCAAGCCGCGACGATCGCGCCTGGCAGGCAGCCCCCGCTTCCCGTTCTATCTCACAAGGGCGACCTCAAAGGGTCGGGAACGCGAGCGTTCCCGACAAGGGGATGCCCCATAAGCGTGATCCTTGTTTTTGTCGGTCTGGTCCTGATCGGCGACACCTTCACGGTATTGATTGCGGCGGCCGCTGAGCGGTTTTCGCAGACGGTCAGTTTGGCGGTGTTTTTTGGATTGTTCGGCCTGGTTTTCGTGGTGAGCTGGCTGCTCGCGGTGCGGATCACCAAGCGCTTCCTGATCCGCTCGAACTGATTGCCCCAACCGTCTCGAAACTAAGGTTAATTTGCCGACGTCGCGGTACCGCGGCGGCGTTGTGTTGACTCGTGGGGGGATTGCCTTCATGCCATAGCCTGAGCCTCAAGGCGGCTTAGTTCTCGTCAGTGGGAGGGTTTCGGGATGCGTAGCGCGGCAGCATTGGTGTTGCTTGTTTCGGCGTCGGTTGCGACTGCCGGCTTGGCGATGGCCCAACAGAAAACGGCAACCACCGGGACGGCGACGCCGCCCGCGCTGGTGCCGGCATCCGCGCCGGCTCCGGCCCGCGCCCTGGTTGTTCCGCAATGCACCAACCCCAACGCACTGGGCGTCGCCCGCACCGTCGAGATCGATACCACCGGCGGTCCGGGCTTCGGCTTCGAGCATTTCAAGCAGCATGACTTCCTGCGCAATAACGAAGTCGTTCTGACCTTCGACGACGGCCCGTGGCCTTCGACGCCGGCGGTGCTCAAGGCGCTGGCCGACGAATGCGTGCGCGCCACTTTCTTCCCGATCGGCAAGCACGCCACCTACTATCCGGAAATCGTCCGGCAGGTCGCGGCCGGTGGCCACACCATCGGCACGCACACCTGGTCGCACCAGGATCTGTCCCGCAAGACGCTCGACGAGGCCAAGGCCGAGATCGAAAAGGCGATCAGCGCCGTCGTGATGGCGCTCGATGACCAGACCATGGGCGCCGCGATGCCGTTCTTCCGCTTCCCGGCGCTGCGCCATCCGCCCGAGGCCGTCACCTATCTCGGCCAGCGCAACATCGCGATCTTCTCGACCGACATGGACTCGTTCGACTTCAAGATGCGCAAGCCCGAGCAGGTCGTGAACTCGGTGATGACCCGGCTGAAGAAGCACGGCAAAGGCATCGTGCTGATGCACGACTTCCAGCAGGCCACCGCGCAGGCGGTGCCGGATCTGCTCGCCCAGCTCAAGGCCGGCGGCTACAAGGTCGTGCACATGAAGGCGCGCGACGTCATCAAGTCGCTGCCCGAATACGACGAAGAGCTGCGCAAGACCCAGAAGATCCCGACCGTGAGCCAGCGCCCGACCTCGAGCGTGGTCCGCACCGTCGACTGATCTCAAGATCGAATTCTGAGGCAAAGGGCGGCCGCAGGGCCGCCCTTTGTGTTTTGTGCGGTAGCGTGGCGTGTATAGGTTAGGCCCATGGCCCGCCCCGAGCGCATCGAAGGCCTGGCGATCGTCTCGGCCGACGGCATGATCGCCGACGCCGGCGGCGGGCAGCCTGCGGCCCTGCTGCTTCGAGCCGACCAGCGCTTCTCCCCGGCTGAGGCCGCACAGGCCGGGGTGCTGGTGCACGGCCGGCATTCCGGCAATGCCGGCCGTAACGCGGCGCCGCGTCCGCGCATCGTGCTCACCCGCAGCGTGACTGGCATCGCCCGTGATCCCGGCGGCAGGCCTCGCGTGCTCTGGAATCCGGCGGGCGCCTCGCTGGAGCAGGCCTGGGATGCACTCGGGGCCAGCGGTTCGCTGGTGGTGATCGGCGGGACCGAGGTCTTCGGACTGTTTCTCGAGATCGGCTACGACGCCTTCCACCTCAGCCGTGCCGACAGGACCCGCCTGCCCGGCGGCCGGCCGGTATTTCCGGGCATCCCGCCGCTGACACCCGACGACCTGCTCGCCCGACACGGCCTGAAGCCAGGTCCGACGCGGGTTCTCGATGCCGCGGTGGGGCTCACATTGACCACCTGGAGCCGCTGAGAAAGCGGCCGTTTTCCACATATCCCCAATGAATGGGGGCAACGCTACCTCCCAGAAATCACGTGACGAATCGGGACGAATCAGTCTTTATCCACAGCGACCCATTTCGCAGTCACGCGGGTCGGCGGCGTTGCATCGAGGCCGATCCGCCCCCGAGGTTCCTCCCGCGTGGCGTATCAACTTGGGGCGGCCGCAAGGCCGCCCCCTTTCATTTTGGCCAAGCCGTCAGCGAAACCGCGGTCGGTTCTCGCGGAAGCGCGGGTTCTGCGTGCAATTGCCGCCGCTCAAGCCCGCCACCGAAGCCATGCACTGCTGATAGCTGTCATAAGTGCAATCGCGACCGGCAAGCTCGGTGAGATTGGAGCACCACGCACGCTCCGGAAGCGTGCTGCAGCCACTGCCGGTCAGACCGAGCACCGCGGCCAAAGCAGCGATCGTAAGCGCAGCTCGCGGCGTCATGCCGGACCCCTCTCGGATGAGCCGCCGCGGGCGCCGCCGGCGACGACCAGCAGCAAGCCGCCGATGATCGCGAGATTCTTGAGCGCCGCGGTCTGGTTGGTCTGCGCCGCGACGCCTTCCATGTCCCAGAAGTGGTGGATGAACACGATGGTGCAGGCCGTGAACACCGCGAGTAGCAGCGCGCCCCAGCGCGCCGCGACGCCGGTGAGCACCATCAGGCCGCAGATGATCTCGATCGCCGCGATCAGATAGCCGAGCGCCTCGTATTTCGGCATGCCGCCGAGATAGGCCGCGATCTCGTCCGGCACCGGGACCTTGTTGTCGGCGAGCATTTTGGCGATGCCGTCGACGTTGAATGCCTTCTGAACACCGGCCGCGATGAACACGATCGGCAGGCAGATCCGGCCGATCACGTAGACGACGGTCATGACTCACTCCCCGCTACGGCGGAGCCATGATGGAGTGTGGCCCGCCCTTCGGCAATCAGCCTGGGCAGCGATTGTGGCCGATTTCGCGCGCTTTGCGGCTCAGGCTTGCGCGGCCCGGGGCGCGGTCACGCTGCCGGCTTCGGACGCCTGCTTGACCGGATCGATCGCCTCGATCAGCTCCAAGAACGCGCTGCCCGGCAACGGCGGGGAAAACACATAGCCCTGCGCCGAACGGATGCCGAGATCGCGCAGCGCCACCACCTGCTCGAAGGTTTCGACGCCCTCCGCGATGGTGTCCATGCGCATGTTCTGCGCGAGATCGATCAAGGTCTCGATGATGGTGTGCGAGTTGCGGTCGGTGCCGATCGAATCGATGAACACCTTGTCGATCTTGATGATGTCGACGCCCAGCTTGAGCATGTAGGACAGGCCGCTGTGGCCGGTGCCGACGTCGTCGATGGCGATGCGCACGCCGAGGCCTTGCAGCGCTGCGATCACGCGGCGGGTTTCGGTCAAGTTGTCGAGCGGCTGGCGCTCGGTGACTTCGAGCACCACCTGCGACAGCCGCACCGGCGACTTGTTGAAGATCTGCCGCACGTCCTTGACGATCTGCTCGTCGGCGAAATGCCGCGCCGTGAGATTGAAGCTGATCTTGATGTGCGGCCGGCAGCCGAATGCCGGGCCGAGCTCGCGGCACATCCGGCGCATCAGCACGCGGGTCAACTCCACGATCAGGCCGCTCGACTCGGCGAGCGGGATGAACGCCGCCGGCGACACCAGCGTGCCGTCGGGCTTGCGCCAGCGCGCCAGCACCTCGGCACCTTTGAGCCGGCCGGAACGGATATCGACGATCGGCTGGTAGTAGGGTACGAACTCGCCGGCTTCGAGCGCGAGCTCGAGCTCGGTGATCGGATTTTCGCGCGGCCGCTTGGGCAACAGCAGCGTGATGCCGAGGATCAGGATCGCCACCATGCCGCTGGCGATGGTGGCAAGCGCGCGCAGATTGTCGTGGGCTTCTGACGGGCCGAGCCGCGAGCGCCCGACAATCACTTTCAGCGCCAGGCGATCCGACGCGTAGCTGTGGATCATGTTGTCGACGGCGGCCTGCGCGCCGGTCGGGATGGTGCCGGTGTCGCTGATGACCGTTCCACTGCGAGTCGTCATCCGCAGATGAATCTGCAGCGGCTTGCCCTGATAGGACAGCGATATGCTCACCAGCTCGGTCGGAACGAGCGCCGCGATGCCCGGGCTGGCTCCGGTGCCGGGACGTCGGATACGCAACCACTGGCCGCCGCGATCGCCGAGGTAAACCACCTCCAGCAGGAATTTCTGGTCCCCATTGGCGGGCTCCGACGAAATCAGTGTGCGTCGCTCCAGCGGCGGGCCGTTGTCGGTGCAGAGCGTGCGGCCCTCGTTCGATACGATGGAAATTTCCTTCGCCGCTATGGTGGCGAACACCGCCTGCCGCATGGCATCGACATGGGCCGGACGACAGGAATCGACGCTGCGCTGAGCGAGCTCGTCGAGCGCCTTCATGACCCGCCCGATACGGCCTTCGGCGATCGCCAGCACGCGTGCCGCGACCGCGTCGATCTCCTCACGATCATGACGCTCGTCCAGGCCTTGCAGCCATAGGTTCAGCGCGACGACCGGCGGGCCCGCAAGCACAACGCCGGCCGCGAGCGCCAGGACGAGCTTGAGCCTCGGCGTCACCGCAACCCCACACCTACTGTCGCTTAAGTTGGATGAGCGGCGTAAAGGCTGGCTTAAGCTTAAGGACGGCGTCGACGCAAAAGCCGGGCGATCGTGCACGTTTTGGAGGCAGAACGGCAGCCATCGCCGCCATGGTTAGCAACGTGTAAACTTGCGGCTGGGCGCAGGGAGGGCGAATCCGATGCGAAGAGTGGCTTTGATAGCCGCCATGGCGATGGTGCTGGGACTCGGTCCCGCGCCGGCTCGCGCGCAGGATCGCCTCGAATTGTTCGACGCCCACATGCACTGGAACCAGGAGCCCAACCCCTTTTACTCGCTCGAGCAGATCCTGCAGGTGTTCAAGCGCAACGGGGTGACCGGCGTGCTGGCGACCAGCCGGCCGAACAAAGGCACCATCCAGCTGATGGACGCCAAGCCTGCCGGCCTGTGGATCGTGCCATTCATCCGGCCGTACCGGACCCGCGACGACATCCAGACCTGGTTCGGCGACCCGGCGATCTTCGATCTGATCCAGAGCGAATATAAGCGCGGCTACTACCGCGGCATCGGCGAATTCCACATCTACGGGAACGCCGCCGCGGGCCCGCTGGTCAAGCAGATCGTCGACTTCGCGGTCGAGCGCGATCTCTATCTGCATGCGCATTGCGACGAGACCGCGCTGCTGCATCTGTTCGCGCACAATTCGCGCGCCAAGATCATCTGGGCACACACCGGGTTCTCGACCGCGCCCGCGCGCGTGCAGGAACTCCTTGAGAAATATCCGGCGCTATGGGGCGAATTGTCCTACCGCTCCGGCATCACCGACGGCTCGGGCAAGCTCAGCGACGAGTGGCGGCGGCTGTTCGCACGCCACTCCGACCGTTTTTTGATCGGATCTGACACCTGGATCAACGAGCGCTGGTTCAGCTACGACACCCTGTTCAAGAACTACCGCGGGTGGCTTGCGCAACTGCCGGCCGAGCAGGCACGGCGTATCGCCAATGGCAATGCACTGAGGTTATTCGGGCCACGGCCTGAATAGCCATCAGCGTTTCGCGACAATGTCTTCGATGAAGCGCGGCAGCGCGAACGCCGCCTTGTGCACGGCCGGCGTCCAGTAGCGTGTCGGCAAGCGCCCGGCCCGTCGATAGCGCGCCGCGATCGTCGCCTCGGAGACGGCGCGGTGCCGGCGGTCGTCGCTGGCATAGCCCATCGCCATGTGGCCGCCGACATAGGTCGGGATCGCCGCGACATAGCAGGCCGCGTCCCGGAACAACTCGCGGAAGTGCCCGACGCTTGCGGCAAGCTCGGCGGGTTGCAGCATCGGCACCCCGTTCTGCGTCACCAGGATGCCACCGCGGGTGAGGCAGCGTTTGCAGCTCCCATAGAAGGCCTTGGTGAAGAGCACCGCGCCGGGGCCTTGCGGGTCGGTCGAATCGACAATGATGATATCGAACCGGCGCTTGGTTTCGGCGACGTATGCCATGCCGTCGTCGATCACGCATTCAAAGCGCCTGTCGGCGAACACCGGCGTCGTGAACTCGGGGAAGTGCCGTTTGGCGAACTCGATCACCGAGGCGTCGATCTCGACCTGGGTGACACGCTTGACCGCGCGGTGCTTGAGCACCTCCTCCGCGATGCCGCAATCGCCGCCGCCGATGATCAGCACCTCGCGCGCCCGGCCATGCGCCAGGATCGGCACATGGCTCATCATCTCGTGATAGATGAATTCGTCCTGGCTGGTGACCTGGGTGACACCGTCCAGCATCAGCATCTTGCCGAAGCGGCGGTTCTCGAACAGCACCAGGTGTTGATGCGCAGTCTGCGTCTCGTGGAGCACGCGGTCGGCCGCATACGACATCCGGAAGCCGTCGCGCTCGAACAGAGTTTCGGCGATCCAGCGTTGCTCCGCCATGGCAGCCTCGCGAGTGAATGAGCCAAAAACAAACGGCCGGACTGGAGGCCGGCCATCCAATCGCACCGATGGACCAAGGGCTACACGCCCTGCCCGCGCAGCAATTCGCTGACCGCGACCTGCTTGACGTTGAATGCCTCGCGCAGGATCGGCACGCAAGCGTCCGGATTGGCTTTGCCACACATGAATACGTCGAGCGCCGCGTAGCCAGCCTCGGGCCAGGTGTGGATCGAGATGTGGCTTTCGGCCAACACCGCGACACCTGACACGCCATTCGGTTGGAACCGGTGCAGATGGATATGCAGCAGCGTCGCCGACGCGGCTTCGACACAGCGGCGCAGCGTGGCCTCGATATGCTGAATATCGTCCAGCCGCTCGGCGCCATAGAGGTCGATGATCAGATGCGCTCCGGCACAACGCACGCCGTTGCGGCTGGCGAAATGGTCGGCCGCCTCGTCGGCCGCGGCCGCCGCGACGAGGGTCGGCATCTTTCGACGTACCGCGGTTGGTGTCGCTTTGCGCGCTCGCAGCACAGCGTTGTGTTGCATTCGTCATCTCCAGCGGAGGCGAGCGAGCCTTCCGGACAACAAGGCGCCGCCGGAGCATTCAACGCGAACGACCCCGAACGGCGCGGGCCCCCAATAACACGGCTCGGCCCTCGCACAAGCGAATTCTGCACGCCAACCGTTAACGTCTCGCTTCACGCGCGCGTGTTCCAGCGACTGCAGCTGCTCCCTTGACGCCGAAATTTCCTGCGCGCCAACTAGGCGCGAAGCTGCCGCGCAGACGGCAAGCGGGGAGGATACCGATGGGCGTCGCACGCAAGTCGAATCAGTTATCGTCGCAATGCGTCTGCTGCGTGGCAGCGCGGAGTTTTGACAGCGTCGCATTGCCGCGGCGCAACTTCCTGTCCGGCGGTCTCGCAGCGCTCGGGCTCGGCGCGGCCGCGAGCACCATTGTGGCGCCGGCCGTGCTGGCGCAGGCGCCCGCCGGCGGCAATGCCCGCATCGATGTGCATCACCATTTCCTGCCGCCCGCCCACGCCGAGGCGCTGGCCAGGCACAAATTCGGCAGTCCGAAGTGGTCGGCGCAAATGTCGATCGACGAGATGGGCAAAAGCGGGATCGCGAGCGCCATGCTGTCCCAAGTGCAGCCCGGCACCTGGTTCGGCGACGCCCAGGAATCGCGCGCGCTCAGCCGCAGCATCAATGAGTACGGGGCTCGCATGGTGAAGGACCATCCCGGCAAGTTCGGGCTGTTCGCCACCATCTCGCCACCCGACATCGAAGGCAGTCTCAAGGAGATCGAATACGCGTTCGACACGTTGAAGGCCGACGGGCTCGGCATTCTCACCAGCTATCAAGGGAAATATCTCGGCGATGCCACTTTCGCGCCGGTCTACGACGAGCTCAACCGCCGCAAAGCGGTGATCTACGTCCATCCGCTGACGCCGGCATGCTGCAACAACGCCGTGCCCGGCATTCCGCCGGGCTCGATCGAATACGCCACCGACACCACACGCACCATAGCGCATCTCGTGTTCAGCGGCACCGCACAGAAATATCCCGACATCCGCTGGATCTTCTCGCACTCCGGCGGCACGCTGCCGTTCCTGACACAGCGTTTCGTCCGCCAGCAGATGGTGCAGAAACATCCGCACCTGCCGAATGGCCCGATCCCCGAGTTTCAGAAATTCTATTACGAGCTGGCGCAGGGCAACACCAAGGCCCAGCTCGCCGCGCTGTTCGAGATGGTGTCGGTGTCGCAGGTGCTCTACGGCACCGACTACCCGTATCGTGACGGCGCCGAGGTCAATGACGGCATCGCCAACTGGAAATTCAGCGCCGCCGACCTGCGCGCCATCGAACGCGACACCGCGATCAAGCTGATCCCACGGCTGAAGGCAGCCTGAACCGGACGGAGTACCCATGAAGCTCTATATGCATCCGGTCTCAATGACGTCGCGCCCGGTGCGATTGTTCGCGGCCGAGAACAACATCGCGATGGACGAGCAGGTGGTCGACCTGTTCAAGGGCGAGCACATGCAGCCTGCGTACGCGGCGATCAACCCGAACTGCATGGTGCCGATGCTGGAGGACGGCGACCTCAAGCTCACCGAAAGCTCAGCGATCCTGAAATATCTCGCCGACAAGATCGGCTCACCGGCCTATCCAAAGGATCTCAAAGCCCGCGCCAAGGTCAACGAGATCATGGATTGGATCAATTCCAACTTCTATCGCGAGTGGGGCTACAACCTCTGTTACCCGCAGCTGTTTCCGCACCTCAAGCGCCGCAGCGACGAGGCGCAGGCCGCGACGCTGGAACACGGCAAGGAGAACGCCAGACGCTGGATGGCGGTGCTCAACGACCATTGGATCGGGCCGAACAATAATTATCTGTGCGGCAAGGAGATCACGATCGCCGATTACTTCGGTGCCTGCCTGGTAACTTTGGGGGAAGTCATCGGCGTCGACTTCTCGGCCTATCCGAACGTCCAGCGCTGGCTCAACGCCATGAAAAAGCTGCCAAGCTGGCCGAAGGTGAATGAGGTGTTCAATGGTCTGGTGGCATCCCAGAAGGGACAGCAGTTCGTCACCTTGGCATAGGGCGCAACGCGCCCGCGGGAGCGCGACATGAGTTTCTTTCCCGGTCAGGATCCCCAGCCCGGCGACAAATTCCAATGCGACGGCATCAAGGCTCTGGTCGTGCCGCGCACCGCCGATCTCGGCGACGGGTTCACGGTGCGGCGGGCGCTGCCGTCGGCGCAGTCGCGAATGGTCGGGCCGTTCGTGTTCTTCGATCACTTCGGACCGACGGTGTTCCGCTCCGGCCAGGGGCTCGACGTGCGGCCGCATCCCCATATCGGGCTTGCCACCGTCACCTATCTGTTCGACGGCGAGATCATGCACCGCGACAGCCTCGGCTCCGCGGTGCCGATCCGGCCCGGTGAGGTCAATTGGATGACGGCGGGCCGCGGCATCGTGCATTCCGAGCGCACCGGCGCCGAGCGCCGCGCCAAGGGCGATCAGTTGCACGGCCTGCAGATGTGGGTCGCGCTGCCGGCCGCAGACGAGGAGATGGCGCCGGCGTTCGCGCATCACGCCGTCAAGGAGTTTCCGGTCGTCGGCGAGAACGGCAAATCGGTCCGTGTCGTTATCGGCACGCTCTACGGCGCCACCTCACCGGTTGCGACCACGTCGGAGACGATCTTCGGCGACGTCACGCTTGCGGCTGGCAGCACGCTGCCGCTCGATGCCGACCATGAGGAGCGCGCGATCTATCTGCTCAACGGCGAGGTCGACATCGCAGGCGACCGTTTCGGGCCCGACCGCCTGCTGGTGTTTAAGCCCGGCGACCGTATCACCATCAAGGCGGTCGCCGACACCCATCTCGTCATCGCGGGCGGCGCGCCCATGGATGGGCCGCGGCACATCTGGTGGAACTTCGTATCCTCGCGCAAGGATCGGATCGACCAGGCCAAGGCCGAATGGGCGGCCGGCCACTTCGGCAAGGTGCCCGGCGACGAGATCGAGTTCATTCCTCTGCCCGCGCAGAGCAGCACCAGCGCCACGATGGTGTCGGGTGCGCCGCGCGGCCTGACCTAAACGTGGCGACACTGACCTGCTTCTGATGATGCCAGACTTGGCCTGACCGCCTTAACCAAGACTGCGGGCCGCCCCCGTGCGCCGTCGGCGGCGAAAGGCCGGCGCACCTACGTAGTTTCCCGGAGCCAAACTCATTGATCTAGCGCAAGGGGGACGCTTGCTCGGCGCTTAGGTTCGACCCCGCAGCAAAGGAACGCGCCATGCACCTGCCGCAAGACCGGTACCGACGGTTTCGGGTTCGCCCTGAACTTTGGCGTCGGAAAAGGTAACGTCAGAGTTAGGAGAATAGCGCCATGCATCGCCGCTCCGGCGTCCTGCTTTTGGCCGTCAGTCTCGTCGTAGGCGCGGCGGGCGCCTATTGGTATTTCGGCTCGTTTTCGAGCGTTCCTTCCTCGGGTGTGCTGGCGGCAACGACCGGCCCAGAGCATTTGCCGGTGCATGTACATGAAGAGCCCGGCCTCGGCCCTGGTGTAGCGCTCACAAAGACAACGGTTTCCAAGCCTGGCTCTCGACGGATCCTTTACTACCGCAATCCGATGGGCCTGCCCGACACCTCGCCAGTGCCGAAGAAAGATTCCATGGGGATGGACTACATCCCTGTCTATGACGGGGAAGAACCAGACGATGGCAAGACCGTCAAGGTCAGTCTCGACAAACTGCAGCGCAGCGGCGTTCGCACCGCAGTGGCGGAGATGCGCGTCATCGTGTCGACCGTGCGTGCAGTGGGCTCAGCGAAGCATGACGAAGCTCGACTGACCATCGTCGCCACACGTTCGGATGGGTTCATCGAAGAACTCTTCGTCAACCGGACCGGACAATACGTTCGCGCCGGTGAGCCACTTTTCCGAATGTACAGCCCTGATATCGTTCGCGCGCAAATCGATCTGATGGTCGCCCTGCGATCGATCTCCCGGAATACCGCGGGAATGGATGCCGACCGAACATTGCAAGGCGCCATGCAGCAGTTGCGCAATCTCGGCGTCCCCGAGGGGCACATTCGTGAGGTGCGCGAAACCGGCAATACTCCTCGTACCCTGGATTGGTTGTCTCCTGCGACAGGAGACGTGATCGAGAAAAACGTCATCAACGGGCAACGCGTGAAGGCTGGCGATGTGCTGTTTCGCATCGCCGACCATTCTCACCTGTGGGTCATCGCCGACGTAGCAGAAGCCGATCTGCCGCTGATCAAGCTTGGTACCCGCGCAACAGTTACGTTCCGCGCCTATCCGATCCAACCGGTCGAGGGTGAAGTGACCTTTATCTATCCGGAATTGCGCATCGAGACACGCACCGCGCGCGTGCGAATCGACGTGCCAAACCCCGATGGCCGCCTGAAAATAGACATGTTCGCCGACGTCGTCTTCCAAACCGGAGTTGATCAAGGGATTGGGGTGGCGGTTCCTATCAGTGCGGTGATCGACAGCGGTACACGTCAGGTGGTGTTGATCGCGAAGGGAGATGGCCGATTCGAACCACGACCGGTCAAGCTCGGTCGGCGTAGCGACAGCTATATCGAAATCCTGGATGGTGTGACCGCCGGAGAGGAGGTCGTCACATCAGCGACCTTCTTGATCGATGCGGAGAGCAACCTGAAAGCTGCGCTGCGGACGTTTACCCAGCCAGAGCCACCGAAATGATTGCTGCGCTCATCCGGTGGTCAGCGCGCAACGTCTTTCTCGTCGGTTTCGCAACGACCTTCATAATGCTTGCTGGACTCTATGCGGTTTCGAGAGTTCCGCTTGATGCCATTCCGGACCTCTCGGACGTGCAGGTCATCGTTTACACCGAATATTCGGGCCAGGCACCGCAGGTCGTCGAAGACCAAGTCACCTACCCACTCACCACCGCCATGCTGAGTGTACCGAAATCGCGGGTGGTGCGCGGCTTCTCGTTCTTCGGCGTGTCGTTTGTCTACGTGATCTTCGAGGATGGCACGGATCTCTATTGGGCACGCTCTCGCGTGCTCGAGTATCTCAACTCTGCTGCGCGCCGACTGCCAAACGGCGTCGTGCCAAGCCTTGGTCCTGACGCAACCGGCGTCGGCTGGGTCTATCAGTATGTTCTTCGCGGCGCTCAGAAGAGCCTCGCTGAGCTTCGAACCATTCAGGATTGGTACATCCGCTACGCGATCGCCAAGGCGGAGGGCGTCGCCGAGGTTGCGAGCGTCGGCGGATTCGTCAAGCAATACAGCATCGTCATTGATGCACGCCGACTGCAAGCGCTTGGCGTGCCGCTGTCCAAGATCAGGGACGCGCTGCGTGGCAGCAACATGGATGTCGGCGGGCGCACCGTGGAGCTCGCCGAAACCGAATTCGTGGTTCGGGGTCGAGGGTACATCAAGAGCCTTTCGGATCTCGAGCAAATCGTCATCAAGACCGACCAGGGCGTGCCGGTATTTCTGAAGGATGCGGCGCGTATCGAACTCGCGCCGGACGAACGTCGCGGCATCACGGAGTTGAATGGCGAAGGGGAAGTCGTCTCAGGGATCGTGCTCCAGCGCTTTGGGGAAAATGCTCTATCAGTCATCGGAAACGTCAAGAATCGCCTGGCAGAGCTCGCGCCGAGCCTCCCCGCGGGCGTCACGATTGAGTCGGTCTATGATCGCTCTGATCTGATCTATCGCGCTATCGACACGCTCAAGCGTGCCCTGATTGAGGAAAGCCTCATCGTTGCCCTGGTATGCGTTATTTTCCTTCTGCACGTGCGCAGTGCACTCGTTGCGATCATTTCGCTACCGATTGGAGTGCTGATCGCCTATTTGTGCATGCATCTTCTGGGCATCAGCTCGAACATCATGAGTCTCGGCGGCATTGCGATTGCCATTGGGGCGATGGTCGACGCCGCCATTGTCATGATTGAGAACGCCCATAAGCGGCTTGAAAAGGCGCCTCTCGACAAGCCCAGGACGGAAATTTTGATTGAGGCGGCGGTCGAGGTCGGTCCAGCGCTGTTTTTCAGTCTGCTGATCATCACGGTGTCGTTTCTACCGATCTTCACGCTCGAATCGCAGGAAGGGCGATTGTTCAAGCCGTTGGCCTTCACCAAGACCTTTGCCATGGCGGCGGCGGCTCTGCTGTCCGTGACGCTCGTACCTGCACTGATGATCCTGTTCGTGCGCGGTCGGATTATCCCAGAGAACCGCAATCCGGTGAATCGATTCCTGATTTGGCTCTATCGGCCGGTGATCCATGTCGCACTTCGCTTGAAGGCTGTCACCATCTTGATCGCCGTCACGATTATGGCGGGTGGCCTGTGGCCTGCGATGCGGCTGGGCACGGAATTCATGCCCAATCTCAACGAAGGCACCCTGTTCTACATGCCGACGACGTTGCCCGGCCTATCCGTCACCAAGGCGACTGAGCTCATTCAGACCCAGGACCGGATCATCAAGACCTTCCCAGAGGTCGCTTCGGTGTGGGGCAAGGCAGGTCGCGCCGCGACCGCGACCGATCCAGCACCCATCGAAATGTTCGAGACCGTCATCAATCTGAAGCCGGAATCGGAATGGCGGCCTGGCATGACAATCGACAAGCTCATTGCCGAAATGGACAAGTCCCTGCAATTCCCGGGGGTTTCGAATGCATGGACGATGCCGATCAAGGCCCGCATCGACATGCTGTCGACGGGCATCCGAACGCCGGTCGGCGTCAAAGTGCTGGGGACCGATCTTGCCGAGATGGAGAAGTTGGCCCGGCAGATCGAAGCCGTCATTCGTACCGTGCCCGGCACCACGAGCGCCTACGCCGAACGCGCACTGGGTGGCTACTACCTCAATATCGATCCGGATCGTGCGCAGCTGGCACGCTATGGCCTGACGGTCGGCGATCTTCAGAGCATTATCGCGATGGCGTTGGGGGCAGAGCCTATCACAACCACGGTCGAGGGTCGCGAACGCTACACCGTCAGCATTCGCTACCCGCGCGACTACAGAAGCGATCCGCAAGCGATCTCCACCCAGGTGCTCATTCCGACACCGGAGGGCGGCACTGTCCCACTTGGCGAGGTTGCCAAAGTCAATCTGGCCCAGGGGCCAGCAAGCATCCGGACTGAAAACTCTCAGCTTGCAATTTACATCTTCGTTGACCTGCGCGACCGCGACATTGGGAGCTACGTCGCCGATGCGCAGAAGGCAGTATCTTCACAAGTCAAACTCCCCGCAGGCCACTATGTGACGTGGAGCGGGCAGTTCGAATACCTGCAACGGGCCAAAGCCCGACTGCAGATCGTCGTGCCCGTCACCATCTTCATCATCTTCCTGCTGCTTTACCTGAACTTCCGACGCGTGACCGAGTCTCTGATCGTGATGTTGTCGGTGCCGTTTGCGCTGGTCGGTGGGCTGTGGCTGATGTGGTGGCTCTCCTTCAATCTGTCGGTCGCCGTCGTCGTCGGTTTCATCGCGCTGGCCGGCGTTGCTGCAGAAACCGGCGTCATCATGCTGATCTATCTCGATAGCGCGCTCCGTGAGGCGCGAGCCAGATGCGCCGCCGAAGGCCGCCACTTCACTCGCGACGACCTTTACGAGGCCATCATGGCCGGCGCCGTTGAACGCGTCCGACCGAAGATGATGACGGTTGCAGCCATCATGGCCGGCTTGTTGCCGATCATGTGGAGCCATGGCACCGGTGCGGAGGTGATGCAGCGGATCGCGGTACCGATGATTGGCGGCATGGTGTCGTCGACCCTACTCACCCTCATTGTTATCCCTTCGATCTATGCTGTGGTGAAGGGTTTTGGCTTGCGCACCACAGGCTCTGTTCCTGCGGTGGAACGATCATTGTAACTCGGGCAGCGAGCGCAACAGTTTCCGCTCTAGTCGTGAGCATTCCGTGGCAGACGTGATCGTGCCAATCGGATTTGCGCGATCTCACCGAGTGGCGAGGGGCGCGACCCAGCCTGCCGGCAGATTGTGCGCGACGCCCTGGTGACACTCGATGCAGGTCTTGCCGCGCTCCACAGCGAACTTGTGCATTCGCTGCGCCGGACGGCTCTGCTTGCTGAGGTCCATCGATTCCTTGGTATGGCAGTTGCGACATTCTCGCGAGTCGCTGGCCTTCATCGATTCCCAGACGTGGTTTGCCATCGCCAGCCGCTGCTGCTCGAACTTTTCGGGCGTATCGATGGTCCCCATGAACTTGTGGAAAAGCTCGTTGGTGGCCTGGACCTTGCGGATCAGCTTGTAATGCCATTCCTTCGGAACATGGCAATCCGAGCAGGTCGCCCGGACGCCGGTTCGATTGGTGAAATGCACTGTCTCCTGGAGCTCCTTGTACACCGTATTGCGCATCTCATGACATGAGACGCAGAACGCTTCCTTGTTCGATAGATCCATCGCCCAATTGAACGAGCCCCATAATAGGACGCCGAGAAGACCGCCCGCGACGACCAACGTGCCGAGCGCGAACCGGGTGCTGGGTCGCGAAACCCACCACCAGGCGCGCTTAATGAACCCCCGATTTGAAGGACGGTTGTCCGGTTCGTTCACGATGGCCTCCCCCTGGACGCGCTTGGCATCACCAATTTGGCGGGCACTCGCTATTTCAGCGTCACCGCCGTGATATCGGCGTCGATCCCGACACCCAACGTCATGGGAAATGACACGTGGTGGAATCGCGTGGTCACGTTGTCGTCGTGGATCGCAAACGAGATGGTGTATTGCCCGCCGACCTTCATAACCTTGTCGTCGCCCGGATGGCCGGTATCCAGCTTGCGGCGCCAGACCAGCGTGTAGGTGCTATCCTTCCACACGCCATACACGGCATTGTTGTCGGCGGCGGAGCCTCGCGCATCGTTTCGGCTTAGCAGACGGCCGGGCAGAATGTCGCCCTCCTGCCAACCGGCATTCGGATCGAACGCGACCGCGTTCTCCCCCTTGATGATGGAGCCAGGCTTCATCGGGTTGCCGATATCCTCGACCCGAAGCGCGCGGGCGCCGACCTTGGCGGCATCGAACATGAAGAGCGGCGTCATGGTCCGCCGATCGACGTTCCAGGAGAATGGATTCCGGCCGTCATCGAAATTGCGGTACTCGAGAACGTAGCCGTCGTCTGCCATGGCGACCGGGCCGGAGCGATTGGCACGCCATTGCATCAGGTCGAGGAAGACGCCCGCGGCCTTCAGTCTTGCAATCTCGTCCTTCGGCTTGGTCTTGTCCCAGCTTGCGTTTTCATCGGTGCGGGTCAACGCAAGGTACTTGCGGATGTCCGCATCGTATCTCGCTTCGCTAAAGATCGGATGCTTCTTGACCGGCTCGCCGACCACCTGGTTTCGGGTATCGCGCATGCCGTTGTGACAGGTCAGCCAGCAACCGTGCTGGGCGAATCGCGGTACCTTGCCGTCGTCCAGCATGATCGAAAAGCGGTCCTCATAGAGCGGCGGCTGCTGACCGGTGCGGACCGACTTGTCATTTCGGTCGTGGCCGTACCACTTCCAGGCCTTTCCGTCATAGCGCACGTAGTCGTGCATGCGGCCTTCGCGGTTGAGGTTGGTCTTCCATTGAAAACGGAAATAGAGATATTCGGCGTCGTGCGCGGCCTGCACGGAGACAGGGATGACGCCATTCTTGCCCACGATCGGCGCCGGCTCGACGTGGCCGCCTTTGACGATGATGTTTCCAAGGTCGGCTTCATCGCGTTCGTGGCAGGCAATGCATGCCTTGCCCTGTCTGACCGATCTTGCCCCTTTATGTTCGGGACCAACCAGCCAGTTGTAAGTGGATTCGCCTGGATAAAAGAGCGTGAGCGACTTGGGTGGAATTTTTGCCCAATCGATCGTCTGAGGGTCGGCAGCGACCGCTGCGCCGCCTAGCAACACCGTCAACAACAGAACCGTTGCGCTTCCCGTTGCGGCGTATCGCATTTCAGTCTCCGTCGTTGGAAGGTCCGCTAGATCCGGGCGACCTCGATGCGCGGCCGGTTGGTGACAGAGAAGCAAGCGGCCGCCGCAAGCCCGAACAGCAGTTTCGACACAAAGCTCACGCCCAGCGGGACCACGGTTACAAACTCAGGACTAATGAGAGGCAGCACAGCGAAGAAGTTTATGGTCCAGACGACCGCCAGCGCGGCCGTCACCGCGACAAACTCGCGAATGCCGCGCAACGCATCGCCCATCGATCGAAGCAGCGTCGCCAGAGCAACGCCGAGCGCTGCTGCCAGCGCCATATGTATGGCGATCCCGGCGACCACGGGCGATGACAGGCCATCGAGGCCGACCGCAAGCGCAACCCCGCTCGCCACAATTCCGGGATCGCTCCCGGTCAGCGCGGCGTAAAGCCAAATCCACAGAACTTCAGCAAGCCCGCCTAAGAGGCCCGCGATGACTCCGCACAGGCCCACATATCCAACCGGAGATCGCATCGCAAATACCCTCCCTTTGCAAACAAGCGCCGGTGCTACGGATAAGAGCGCTCGATATTCTTGTTAGCCCATGGCCGCCATTCTATATTTGATCTGGGTCAATAATGATATGGATTTTGCGATCCCAGCCGCGTGCAAATCAACCACGGGCGTACCGAGGCACTGCCGTCTGTCGCTGTTGCAGCGGACGTCCGTAGACAACATCAGCGCGATGCTCGAACGCCCGCACAAACCGCCCGAACGCCGCATCCAGAACGCCGCCCAGCAGCAAGGCCAATAGGGTGCTCGCAAGCTCGTAGGACAGGTTAAATCCCACGTCGCAGCGGTTCTTGGCGAGGGGTTCGAATGTCCATACCGTCCGCAAACGTCGCAGCAATCCACCCGCGGCCTCGACCGTGATCTGGCGGTTCGGCCGGTCCAAGGTGACGCGGCTGCGGTAAGTGGTGTGAAAAACCTCGTAGGCAACCGTCATCTCGGTAACCAGAATTTCGACCGCACCGTGTCGTTCGCGCGAGCGGATCACATGGCGTTCGCAGAGCGGCAGAAACTCGGGATAGCGCTCAACGTCCGCCACCAGCTCGAACATGCGCTGGGCGTTGTGATGAATGCGCCGCTTGGCCTGAATGACTGGCATCACTGCCTCACCTGATATCCGGCGCACAATTCCCGGCGCCGGATGCGATATCTGCTTGAACATCCATGCCA
>Ga0111539_10002465_pt1 | contig 24580 bp, 19 predicted proteins | sample RhiMethybrSRZTD1_FD_79667 | JGI IMG/M metagenome (GOLD analysis project Ga0111539, IMG submission 79667) | Populus rhizosphere microbial communities from Tennessee, USA - Rhizosphere MetaG P. TD hybrid SRZTD1 (version 2) (version 2) | ecosystem: Host-associated > Plants > Roots > Rhizosphere >...
ACCGGCGTGGTGACGTGACGCCGCTGGCTCCCTAGCAAGAGCGAGCGAGGAGCCTCCGCATGTGCGGCATAGCCGGTATCGTCGGGCCGACGGCCAATCGACTCTCGGCCGACGAGCGAGGCAAGGCGCTCGACCTGATGAAGCTGCGCGGGCCCGACGCCTCCGGCGAGTGGGAGGGCGAGAACGTCTGGTTCGGCCACCGGCGCCTCGCGATCATCGACCTCTCGCCGCGCGGCCACCAGCCGATGTTCTCGCCGGACAAGCGCTACGTCTGCATCCTGAACGGCGAGATCTACAACTTCCGGGACATCCGGGCGCGGCTCGAGGCGCGCGGCATCCGCTTCGTCGGCGGCTCCGACACGGAGGTGCTGCTCCACGCCTACGCCGAGTGGGGAGTGGCAGCGCTCGATTCCCTCGACGGCATGTTCGCGTTCGCGATCTGGGACGACCGGGACAAGAAGCTGCTCGTCGCGCGCGACCGCTTCGGCGAGAAGCCGCTCTACCACGCCAGCGCCGGGGACGGCTCGCTCGTCTTCGCTTCCGACCCCAAGGCGGTGCTCGAGCTCGTCGGGCAGCCGCCGCGGATCGACAGGAGAGCGCTCGTCGCCGACCTCGTCTACGGCTACCAGCTGGACTCGAACACCGTCTTCAGCGGCGTGCGCATGTTGCCGCCGGCGAGCTACGCGCTGGTGGACCGGACCGGGCGTTCGCTCGAGGAGTCGGTCTACTGGAGGTGGCGGCCGGCCGAGCGGCCGCGCGGCGGCCGCTACGAGGACTACCTGCAGGAGCTCGAGGCGAGCCTCCGGACGGTGGTGCGACGGCGCCTCATCAGCGACCGCCCGCTCGGCGTGCTGCTGAGCGGCGGCATCGACTCGAGCCTGACGGCGGCGATCGCGGCGCAGGAGGCGGGGCGCGAGGTCGACGCGTACACGATCCGGTTCGACGACCAGGCCTTCGACGAGAGCCCGCACGCGCGCGCGGTGGCCGAGAAGGTCGGGCTGCGGCATCACGTGCTGCCGCCGGCCGCGGCGCATCTGGAAGCGCTGCCGCGCTTGCTCTGGCACTACGGCGTTCCGTTCCACGACTTCTCCTGCATCCCGACCGCCGCCGCGTTCGAGGCGGTCTCCACGAAGTGCGTCGTCTGCCTCACGGGCGACGGCGGCGACGAGATGTTCGCGGGCTACAGCGAGCCGCTGCTGTTCCGCTGGCTCTCCGGCTACGCGCGGATTCCTTCGCCGCTGCGCGGGGTGCTGCGCGGGCTGCTCGCGCCCGCGCGCGGGCTCGGCCGCACGGGGCAGCGCATGGCGAAGTGGTCGAAGCTGGGCTCGCTGCCCCACGAGGAGTCCTTCGCGCTCATCAAGGACTACATCTGGAACGGCAGCATCCCGCTGCGGGCCTCCGCATTCGGGAGCGAGGCGGCCGCTGCGCGCTCGGGCATGGCAGGCGTCTACCGCGGAACCACGGGCGGCGCCGTGCAGCGCTACCTGCAGGCCCACGCCGCCACCCAGTTCGCGAGCGACTTCCTCGTCAAGGTCGACGTGGCCGCCATGGCGCACTCGGTGGAGTCGCGGACGCCCTTCCTGAGCCCGGAGGTCGCCGAGCTCGCCGGCGCCGCTTCGACCGAGTGGCTCCTGAACGGAGGCACCCCGAAGCGGATCCTGCGCGACCTCGCGCTCCGCTTCCTGCCCGCGAGCGTCGTGCAGCGGCCGAAGCAGGGCTTCACGCCGCCGCTGCGAAACTGGCTGCGGGGACCGCTCAGGGAGCCCGTGGAGCGGCTGCTGCTGCCCGCCGTGGTGGAGCGCCGGCGCCTCTTCGAGCCCGAAGCCGTCGCGCGCCTGCTCGCCGACCACCTGGCCGGCCGCGCGGACCATACCTACCCGCTCTGGGTGCTGGCGAGCCTCGAGATCTGGTGGCGGCTGCTGGTGGACGCCTCGGCGTCTCCCGAGATGACGCTGTCGGAGCTCAGCCGGCTTCCGCCGCAGCTCGCGATCGACGACGTCGCCGCCTGAGATGCGGGCGCTCAGCCTGCTGCCCTGCCGCTTCTGGGGCGGCCCCGAGAAGCAGACGCTGCGCCTTGCGGCCTGGCTGCGCGACCACGCGGGCGTCGAAACCGTCCTCGCCGTCATGCCGACGGACGCCGTGTCGCTCGACGACAATCCGCTGCTGCTGCGCGCTCGCGAGGCGGGCTTCGAGGCCGCTCCGTTCCTGCAGAGCCGGCGCTACGACCTGATCGAGGGTGTGCGGTTGCTGCAAAGGCTCGTCGGGCGCTACCGGCCCGACGTCGTCTGCGCGACGGGATACAAGGCCGACGTGCTGGCCGCGTGGGCCTCCGGCGCGCCGTCCGTGGCCACGCTGCGCGGCTGGACGGCGCAGGACGCGAAGGTGCGCTTCTTCGAGTGGCTCGACCGCAGGACGCTGCGGCGTCACGATGCCGTGATCGTCGTCTCCAACACGCTGCGCGACGCGGCGATCCGAGCGGGCGTCGCGCCTGCGCGCGTGTTCTGGGTGCCGAACGCCATCGACCCGGCGCAGCTTCCCGCGGCCCGGCAGCGAGAGGATCTCTGCCGCGAGATCGGCGCCGATCCCGGACGACCTCTATTGGGGGCCGTCGGACGCTTGAGCCCCGAGAAGGGCCACCGCGTCCTGGTCGACGCGTTCTGCGACGTCGCGCGACGTCTGCCCGGAGCCCGGCTCGCGATCGTCGGCGACGGGCCCGAGGAAGCGGCGCTCCGGCGGCAGGTGGGGACACTGGGGCTGGCCGGCCACGTCACTTTCATGGGCCTGCGGGCCGACGGCCAGCAGCTCATCGCCGCGCTCGACGCGATGGTGCTGCCCTCTTTCAGCGAGGGAATGCCGAACGTGCTGCTCGAAGCCTTCGCCTACGGCACGCCCGTGGTGGCGACGCGCGTGGGTGGCGTTCCCGACATGCTCTCGGACGGCGATTCGGGCTGGCTCGTGCCGGCCGGCGACGCTCCGCGGCTCGGCGCCGCGCTCGTCGAGGCGCTCCAGGACAGGAGCGAGGCGCAACGGCGCGCCGCGCGCGCCCGCGTCGTCCTGGCGGAGCGCTTCACCGTCGAGAAGCAGGCTCGCGCGTGGCTCTCGGCCGTGGAGGCAGCGGTCGACACGAAGCCGGCGTCACGGGCCGACGCTTCGTTCCGCTGAGCGCTCGTCGAAGCGAAGCATCCGGCCGCGAGTTGGCGACGGCGGGGTTCTTTGCTATATGCTCTCGCCACCCCAGAACACCTCCAATTCCGGGATTTGGCAGGACCAGACTGTGCAGATCTCAGAAACCAGAGCTCTCCTTCACTGAGAGCGGCAGTGGGTCCTGCAATCAAATAACGTCTTTTGAATGAGATAAGTGACCATGCTCGAAAGAGTGCAGGGTGATGGGGAACACGGCGGAGGGTACGACATTTGCCTAGACTCCGTACGGTTGCCCGCTGAGGCCGCAACGGAGCTGCCTGGGAGAGGGCGTACAACAGACCTTGGAGTCCCTGCGTCTCCGCAGGCGGACTCTCAACATCAGGGAGGCGCACCCTCCATGCGCACTCGCACTCTCACGACCTGGGCGGTAGCCATCGGCTGCCTGCTCGCACCCTTGGCTGCATACAGCCAGTCGCTCGGCGATGCAGCGGCGGCCGAAAGCCGTCGCCGGGCCACGGCTCGTCCCGCGGGCGGCGTCAGCACCCAGACCGGGTCGCAGACGACGTCGACGAAGACCGCCAACACCACCAGCACCTCGAGCACCTCGAGCACCTCGACGTCCGGAGGATCGAGCACGAGCTCGACGACCTCGTCGGGCGGCAACACGGCGCAGGGAGGCAAGTCCACGCCGGGGAAAGTGGGTACGACGAACGCCTCTCCGCGCATTCCCTCCGGCGGCGGCGCGAAAGGCGCGGTGGCCCAGGGCGGCGTCGCGCGGCGCGTCTACACGAACCAGGTGCTCCTCGAGATGCGCGACCAGCAGCAGAAGCGCGGCACGTTCTCGCAGGGCACCGACAACGGCAACAGCAACACCGACCCGACCGGCTCCACGCCGGATGCGTCCTCGACGGGCGGTGCGTCCCCGACGGGGACCACGGGCTCGAACACCGGCACGCCGGGGCCCGGACCGAGGCCGACGCCGAGGCCGCCGGCTCCGACGCCGGCTCCTCCCGCGGCGACGCCGAACCCGGGCCCGACGCCCGCGCCGACGCCCGCGCCGTCGCCGACGCCGAAGCCCGTCCCCACGCCGACGCCCGCGCCGACGCCCACTCCGGCTCCGACGCCCACTCCGGCGCCGACGCCGACGCCGAAGCCCACTCCGTCGCCCACGCCGGGCCCGGGCGGCCCGATCCCACAGCTGGCGGAGTGGGAGTCGAACATGCGCACCTACGGGCAGCAGCAGTGCAACACCATCAAGGGGCAGTCGGGCGAAGCGAAGCTCGGCTCGACGTACTACGACCTCGAGAGCACGGCCTACCGCATCGCGTCTTACACGGGCAGCACGACGTGGAACTCGTGCGCGAACGATGCCGAGATCGCGTACCGCGACGGCTACGTCGAAAAGGCCACGGCGGACGGCGGCGGCTACGGCGCGCTTCCGGGGTACTGGCTCTTCACGGACGGGCTGCGACGCGACTACGAGCTCACCGGCGACTCACGGTCGAAGGAGGCCGTGAACCAGATCGCCCTGCACGGCTCGTACTGCAGTGACGCCACCCCGCTCGAGTGGAGCGCCAGCGCCACGCTGATGCGCGAGAACGCGTACTGCATCAACAGCTTCCTCGACGCCGAGGCCCTCGGGTTCGCGCGTCGCGCTCGAGCCGACCAGATGCTGACCCAGCTTATCGACCACATCGACGCTACGATCACGGGTCGCTACAAGGCCGAGCAGGATGCCGACGTGCCCGACATCTGCAAGGGCAAGACCTACGCGCAGCCTTTCTACATGGGCCTGGCGATGAAGACGCTGATCGAGTGGAACGCGGTTCACCCCGATGGCCGAATCCAGCCGGCTGTGAAGCGTCTCGCGGACTTCATGTGGGACAAGCTGCGCTACAACCCGACGAGCGCGACGCAGGGCGGCCAGTTCTGGTACGGACAGTGCTCGGCGAGCGCCGGAGGCTCGTTCAACGTCTGGACCACGGCTGGAGGCAATCTGCCTGCCGACGACCTGAATCTCCTGATTGCGCCGGGCTTCGCCTGGCTCTATTCGAAGACTGGAGACCCGGTCTATCGCGACCGCGCAGACCAGATCTGGACCGTCGGCGTGAAGGACGCGACGGTGAACGGCCTGAACTCCAAGCAGTACAACCAGAACTACATGTGGAGCTTCGACTACGTGAAGTACCGGTCTCAGTAGCACCGGCCTTCACGTAGCGTCGCGCGAACGGCGCGGCCACGACTCGGGGCTCACCCGGTCGTTGCCGCGCCGCTTCGTTTTTTGGGGCGGCCCGATCAGCTCTTCGCGACCTCGCGAACGAGCTCCGCGAACCGTTCAACCCTGCGGCGGTACTGGAGCTCGGCGAGCAGGTTGCCGCGGTCCACCCACGCGTCGGCACCCGCCTGGTACTCGCGATACAGGCCGTCGAGCGCGGTCTCGATCTCGGCCGGCGTCTCGACGATCCGGCATCCCGGCAGCGGGTTCAGCAGGTCGGCCGTCGCGCCGTCGCGGTCGGTGAAGGCCAGGATCCGGCGCGCGGCGGCCAGGTACTCGTAGGTCTTCCCGGGGATCTGCAGCGGCTGCTCGTTGGCCAGCAGCAGCAGCGCGAAGTCTTTCGCCATCTCCTCGGGCACGTCCGCGCGCGGCAGTGGAGGGAAGAGGGACACGCAGCCCTCGAGCCCGAGGCTCTTCGCCTCCCGCCGGATCGAGTCGAACCCGACGCTGCCGAAGAAGAACGCCTCGACCTTCGTCGGCTCGCGGCGCGAGTCGAGCCACGAGCGCAGGCCCTTCAGGAACGCCTGGGGGTTGCGGCGGCCCATCACCTGCCCGTAGTAGCCGATGCGGAACGTGGCGGGCCGCGTCCCGTCTCGGGGCGCGCTCCACGCCGAGTCGATGCCGTTCGGCACGCAGCGCGTCTTCGCCGTCACGTCCGGGGCCATGTGACACGTCAGCAGGCGGAGCCGTTCGGTGTTGTGGACGACCAGGCTCGCCTGTCGCACGCAGCGACGAAACAGCCGCGTCTGAAGCGCGTCGAGCAACGGGTTCTGGCCGTAGTAGGACGTGGGCGTGTGGTACCAGCCCACCCACGGGTCCCGGACGTCCATGATCCAGGGGATGCGCTGCTCGCGCGCGATGCGGGCCGCCGCGAGCGTCGCGACGCGCGGCGGGGACGTGGACAGGATCGCGTCGAAGCGTTCCCGGCCGATGACCTCGGCGGCCGCGCGCACCGCCGGCCGGAGCCAGCCGATCTTCGTGTCCGGATAGGCGAGCACGTCTCGCGCCAGTCCGCGCGCCCCGGTCGCAGGAGGAGTCTCGGATGGCTGCTGGGACTCGTCGGGCGTCTGAGCTCGCGCCTTGAGCCGCTTGCCGGATTTCCAGAGGCCCGTCACCAGGTTGAAGCCCGTGGTGTCGACCGAGGTCCGGACGATCCGGTCCTCCGGCACGCCCTCCGCGACGAGCCCCGCGTTGGGCGTCTCGGCGAACGCCGCCTCGACGGTCAGCACCCAGGGCTCGATCCCGAACTCGGGCAGATAGCGGGCGATCTGATACGGACGCACCGCGCCGACCTCGGCATCGGGGGGAAAGTGGTACGCGACGATCAGCACCCTCATCGCGACGAAACCGGACCTACGCAGGCCTCTGCGTGGCGAGCTCGCGAACCCGCTCGTACATCTCCCAGGCCGTCACGTAGTGCAGCTGACAGCCGACCGTGTCGCGGTACTGGCGCTCGAGCTCGCTCCACAGGCTCGAGAAGCCGCCGCCGAACAGCATCGCCGTCGTGGCGTCGGTGGCGCCGTGCGTGTGCACCTTGACGAACACGTGCTCCTCTGCGCCCTGCACGGCCACGTGGCAGCGTCCCCACAGCGCGACGCGGTGGGGAGTCGGCAGCGCGGTGTCGGAGATCTCGCCGTTCTCGATGCGGGGCAGCACTTGCAGCTTGCGCTCGCGCCAGTTCAAGGTGAGCGGCCCCTGCACCATCAGCAGCTCCCCGGGGCGGCCCCATTCGCCGACCACGACGTCGCGGCCGTCGTCGTGCGCCTTGCGCTTGCCCGAGCTGCCGCGCGCGAAGTAGATCGAGTTGATCTTCGAGGTCTGCGTGTCGGACGGGGCGGACGGCATCGTCATGTCGACGCGGCAGCCGGTCTCGAGCAGCACGTCGAGCTCGTTGTCCACGCCGCACCAGCGCCCGTCGGGGCGCGAGTTGTCGAGCGCCCAGTTGCCGTGGATGAAGGCGTAGACCACCTGTCCGTTCTCGTCCCGGCGCAGCAGCCCGTGGCGGCAGTGCAGCGTCTCGACGAACTGCCGCAGCTTGACGCGCAGGTCCGAGGCGTTGTCCTGGTCGTGGTGGATGTGCACCTCGACGGCGCCGAAGCCCGAGCGGCACAGCCCCGCCAGCTGGTCCATCACGACGTCGTCGTATTCCTCTTGCGGGTAGAAGAAGGAGTGCTGCGGGACCCTTCCGTCGCTGTCGCGGTGCTGCTGCGCGACCTGCGGGTACTTCTCCGCCCACTCGGCGACGCGGCTGCGGGCCCGCGGCTGGTCCGTCGTTCCCTCGTACGGCTCATAGTGGTCCGCGAAGCAGAAGTAGACGTGCCGGACGCCGGGCTTGCTTCGCGAGCGTCGGCGCACGAGCTCCGTCACGTACGAAGGCAGCCAGTACTGAAGCCGTCGCGAGTGGACGACGTAGGCGAGAGTGCTGCTGATCGCCGCAGACGCGACGAGAATGGCCGACATGGCGTACGACTTTTACCATGACCGGCCCTCGGGAAGTAGACGTTCCCGCGGCGGACCGACGCGTCGTCGGAGGTGAACGCTTTTCGCTCAGGCGCTCGCCATCTGTTCCCCGATGATCGAGTGCAGCAGGCCCGCGAACTGCTCGGCGCGGTGCTCGTAGTTCGCATCCGCGAGCAGCGCGGAACGCTCGACTCTGGGGCTCTTGCCCTGCTCGAACTCGCGATAGAACGCCTCGAGCGCCGACGCCACCTCGCGCGGCTCCTCGGCGACGCTGCAGCCTTCCACGGGATCGAGCACGTCCGCGGTCGCGCCGTCGTGCTCCGTCACGGCGAGGATGCGCCGGCCGGTGGCGAGATAGTCGTAGGTCTTGCCCGGCACCTGCAGCGGCTGCTCGTTGGCGAACGAGAGCAGCACGAAGTCGTCGTCGATCAGGTGCCGCACCTCCGAGCGCGGCACCGGCGGGTGCACGCTCACGACGTGCTGCAGCTCGCGGGCGGCGATCGCCTCGACGGCGTTCTCGAAGCCGCTGCCGACGAAGCGAACGGCCACCCGCGGCGTGCGCGCTCCGCGCTCGTCGAGCCACAGGCGCAGCCCGTCGAGGAACGCGGTGCTGCTGCGGCGGCCCATGATGTTCCCGTAGTAGCCGACGTTGAACACGCGCGAGCGCGCGTCTCTGCCCTGCGCCCATTCCGGCTCGAAGCCGTTCGGCACGCAGTAGGTCTTGCCGGCGGCGTCGGGCTTCAAGGCGCAGGTGTCCTGCCGGAGGCGCTCGGTGTTGTGGACGATCATTCGGGCGGTGTCGACGCACTGGGAGAAGAGCCGCTCCTTGTGGTGCGCGACGATCGACGAGGCGCCCTGCGCCTCCCAGGCCTTGAGCTGCCACGGATCGCGCACGTCCATCACCCAGGGCACGCGGTGGCGGCGGCTGAGCTCGCGCGCCACGAGCGCCGTGACGCGCGGCGGCGACGTCGACACGAGCACGTCGAAGTTCACCTGTCGCAGCGCTTCCTCGGCCTGGCGCAGCGCGGGGCGATACCAGCCGATCAGCGGGTCCGTGTACGCGAGCCAGGAGAGCACCCACTCGCGCGCCTGCTGGAACCGCCTGCGACCCGGCGCTGCGGCGATGGTCGCTGCCGTCGCCTGCGGAGCCGCTCCCGCTCCGTTCACGCGCTTGCCGCGGCGCCACAGGTCGAGCACACGGTCGCGGATCGTGGTCTCGACCGGCGTGCGCATGAGATGCGGCTCGGGCACGCCCCGCGGCTGGAAGGCCGCGTCCGGCTGCTCGGCGTGCTGCGGGTCGACCGTGAGGATCCAGGGCTCGACGCCGAACTCCGGAAAGTGACGGGCGAACTGGTAAGGCCGCACGCCCCCGATGGCCCCGTCCGGCGGAAAGTAGTACGCGATGATCAGCGCTTTGAGTCGTTTCGCCACGTGGGCACCACCGTGTCTCGAGCTCCTGGTCGACACCCCGGCGGTCGTTCCTCGCGTCGGCCTGCGTGGAGGGACTCACCGAAAGCCAACTACTGCAAGGCAATTCCCGAGCCAGGCAAAACCGTATGCGAAATGCGGGTTTGCGCGTGGCAGAAGGGGGCAAGTTGTAGAAAGCGGGAGAGCGATTGTTCTCTTCGCCGCCGCGTTTCCGACGCCGACGGCGTGGTGTCGCGAGGCACGGAGCTTGCTCGAACGCCCGGAGTGACAGCTCACGCCCAAGAACAAGAGAGAACCGTGCCGCCGACGATTCGCGAGCAGGAGGCCTTCTACGACGAGCGCTGGCGCTCGTTCGCCTTCGCCGACGCACTGAAGCTCGAGCGCTGCGCGGCGATACTGAAGGCGCTCTCCGAAACGGGCATCGCCACGCCGCGCGTGATCGAGCTCGGCTGCGGCGCGGGCTGGCTGACGGCGATTCTCGGGCTCTTCGGCCCCGCCGAGGGCGTCGAACTCTCCCCGTTGGCGGTCGAGGAGGCCTCGAAGCGCTTCGGGCACGTTCGGTTTCGCCAGGTCGACCTCGGCCGCTGGGACCCGCCGCGCGAGCGCTTCGACGTCGTGGTGAGCCACGAGGTGATCGAGCATCTCGAGGACCAGCGGCGGCACCTGCGCCAGGCCCACGATCTGCTGGCGGAGGGCGGCTACCTGATCCTCACCACGCCCAACGCCCGCACGCTGCGCGCCACGTCCGACGCGACGCTCGCGCTGAACGCATGGCAGCCGATCGAGAACTGGCTCGAGCGCGCGGAGCTGCGGCGCATGCTCGCCCGCGAGGGCTTCGCGGTGCGGACGCTCACGACGCTGACGCTCGGGACCGCGGACAGGGGAATCGACCGCCTCGTGAACTCCGCGAAGCTCAACAAGCTGATCGCGCGGCTGGGCCTCGCGAGGAGCTACGACCGGGCGCGGCGGCGCCTCGGCTTCGGGCTGCACCTCCTAGCCGTCGCGCGCAAGCCGGCTGCGGCGCGACGCTAGCGCACGCTCCTCAGCTCGCGGCGGCGCTGCCCGCCGGCGCGGCTCGGCGCGAGCGCCACTGCTTGGCGAGCTGGATCAACACCTCGATCCGGTCCCGGTGGAAGCCCAGGATCACGACGAAGTAGACGCCGGCGCCGAGCGCCACCTGAAGCGCGACGCTCGCGAGAAGCGGGATGCTCGCGGGCAGAGCCAGCCTGAGCGCCAACACGGCGACGGCCATCGCGAGGCTGCCGCTCGTGGCGGGCCAGAACGCCTTCAGATATTCCATCGTGGTGACGCCGATGCTCGGGACGACGCGCGTCAGCACCGGGATGCGAGTGAGCGGGAAGACGGTGACCCACACCGCCGCGATTCCCACGGGCCCCCACTGGCTGCCCACGACGAAGCAGATCGGCATCACGATCGCGAGAACCACGGCGATCTGGAGCAGGTAGCGGTTCTGCCCCCGGACGGTGAGCACGCGCGCGAGCAGCGGGGTCGTCGAGTTGATGGCGGCCGAGATCGCGAGCAGCCGCAGCGGCCCGATGGCGCCGACCCACTTCGGGCCGAGGGCCAGGTGGACGATGTGATCGGCCACGAGCGCGAAGCCGATCAGGATCGGGAACAGCACGGCCGAGAGGATCTCGGTCAGCCGCTGCAGGTAGCGCTTGAGTGCGGCGGAGTCGTCCTGCAGCGCCGAGAAGTAGGCGGGCGTGATGCGGGTGAGCAGCATCATCACCTTCTCCGAGATCGAGGTGGCCGTGAGCGCGGCCATCGAGTAGACGCCCAGGTCGGCCGGACCGAGCAGGCGGCCCGCGACGGCGCGGTCGGCGTTGGAGTACCAGTACCAGAGCACGGTGGCGCCCAGCTGGTCGCGCGTGAGGTCAGCGCCCTCTCGAGCTGGGCCCACTTCGGCCAGCGGAAAGGCACCGGCCGGGACGCGATCGTCTGGATGCTCGTCACGATCGCGCTCACGATCGCCCCCGCCACGAGCGTCCAGTAGCGAAAGCCGGCCTGGGCGAGGATCACCATGGTGACGCTCAGGACCAGCACGTTGACGGTCTCGAGCAACGCCAGGCGCCGGAAGCGGAGATCCTTCTGGAGCAGCGCATTCGGAACGATGCGGAACGCGGACAGGGGGAACGTGATGCCGAGCACCACGACGATCAGCGGCAACGGCTCGGAGTGGAAGAACAGGCCGAGCGGAACGGCCGCGGCGCAGCAGGCCGCGAAGCAGGCCACGCCGAGCCCGACGGCCACCGTGTTGAGCTGCGCCAGCTGGTGCTCCGTGAGCTCGCGCAGCGTGATGATCGTGACGCCCAGACCGAACTCGCTAAGGATCGTCACCACGCCGAGGAAGACGCCGGCCATGCCGACGAGCCCGTAGTCCTCCGGGGTGAGCAGGCGGGCGACGACGAACGTCGCCAGCCAGCTGATCAGCTGCGAGCCGCCCTTCGCGACGCCGGTCCAGACGAGGCTGGTGACGAACGACGCGTCGAAGCGTCGGGCATCCTGACCGGACGCTGCGGCATCCGATGCGACGTCGTCCGGCACGGCAACCCCTCCTCAAGAGCACCGACGCGACCCGGCTCCCGCGGAGCCGCGACACTCGACGATAGTACGCGACCTCCGCGCGGCCCGCCGGATCGCGAGTCAGGAGCGCGCGCGCCCGCGAATTTTCTACACTCTACAACGCCCCTCGCGCGGCGCCGCGCCAAACGCCACGCTGCGGCTGCGGCTCGCTCGCACGCGTCCCGGCACGTGCATTGCTCCCGCATTGCCCTCGAACCCATGTGTGGAATTGCGGTCGTTGTTTCCCGCGAGGGCGCCCCGGTCGACGCGGGGCGGCTCGCGCGGATGGCGGACGTGCTGGCTCACCGCGGACCGGACGACTCCGGCTTCCTGACGGACGGCCCCGTGGGGTTCGGGTTCAGGCGGCTGTCGATCCTGGATCTGTCGCCGGCGGGACATCAGCCGATGAGCACGGAGGACGGCCAGGTCGCCGTCGTCTTCAACGGCGAGATCTACAACTTCGTGGAGCTGCGCAAGGAGCTCGAGGCGCTCGGCCACCGCTTCCGCTCGAGCGGCGACACCGAGGTGCTGCTGCGCGCCTACCTGCAGTGGGGCGGCGAGTGCCTCGCGCGCTTCAACGGGATGTGGGCCTTCGCGATCTACGACAAGCGGCGCGGCGTCGTGTTCGCCTCGCGCGACCGCTTCGGCATGAAGCCGCTCTATCGCTGCGTGACGAAGGACCACGTGCTGCTGGCGTCGGAGATCAAGTCGATCCGCGCGTCGGGGCTCGTGCCGAGCGCGATCAACTGGAGCACCGCGGCCCGCTTCCTGCTCGAGAACCGCCTCGACGAGACCAACGAGACCTTCTACGAGGGGATCGAGCACGTGCCGCCCGGCACGGCGTTCGAGGTCGACCTGCGCGGAGAGCGCCGCGAGTGGCGCTACTGGTCGCTCGAGTCCCCCCGCCAGGCCCCGGCCGACGCTCCCGCCCGCTTCGCGGGCCTGTTCGAGGACGCAGTGCGGGTCCACATGCGCAGCGACGTCCCGGTGGGCGTGGATCTCTCGGGCGGCCTCGACTCGACGTCGATCATCTGCGCGACAGCGCGCGTGCGGCGCGAGCAGGGAGCGACCGAGCCGCTGCTGGCGTTCTGCTACCAGGCTCCCGAGTTCGACGAGAGCGCCTACATCTCCGACACCGTGCGCCAGACGGGCGCGACGCTCGTGAACCTCCGGACCGGGGCGCAGTCGCTCTGGGACGACCTCACGCGCATGCTCTGGTTCCAGGACGAGCCGGTGCACTCGATGACGGCCGTGATCGGCTACCAGCTGATGCGGCTCGCCGCCCAGCACGGCGTGAAGGTGATCCTGAACGGCCAGGGCGCCGACGAGACGATCGGCGGCTACGACAGCTACTTCCGCGACTACTGGTACACGCTGGTGCGGGGCGGGCGCCTGCGCTACGCCTGGAGCCAGGTGGGCGACTACGCGCGCTCGCACCGGGACAGCCGGCCCGTGCTGGTGCGTCGGCTGGCGCGCCACCTGGTCCAGAGCGAGCTGCGCTCGCTCGGCCTGTATCGCGCGATGTCGCAGTCCGCGCGCGTCCGCCGGCTGCGCGCCAACGCCTGGTTCGAGGACAGCCTGCGCGAGCAGCTGCCGCTCGACGAGGCCGACCCGGGCGTCGACCTGATGTCGAGCCTGCGCCACGGCGTGACCGTGTCGCCCCTGCCGCTCTACCTGCGCGTGGAGGACAGGAACGCCATGGCTCACTCGGTCGAGGCCCGGCTGCCGTTCCTCGACCACCGCGTCGTGTCCTTCCTGTTCGGCCTCACGCCCGAGTGGCACCTGCGCGGCCGCTGGAACAAGTTCGTGCTCCGCGAGTCCATGCGCGGGCGCATCCCGGAGTCCGTGCGGGCGCGCGTCGACAAGATGGGGTTCCCGCACCCCGCGCGGCGCTGGTTCGGGAACGAGCTGCGCGAGCCGCTGCTCGACATCCTCCACAGCCGGCCGACGCGCGAGCGGGGGATCTACAACACGAAGGCCATCCTGCGCGACGCCGAACGCCACCGGCAAGGCGAGGTGGACGTGGCCTCCGGCCTGTTCAACGTGGCGGAGTTCGAGACGTGGAGCGGCGTCTCGAGGGTCGGAAACGGCTAGCGCGAGGGAGCCGAGGCCGCGCCGCCGGTCAGCTTCTCCGTTCCCACGGGCCGCACGACCGCGTTCAGCATGGCGACCAGATGCTCGGTGTAGCGCTGCTCGCCATGCTCGCGCTCGAGATGGGCGCTGCCGGCGCGTCCCAGCCGCCCCGCCCGCTCCCGATCCGTGAGCAGCAGCCTCATCTTGGCCGCCAGGTCGTCGGGATCGCGGATCTCGCAGAGCAGCCCGGTCACGCCGTCCACGATGTAGTCTCGGCCCCCGTTCGTTCGCGTGGCGACCACCGGCTTGGAGCAGGCCATGGCCTCGAGGTGGACTCGCCCCATGGCCTCGAAGTGGGCGGCGTTCACCAGCGCGAGGCAGCCGCGGATCTGCTCGCCGACGTCCTCGATCCAGCCGGGAGCGACGAACTCGAGGCGGCCGGCATCGCCGGCGAGCCGCTGGTAGTGGTCCCTCTCTTTCGGGTCGCTGTGCCCCATGATCCGGAGCGCGATCTGGGGCTGATCGACGGCCAGCTTGCGGAAGGCCTGGACGAGCTCGCCTATGCCCTTCGACGCGAAGGGGTAGCCCACCGACAGGAAGTAGCCGCCGTCGTAGCTCTCGAGGGACCTGAAGAAGCTCTCGGCCACGAAGTCGCAGAACCGGAAGACCGCCTTCCCCGGACAGGAGCGCCGCACGAACTCCTCCTGGCTGCGATTCAGGACCTTGACCGCGTCGGCCCGTCGCAGGCAGAACATGAACAGCCGCTGCATCAGCCATCTCTTCGCCGCGCTCGTCCCCGGCGGATGCTCGTGATAATCGCCGTTGAGCTCGATCACCAGGCGCGCGCCCAGCAGCCACTTCAGCAGGACGCCGTTCAGGCCCGACGCGTACGGGTCGTAGGTGATCACCGCGTCGACGCTGCCGCGCCGGTTCGTTCGCAGCGGCCGCAGGATCTGGAGCCGCAGCCGGACCAGGAAGCTCTTCCAGGTTCCGCCCAGGGGCTCGGAGAAGATCCGAAACCGCCCGAAGGCGTCGCCGTCCCGGTATTTCCCGGTCGGCGTCAGGATCTCGCCGTGGGCGAAGCTCGAGAGCAGCCGGAAACGCTGGGCGAAATTGACCTTCTCGGGACTCCAGACCTGAGGGAACAGGAAGATGAGGTGCAGATCGGGCCGCTGGCTCACGGGCCGCTAGAGTACAATGACGGTGGTCTCCGTGAACGGCCAGCTGCCGCTGAAGCGTAATTCGCCCCCAGGCGAGCGACAACCGGCTTCCTCCTCCTTCGCCTCCCTCGGCCAAGGTCCCGCTGCGCTCGTCGCTCGCGGCTCCGGGCCGCTCCCCGGGTGCCGGGGATGAGCTTCGCCCTGTTCATCGTCTACCTGCTGATGGTCTTCGTGCGGCCGGCCGAGCACTTCGTGGAGCTGCGCGAGGTGCCGTTCATGGAGATCGCGAGCATCCTGGCGCTCGTCGGCGCCGCCCTCGCGATCCTGATGGGGAGCCGGCCCCCGCTGCGCGCGGGGCAGGTTTCGCTCCTGCTCTCGATCGTGGTCTGGATGCTGTTCACCGTGGTGGTGACTCCCGCGGGCTCCTCCGAGAACTTCGACAAGGTGCTCGGGTTCGTCAAGAGCGCCACGACCGCGTTCCTGCTCGTGATCCTGAACGTGACGACGGTGCGCCGCGTCCGCGCGGTCGCCTTCGTGCTCACGATTCCGGCGATCTTCCTCGCCGTACGCACCGCCTCCGACTACCAGACCCACCTCGAAGAGGTGTCTCGCAACACTCGGGGCGACTTGGAGACGGAGGGCGCCGACACCACATGGGACAGCAACGAGCCATCCGGGGAGGCCGCTCCGAAGTTTGCGCCCGACGACGAGTTCCGGGTGATGAACAAGGGCCTGTTCGGCGATCCGAACGACCTGGCCCTGACCTTGATCGCGATCCTGCCCTTCACGATCGCCTTGCGGCGTCGCGCGTCCCCGGTGCGCAATGTCCTCCTGGTCTGGCTGCCGGTCGCGGTGATCATCTACGGCATCTACGTCACGCGCTCGCGTGGCGGCGTGCTCGCGCTCGCCTGCGTGCTGGGCCTCCTCGTTCGTCACCGCCTCGGCAACTCGCTCTCCCTGGCCACGGCCGGCATCGCGGTGGTGGGCCTCATGGGAGCCGGATTCGTCGGCAGCCGGTCGATGTCGATGGACCAGTCGGCCGAGGGGCGGGTCGAGATGTGGTCGGCCGGCCTGCAGAACCTGAAGGGCTCGCCGGTCTGGGGCATCGGCTTCAGCAACTTCGACGGGGTCAACGTGAAGGCCGCCCACAGCGCGTACGTCCAATGCTTCGCGGAGCTCGGCATCGTGGGCTACATCCTGTGGCTGGCCCTGATGATGGTGACGCTCGACGACCTTCGGCAGATCCATGCGACCGCGCAGGCCGAGGACGCCGACCTGAAACTATGGGGGCGCGCGGTCCAGGTCTCGCTGATCGGGTTCCTGATCGGCGCGATCTTCCTGTCGAGAGCCTACGACGTCCAGCTGTTCATCCTGCTCGGCCTGGGAACCGCCATCGGCGACGTGGCGCGGCGTCGCGGCTACCTCAAGGGCTCCCGAAGCCTGCTGGTCTGGATCTACTCCGTCGGCGGGGTCGCCGTCGGCTCGATCATCGGGTACTGGCTGTACATGCGCCTGCACTTCTGAGCACTTCCTCGTAGAGCGCGGCGATCTCGCGGATCATGCGCGAGTAGCCGAAGCCTTCGACCATCCGCAGCCGTCCCGCGCGCCCCAGGTCGTCCGCGAGAGCGGGGTCGTGAAGCAGGCGGCCGACGCGATCGGCCATGGCCGGCACGTCGCCCACCGGAACGACGAAGCCCGTCTCGCCGTCGGCGACGTACTCCGGCGGCCCGCCGGAGTCGGTGGCCACCACGGGCCGCCCGCAGGCCATGGCTTCGAGCGCCACGTTCCCGGAGCCCTCCGTCAGCGATCCCAGGATCAAGGCGTCGCAGGCGGCGAAGTAGCGCGGGATCTGCAAGCGGTCGAGGCGCCCCAGGAACCTCACCTTCGTTTCCAGGCCGAGCCGGAGCGCCTGGGTCTCCAGGCTCTTCTTCTCCTCGCCCTCGCCCACGACGGCGTACGTGAAGGGCGGCGCGTCCTTCAGCGATGCCAGCGCGTCCAGGACGTGGTGGATGCCCTTCAGCTTCTGCAGGCCGCCGACCGACAGCAGCAGTGGACCCGGAAGGCCGAGCTCTCGTCCGAGCTCCTTGCGGTCGCTCACCGGCGAGAACCGCTCGAGGTCCACCCCCTTGAGGATGGTGATCGCGGTGGCCGGATCCGCACCGAGCGAGAGGCCGATCCGGCGCAGGTAATCGCTCACGTAGGTGGTCCGATCCGCCCGTCGAATCAGCGTCCGGATCGCGTGCGCCATCGAGGCGTTCCGGCGCATCCCGTACGCGAGCCCCTCGTGAACGTCGAGGTCCATTCCGCGGAAGCTCGCGATCAGGGGACGCCCGGTTTCAGCCGCCGCCATGGCGCCGCCGACCCCCTCGGGCCACGCGAAGTGGCTGTGGACGAGCGCGATGCCTTCCCGGACCACAAGCCCCGCCACGAAGCGTTCGATGCGCGCGAGGTGAAAGGCCTTGACCCACGCGCGCAGCCCCAACCCCCCGGGGAACGAGCCGCGCCGGCGCAAGAGGAAGCCCGGCGTGCCGGTGCGTTCGCGCCAGCCGTTCCCGGGCGGCAGCACCCGCACGCGCAGGCCGTCGAGCTCGCGGTCGCGGCCGTGGAGGCCGACGACGTAGAGCTGGTGTCCCGACGCCTGGAGCGCCGCCGCCTCCTCGTGCAGGAAGCTGTACGCGAGAGCGCCCTCGGCGCTCTCGGACGGAGGAGCGAGGTAGAGGACCTTCAACCAGCGCGGCTCCCGTCCGAGGCGCCCACGGGCGCATCGCGGCGCCCGATGACCCGCGCCGGGTTTCCGCCCACGATCGTGCGCTCGGCGACGGGGCGCGTCACCACGGAGCCGGCCGCGACGATCGCCTGATCGCCGACGTCGTCCAGCACGATCGCGCCGTTGCCGATCCAGACGTCGCGCCCGATCGCGAGCGTGCGGTGGCTGCCCCCCTGCTGGCGGATCGGGACGTCGAGGCGGTCGAAGTGGTGCTGGCGGTTCCCGCTCAGGATCGTCACGTTCGAGCCGAGCAGCGTGTCGTCGCCGATGCGGCAGTGGGCGATGTTGCAGTTGGCGCCGATGTACACGCCGCGCCCGATCCAGACCGCGGGCGTCGCGAAGATCGTCCCGAAGTGGATCGAGCAGTCCTCGGTGGCGCCGGCCAGCGTCATCCGGTAGAACGCGCGACGCAGGAAGTCGCCGGGAGCGCCGGGCCAGAGCGAGAGGAACTGGCTGCACGCCTGGAACACCGGCTCGCGCCGCGCGGGAACGACTCGTGCGACTCCGAGGTAGACGGCTGCCAAAGGCGAAGCCGCGAGGAGCGCCATCCAGTCCAGCGGGCGCTTCAGGAGGCGGGGCGCGGCCCGTCGCGCAAGGGCCGGTGTGGCCGTCGCTTCGTCGTTCATGTTCGGTCCGCCGTCACCTCACGATAGAGCGACTCGTAACGCTCGACCATCGCGGCCTGGCTGAACAGCCGCACGGCCCGGGTTCGTGCCGCGGAGGCGAGCCGCGCCGGCGTTCCCGGCGATTGCACGACCTGCCTCAGCGCGGAAGCGAGAGCAGCCGCGTCCTCCGAGGGGACGAGACGCCCGGCGCCGTCCTCTCCCAGCAGGGCGCGGTTCCCGCCGACGTCGGTGGCGATGATCGGGCACCCGCAGGCCATGGCCTCCAGGATGCTCATCGAGGTCCCCTCGGCGCGCGAGGCGAGCACGAACGCGTCGAGGCAGCGGTACCAGGACGCCGTGTCCGGCTGGTCGCCGACGAAGCGGACCGCGTCCGCGACCTCGAGCGAGCGCGCCAGCGCTTCCAGCTCCGGCCGCAACGCGCCGTCGCCGACCAGCACGAGCAGGAGCTCCGGGCGCGCGCGGTGGGCGTCGCGAAAGGCGCGCAGCAGCAGGTCGTGGTTCTTGATCGGTTCGAGGCGCGCGATGCAGCCGATCACGACCCGTCCCTCGCTGTCGGGCAGCAGCCGGGCCCGCGGGTCGGGCAGCTCGGGCGAGAACGCGCGCGTGTCGATGCCGTTCGAGATCGTGCGCACCGCGGCCGGCGGCAAGCGCGTGGACTCCAGCAGGTAGCTGCGCAGCGGCTCCGAGACCGCCACCACCGCGCTCGTGGCCGCGGCCGCACGCCGCTTGAGGAAGTTCGCGTACCAGGGCTCCGGGTCCAGGATCCCGTGCACCGTGTGCACCACGCCTGGAACTCCGGCCGCGCGCGCCGCGCGCGCTCCCTTCAGCCAGGCTCCGCTGTGGGTGTGGACGACGTGCGGCGCACGGCGCGCCATCCACGCGACGAGCGCGGGAGCCCGCAGGTTCGTGGCCAGCCCGGGAGCCGGCACCACGTCCACCGCCACTCCCGCGGCCACGAGCTCCCCAGCGACCGGACCGGCTTCCTCGATGCAGACGACCGAGACCTGGTGCCCTCGCTCGGTCAGGCCCGTCGCGAGCCGGCCCGCCACGATCTCCATGCCGGCCCGTGCCAGCGTGGGCAGCACCATGCTGATCCGCAGCGCGCTCACCGCCCCGGCCGCCCCGCGCCCCAGGTGAAGAGCGCCGTCATCACGTAGTTCCAGACGGTCCCCACCGCCACTCCCGCGAGCCCGGCGACCCACCAGGAGGGCTCCCGCTCGAACACGAAGCTGGCGACGCCGACGTTCGCGACGGCGCCGGTCGCGCACACGGCGTAGAACGAGATCAGGCCCGTCACCAGCCGGGCGCCGCGCAGCCGGCGGTCGCGGTAGGTGAGGACGTTGTTGAGCGCGAAGTTCGAGGTCATGGCGACGAACGTGGCGAGCGCCTGCGACACCGGGAAGCGCAGCCCCGCCGTCATGCCCGCGGCCAGCACCGCGAGGTGGATCACGACCCCGATCCCGCCCACGAGCGCGAAGGAGGTGAAGCGCGGCGGCAGCCGGCGCCCGAGCAGCTTGTCGATCAGCAGCAGCAGGTACTCCCACAGCACGAGGCTGTCGACCTTGCTGGCCCCCGCCCTGCGGTCCCGGAACTCGTAGGGCAGCTCCCGCCACCGCAGCCCGGGCCGGCTCGACGAGAGCACGTCGAGCAGGATCTTGTAGCCGGTGCCCGAGAGCCCTCGCATCACGCTCTCGAACGCGGCACGCCGGATCATGAAGAAGCCGCTCATCGGATCGTGGAGCGGGACGCCGAGCACGCGCCGGCCGATCCAGGTGGCGAGACGGCTCATCCGCGCGCGCCGTTCGTCCCAGCGGCCGATGCTGGCGCCTTCGGTGTAGCGGCTCCCGACCACCACGTCGGCCGCGTCCGACTCGAGCAGCTCGAGCATCGCCGGCAGCAGGCGCTCGTCGTGCTGCAGGTCGCCGTCGATCACCGCGAGGCAGGGGCTGCTCGAGGCGAGGAAGCCCTCGATCACCGCCGAGGACAGGCCCCGCCGCCCCAGGCGCTGGATGCAGCGCACGTGCGGGCGCGCGCGCGCCACGGAGCGGACGAGCTCCGCCGTTCCGTCGGGGGAGTCGTCGTCGACGAAGATCACTTCCCATCCCTGGCTCGGCAGCACGGCTTCGAGCCCGAGCAGGAGCGCTTCCACGTTGTCCCGCTCGTTGAAGGTCGGAACGATCACCGACAGGCGGGCGGCGGAACCGCGAGCCGAAAGCACGGCGGGCTCAGCCGAGGGGCCCGGACGGGTGGTCTCGCGCGAAGGCGAGGGCGCGTCGGCTTCGTCCGCCTCGTCGCCTGACGCATCCCGCAGCAGCCTCATGGGGATTGCCGGTGGGACAGCTGGACCACTGCGGCATCGTAGCCCAACTGGCCAATGACGGGATCGGGAGGACCGCGACGCGCCCCGAACGAGTCGTGCTAACCTTCGAAACCCTCCTGGGCGCGCACGATGCGCGTGCCCTGATGACGCCGGATGCTTCGACCCTCGAGTCCGGTCAGCCGACGCGAGCGCTGCGATGAGAATCCTCTTCCTGACGACCGACCTGTCGTACCCGCCCCAGGACGGCCGCATGCTGCGCACGTACAACGTGCTGCACGGCCTCGCGGGCCGGCACGCCGTCCACCTGGTCTGCTTCGACCAGCGCCACGGCGAGGACCCCGACGAGCGCAGGCGCATCGCCGAATCGCGGCTGCGCGAGCTGTGCGCGTCGGTGGACGTGTTCGAGGTCCCGTCGAAGCGGTCGAAGCTGAAGCTCGCGTGGACGGGCGCCGCGAGCCTGCTCGAGCCCGGGCCGTTCTCGAGCCGCGTCTACCGGTCGCCGGCCGCGGTGCGGAAGCTCCGCGAGCTCGCGGCGGGCCAGCGCATGGACGTGGTGCACGTCGAGAACACGCTGCTCGGCGATCACGTGACGGGCGTTCCCGCCGGGGCGCGCGTGCTGATGCACCACAACGTCGAGTCCGACCTCTTTCACCAGCGGGCCGCCTCGGACCGGCTCTTCGTGCGGCGGCTGTTCACGCACCTCGAGGCGGCGAAGATGCGGAGGTTCGAGCAGCGCATGGGCCCGCGCTTCGGCGCCCACATCGTCTGCTCGGCCGGGGACAAAGAGCGCCTCGCGAAGATCGTGGACGGCGCCCGCGTGTGCGTCGTCGCGAACGGGGTGGACCTCGACTACTTCTCGCCGCGCGAGCCCGGGGCGGAGCGGACACCGAGCGTCGTCCACGTCGGCGGGCTGAACTGGGCGCCGAACCTGCACGGGGCGAGGTGGCTGGTCGACGAGGTGTGGCCCCGGGTGCGCGAGTCGGTGAAGGAGGCGACGCTCGGGTTCGTGGGCCGGACGGGGGAGGCGCCGGTCTCGCGCTGGGAGTCCCAGGGCGTCCAGTGCCTGGGCGAGGTCGAGGACGTGCGCCCCTTCTACGCCGGCGCCTCGCTGAGCGTCGTTCCAGTCCACGTCGGAGGCGGCACGCGCCTGAAGATCCTCAACTCCTGGGCGATGGGCACTCCCGTGGTGTCGACCACGAAGGGCTGCGAAGGCCTGGCCGCGCGCCCGGGCGAGAACCTGCTGGTGGCCGACACCCCCGACGCGTTCGCGGCCGCCGTGGTCCGGCTGCTGCGGGAGCCCGGGCTCGCGGCGGCGCTCGGGGCCTCGGGCCGCAAGCTGGTCGAGGCGGAGTACGGCTGGCCGCGGATCGTCGAGCAGACCGAGCGGGCGTACCAGCACGCTCGTGGGTGACGGAACGGCGGGGCGTTCATGCTAGCCTTCGGACATCCCCCTGAAGCACCCGAGCGGGGGCATGCCGGGAGACCTGTGGAACCAGAAGCGGCGAACGCGCAGGGAGTCCGTCGCGCGGCTCCCGGGATACTCGTCGGCTCGGCGAGCCTCTGGGCGCTGGCGACGATCCTGGTGTTCGCCGCGCTCTACGCGGACGTGCTCCCGGCGCTCGTTCGCCAATGGGCGGCCGAGGAGGACTACACCCACGGCTTCTTGATCCTTCCGCTCTCGCTCTACTTCGTCTGGGAGCGGCGCGAGGCGCTCAAGGCGGGCGAGCCGCGACCTTCGGCGCTCGGGGCCGTACTGCTGGCCGGCGGCCTGCTGATGCTCGTCGTCGGCCGCGTCGGCGCGGAGCTGTTCCTGCAGCGCTTCTCGCTGATCGTCGTGATCGCCGGGCTGGTGTGGCTGATCCTCGGCACCCGGCTGCTGCGCGAGCTGGCGTTCCCGATCGCGTTCCTGGTGTTCATGATCCCGCTGCCGGCGATCGTGATGAACGCGATCGCGTTCCCGCTGCAGCTGTTCGCGGCGCAGACTGCGTCGTTCTGCATGGAGACCGCAGGCATCCCGGTGCTGCGCGAAGGCAACACGATCGTGCTGGCGAACACCACGCTCGAGGTGGCCGAGGCGTGCAGCGGCATCCGCTCGCTGCAGGCGCTGCTCGCGCTCGGGGCGGTCTACGGGTACTTCACGCAGAAGGTGCCCTGGAAGCGCTGGACGCTCCTGCTGGCGTCGATCCCGATCGCGATCGCCGCCAACGCGTTCCGCGTGGCCGGCACCGGCTTCCTCGCGCACTACGTCGGGCCCGAAACGGCGCAGGGCTTCTACCACTCGTTCGCCGGCTGGATCGTCTTCGTGGTCGCGTTCGTGCTGCTGCTGGCGGTGGGCACCCTGCTCTCGCGGGTGCGCCCGGCCCCGCGCGTGGGGCAGCCCGCATGAAGCGCTGGCCCTTCGTCGTCGCGCTCGCGCTGATGGGCGGCACCTGGATGCTGCTCGCGTCGCGCTCGCAGGCCGAGCCCGAGATCGCTCGCAGGCCGTTCACCGAGCTTCCGATCCGGCTCGGCGAGTGGAGCGGCCGCGACCGCGAGCTCGACAAGGAGGTGCTCGAGCTGCTGAAGCTCACGGACTACGTGATGCGGGTCTACGTTCCCGGCACGTCGCAGGAGGTCGCGCGGAACGCGTTCGAGGGGCAGACGCGCCAGGCGGCCGCGCCCGTCGCGCTCTACGTGGGGTACTACGCCAGCCAGCGCTCGGGGGCGACCTACCACTCGCCCAAGAACTGCCTGCCGGGCGGCGGCTGGGTCTTCCGCTCGACGGACCGCGTGGGCGGGGTGATCCCCGGCCGGCCGGAGGCGCAGGTGAACCGCGTGGTGATCGAGAAGGGGTTCGATCGCCAGTTGATCCTCTACTGGTACCAGGACCGCGGACGCATCGTCGCGAGCGAATACGCCGCCAAGGGCTTCCTGATCCTCGACGCCACCACCCACAACCGCACGGACGGGGCGCTCGTGCGGATATCGACTCCGATCGTGGGCACCGAAGACGAGGCCTTCCGCCACGCGACGGCGTTCGTGCAGGAGGCGTTCGTGCCTCTCTCCGCGCATCTTCCCGGCTAGCCCCGGCAGAGATCGCTCTCCGTGCTGGCGCTGCCCGATAGCATCTGGCTGCTCCCGCTCGTGGCCGCGGTGGCGGCGGCGGCGCTCGCGATCTGGATCCGGGTCCGGCCCTGGCGGGAGGCTTTCCACCGGCGGCTCACGCTGGTGCTCGCGCTCACGGCGCTCGTCGAGCTGACGCACGCGGCGCTCCTGTTCGTGCCGAGCGACGCCGTGTTCTTCCGCGAGGTCGGCCTCTCGCTCGAGTTCCTGCGCATGGGCGCCTTCTTCCTGACCGGAGCGGCGCTCATCGTCTCTACCTCGGCCGAGCTCGGCTCGAGCGTGACGCGCAGCTTCCGCGTCGCCACGGTCGCGAGCCTCGCGGGCGCGCTGCTCGCCTGGTGGGGCAGCTTCTCCGGGATCGACGAGATGGCCGAGGGGGCGGGGCTGGTCCGGCTCGGGCCGAACGGGCGCTGGCTGCAGGTGGCGCTGCTCTTGGGCCTCGTGCTCGCGATCGCGCAGCTCGAGTCCGTGCTGCGGGCGAGCCGCGATCCCTTCCGCTTCCGGATCAAGTTCCTGATCCTGGGGCTGTGCGCGCTGGCGGGCTTCGAGGTGTACGTCGCGTCGCAGACGATGCTGCTCGGCTCCTGGCGGCTGCACCACGCCGCGCTGTCGGGGCTGGTGACGCTCGTCTCCGTCGGCCTC
>Ga0111539_10002466_pt1 | contig 24547 bp, 29 predicted proteins | sample RhiMethybrSRZTD1_FD_79667 | JGI IMG/M metagenome (GOLD analysis project Ga0111539, IMG submission 79667) | Populus rhizosphere microbial communities from Tennessee, USA - Rhizosphere MetaG P. TD hybrid SRZTD1 (version 2) (version 2) | ecosystem: Host-associated > Plants > Roots > Rhizosphere >...
GCGGGGCCGTCGCGCAGCGATCGCACAGCGACCCTTGAGGACGGAGAAAGCGGCCCCATACCATCAACGGCGCGGCTCTTGACATACATAGGAGCATCCAATGCGGACTTTTCGGCCTCCAACCATCAACAGTGACACCTGGAAGCCGCCATTGTCGGAAATTTGACGCAGGTCGCGGGCGACGAAAGAGGCGAAATCCGGCGCGCTGCCCGTCAGAGTGCAATCGATCGAGCACTATGACGCGCAGCCCGGACCCACGCGGACCAGAGCCCAGGATTTCTACGCGGTCAGCAACACAAGCCAGGCTGCGGCGGTCGTGTGGTTGACGAGCGTTGGCGCGTTCACCCGCGGTGGGTGAGTCTGGCCGGCGCGTGCGCTTCCACAATGTCGTGTGGACAGGCTCACACTGTGGGCCGGAGAGAAAGGTCGGCGGATGGGGTGTCTGCTCGCACTGCTTGCCGGGTTCGCGCCAAGAGTCGCGCTCGTGCTGGTCTGGATTTTCACAAACTTGGTCGACCGCGCATTCGACGGCTTCCTCATCCCGCTCCTCGGGCTCATCGTCTTTCCCTATGCGACCCTGTTCTACGTCCTTGCTTACAACCCGGTTATCGGCGGACTGGCCGGTTGGGGATGGATCTTTGTGGTCCTCGGGTTTGTCTTCGATATCGGGCACTGGGTCGGCGGAGGTGTGACTGGTCGGCGGCGTTACGCGAGCGCATAGCGCGGTCCATCAGCTGACTCGGGGCGTCACGGGGAGCAGTCATGAGCACTGAATTCCCGAACCAAGCTGACGAGCTAGCCAACCGGCCGCCGGCCACGGAATTGCCGCCGCTGTTGCTGCAACAGGCTGAGGCGGTTGACTGGGCACCGCCTCCTTGCCAACCGGCGGACAGCGCAATGCGCCGCTAGGATCCGAATAACTCTCATCTGACACGGTCGCTCCGGGGCAATTCGGCACTAAGCCCTAGGAATCTGGCGGTCTGCCCGTCATAGTGCAAATCGACAAAGCATATCCACAGCTATGTGTCAGTCGTCTTGACTATGATCGAATACATGTTCGATTATATGAGAGTGTCACCGGAAACCACTCCCAGGGTCGCACGGAGCCGCATCCATGAGCTGCAGCAACGAGTGCAGCGGATGCAGGGGCTTGCTGTTTGGAGGACTTTGGAGTCGTTGCCGGGTCTTTCTGGAGTCATCCAGCTCAGGACTGGTGAGGCGTACGCGGTAGACAGTCCAAGCCTTGCGACGGCCTTGGTCGCGGGCCCATCTCAGGCTGGAGAGTGGATTGCCTTTATCGGAGTCACCGATCTTGGCCTGGATGCTGCGGCACAGTTCGGAATCGATCTTGAACGGACTGTTGTGGTGCCGCATCCCGGTGACCTCTGGCTGAGCGTGACGGCTGGCCTGCTCGATGTGGCCACTGTCGTAGTTGTGAAACCACCGGTGCCGGTGACTGCGCAACAAGCCGAGCGGTTGAAGTCGCGACTGCGGATGAAGGATGCGGCCTTGCTGTGCTTAGGAGAGTGGCCACGGCCGGATGCCATCTTGACGGTCACCGAATCCTCCTGGGTCGGTCTGGGCCGCGGACATGGCCGCCTGAAGGCCCGTCGTGTTGTGGTCTCGATTCGCCAGGGCGGACCTGTGCGCCAGGTACCACTTTGGTTGCCTGGAGTTGATCAACAAATAGCGGAGTGTGATCACGAAGTTGTGCCGCTTGTTGTGGCGCAGGCGGGGTGAGACATGACCGTCGTGGAGCCAGCTGAGCAGCGGAATATCACGATCATTAGCAGCGAAGATCCGAGCCATGCGACCAGACAAATGGTTGTTTGGTGCCCTGATTGGCCGGTTGTCGCGGCGGCAACCGAACTTGGCTTGAGCACTCAGCTGCCGCTAGCCGTTTTCGAGCGCGGTGAGGTGTTCGCTTGCTCAACCATGGCCAGAGTCGAAGGCGTACGACGAGGCATGCGACGCCGTGATGCATCCGCACGCTGCCCGGAGCTGACCGTGCTGGAGCGGAATGAAGCGAGTGAGATCCGGACTTTCGAGAGCGTGCTGTCGGCGATCGAAGAGATCTCGGCAGGCGTCTCACCGGTACGGCCCGGGCTATGCGCGCTCCGTGTTCCCAGCCGCTTTTATGGCGGCGAATGTGAAGCGGCGGCCGTTGTGGCTGAGCATTTGGTCGGTGCGGGAGTCTGGGATTTCCGAATTGGGATCGCTGACGGCATCTTTGCAGCCGAGCACGCGGCGCGGCGAGCCGCACCGCAGGACTGCTGGATCATCCCACCGGGTGGTTCGGCGATGTTCCTTTCGGTCTTGTCGATTGGTGTTCTGGAGAGCGCCGAGCTGGTCACTTTGCTACGGCGCCTGGGAATCCGCAGTCTCGGGGATTTTGCCGCCTTGGCTACCCGTGATGTGCTCACTCGGTTTGGTCGAGAAGGTGCCTTACTTCATCGACGGGCACGCGGACTGGATGACCGTCCGGTCGTCTCTCGCCGACCGCCTCTGGATATGGACCAGCGAGTGACTTTCGCGCCTGCGCTGGAGACCGTCGAACCGATTGTGTTCAGCACCCGGCAGACGGCCGAAAAGCTGGTTGCCGAGCTTGCCCATCACGGTCTGGTCTGCACCGAGGTCCGTATCGAGGTGGTGACTGAAGGCGGCTGGACCGGATCGCGGGTCTGGGCGCACTCGCGCTGGTTCGCAGCCAGCGACCTGATAGATCGCATCTATTGGCAGTTGCAAGGCGATCCAGCTCCAGAGCCGGTATGCGAACTCCGGTTGATCCCTGAGTCAGTGGAATCACTGGCTGATCATGGTGAGGGCCTGTGGGGCAGCGCACTTAATGATCATGTCGAACGAGGAATTGCCCGACTGCAAGGCATGCTCGGTCCTGAGGAGGTCTTGGCTCCTTCGCTGCAAGGCGGGCGCAGTCCACGAGACCGCCAATTGCTCAGCCCTTGGGGTGAGCGACGACCCTCGCAGCGCAATTCAACGTTGCCCTGGCCAGGCTCTATCCCGCCGCCAGCACCGGCTCGGGTCTTCTCCACACCGATACCGTCAGTCGTCCTGAGCGAAGACCGCAGGTCGGTAAGTATCACTGCTCGTGGACTGATCACCGCTGCACCCGCCTTCATCGGTATCGGCGAAGGGTCTGAGCCGACACAGGTCGATGCCTGGGCCGGTCCGTGGCCTATCGATGAACTGTGGTGGGACCGAAACCAGGCACGTCAGGTTGCGAGGTTTCAGATCACTGGTCTCGATGGCAGCGCCTGGTTGCTGGTCGTGGAGAACGATCAATGGTGGACAGAGGCCCGCTATGACTGAGTTTGGATACTGACTTGGGCTGGAATAATCCGCCGATCCCTTGGCGTGAACTCGAACGTCGGATGTCTGGCCGGCCTATGCCGGATAACTCCGAGGACAATCCAGATGGCGACAATGCCCCTGGGTACTCACACAAGCGCCCGCCGTACAGACCCGATGAACAGCTGGTCAAGCGTCCAACCGGTCCAGTGGTGCCGTACGCCGAACTGCACTGTCACAGCAACTTCAGCTTCCTGGATGGAGTGAGCGACCCGGAGGAACTGATCGAAGAGGGTGTTCGACTCGGACTGGACGCGCTGGCGATTACTGATCATGACGGTTTTTACGCGGCATCCCGCTTTGCCGAAGCGGCACTCGCGTACGACCTACGCACCATCTACGGCGCCGAACTGTCGCTTGGACTCACCACACCACAAAACGGCGTTGCCGATCCCGAGGGCCAGCATCTCGTCGTCCTAGCTCGGGGCGTTGAGGGCTACCACCGACTCGCCGGAGCCATCACCGAAGCTCAATTGAGAGGTGATGAAAAAGGACGTCCCAGTTACGTCGAGGAGGAGCTGGCCGCACAGTCGGACGGTAACTGGATGATCTTGACAGGCTGCCGCAAGGGCGCCGTGCGGCAGGCGTTGATCACTTCCGGTCGGTCAGCGGCAGCCACCGAACTGGACCGGCTGATGGCGCTGTTCGGCCGTGATCATGTTGTAGTCGAGCTCATCGATCATGGCTTGCCGACCGACTCCGACCTCAACGACGCGCTAGTTGCCTTGGCGCATGATTATCAGTTGCCGGTGGTGGCCACCAACAATGTGCACTACGCCACCCCGGATGGCTGCCGGCTAGCAGCGGCCCTGGCTGCCGTACGCGCGCGGCGGAGCCTGACCGATATGGACGGCTGGCTACCTGGACCTAGTGCCTACCTGCGGTCAGGAGCGGAAATGGCGCAGATCTTCGCGCGATATCCCGGTGTCGTAGCGCGGACTGTCCAGATCGCCGACCAATGTGCCTTCAACCTGCGCCTCGCCAAGCCGCGCTTGCCCAAACTGAACGTGCCGGAAGGGGAGACACCGATCAGCTGGTTGCGGGAGCTAACCCGCCAAGGTGCTGATGATCGCTATGCGCACATCCGCGATAAAGCCGAGGAGCGGCTGCGCAAGGAGCTTGCAGTGATCGAGGAGAAGGACTTTCCTGGCTACTTCCTGATCGTGCACGACATGGTGAAGTTCGCACGAGACAACGGGATTCTCTGCCAGGGCCGCGGGTCAGCAGCTAACTCAGTTGTCTGTTACGTGCTGGGCATTACCGCGGTCGATCCCATTGCGTTCAAGCTGCCCTTCGAACGCTTCTTGTCGGCCACTCGCGACGAGGAGCCGGACATCGATGTCGACTTCGACTCCGACCGGCGCGAGGAGGTGATCCAGGAGGTATACCGCCGCTACGGCCGCCACAATGCCGCCCAGGTGGCCAACGTGATCAGCTATCGGCCGAGGTCAGCGATCCGGGACATGGCGAAGGCACTCGGTTACTCCACAGGTCAACAGGACGCCTGGTCGAAGCAGATCGATACCTGGGGGACGCTCCCTGTCAGTGAGTCTGGAGATGATCATGGGAGCGAAGCGACTGCCGTTGTGATGGACCATCGGATTCCGGATCAGGTCGTCGATCTAGCTGAGCAGCTCTTGAAGGCGCCACGACATCTTGGCATTCACTCCGGCGGGATGGTGCTGACCGAACGTCCGGTGGGCGAAGTGTGCCCGATCGAGCGTGGACGAATGGACAACCGGACGGTGCTGCAGTGGGACAAGGACAGCTGCGCCTGGATGGGACTGGTGAAGTTCGACTTCCTGGGTCTAGGCATCTTGGCCGCAATCCAGTACACCTTCGATCTGGTAGCGGCGAGAGTGGGGGAGCGCTGGACGCTCGACACCATGCCCAAAGAGGAGCCCGGCGTCTACGACATGCTGTGCCGTGCCGACTCGATCGGCGTCTTTCAGGTCGAGAGCCGCGCCCAAGTCGGCACCCTGCCCCGGCTGCTGCCGCGCCGGTTCTATGACCTGGTGATCGAGGTCGCGCTGATTCGCCCCGGACCGATCCAGGGCGGCGCTGTGCACCCCTACATTCGGCGGGCGACTGGCCGGGAAGAGGTCACCTACCTGCATCCGGCTCTGCAGCCTGTGCTGGAGCGGACCAAAGGTGTGCCGCTGTTCCAGGAACAGCTAATGCAGATCGCGATGGCTGTTGGAGGATGCACCGGTGATGACGCCGATCTGCTGCGTCGGGCCATGGGATCCAAGCGTGGCGTGGAGAAGATCGAACGGCTCAAGGACAAGCTCTACGAAGGGATGGCGGCCAATGGAATTACCGGCACACTGGCTGACGACATCTATAGCCGGATTCAAGCCTTCGCCAACTTCGGCTTCGCCGAGAGCCACGCGATCAGCTTCGCCCTGCTGGTCTACGCCTCCTCATGGCTGAAGCTGCACTATCCGGGGGCATTTCTGGCCGGCTTGCTCAGAGCCCAGCCGATGGGCTTTTACTCTCCACAGTCGCTGGTCGCTGATGCGCGTCGGCACGGCGTAGCTGTGCTGCGTCCCGACATCATGCAATCCGATGTCGACGCCGACCTCGAACCAGTCGAACCCGGGCGCTACGGTCCAACAGGTCCTGACAGCTGTCTACAGCGTGTGCAACTTGAGGTTGGGCCCTTCGTACGGTCGGCTCCGGACCGGACTCGTGAGCATCGCCGAGACGGCAATTTCGGGGTCCGGCTTGGACTCACCGAGGTGCAAGGCGTCGGCCGGGAGCTGGCAAAGCGGATTGTCCTCGAGCGCCGAAATCAAGAGTTCGTCGACATCAACGACGTAGTGCGTCGAACCGGGCTTACGGTGCCACAAACCGAGGCCTTGGCCACGGCTGGCGCCTTCGATCGCTTTGGACTCTCACGTCGGCAGGCACTGTGGAACGCCGGTTACGCCGACAATGATCAAACATTGCCCGGCTCGACTATTGATGCCGTGCCACCAGAACTACCAGGGATGAGCGAGGTTGAGCTCACCTTGGCCGACTTGTGGGCTACACATATTTCCCCCGATGATCATCCGGTGCAGCATCTACGTCCGGTACTCAATGATCATGATGTTGTACCGATCGGTCAGCTCGGCGCGGCGTACGCGGAGCGTCGCGTACAGGTGGCCGGAATGGTGACCCATCGCCAGCGCCCATCAACCGCAGGCGGAGTCACTTTTCTCAATCTGGAGGACGAGACCGGCATGCTCAATGTGGTCTGCTCAACTGAGCTCTGGAGGCGGTTTGGCAGGGTCGGCCGCAATGCCTCGGGCATGATCATTCGCGGCAGAGTCGAGCACAGCGATGGAGTGACCAACCTGGTCGCCGAGCGGTTGCAGCCGTTGAGCTCGGTCTATCCCGAGGCGAGGGGCATATTGCCATCACGGCATCGCTCTCGCGACTTCCATTAGCGTCTTACTGCTGATATGGCATCTGCGGGGGATAGGAGTTATACGGAGCTGGAGTGGCCGGGATCGGGTCGTACTTGGCTCCCGCTGGTGAGCTCGGCAGCAAGGCGAAGATCATAATGATCAAGCTCCCCACATAGGGGATGAGCAGCAGCAGCGCAAGCAGCCCGCTGTATCCACCGTCGTGTAACCGACGCACGGTCAACGCGAGCGTTGGCACGATGATGCCGAGGGCAAAGACTGCGAACACGATGATCAGTGGTAGTGCGAGGAGGCCGGGAGTACGGCCTCCGTCTCGCGAGGTCGCTATGCCAACTGCGTATGTCACCAAACCGAGCACCGTATAGGTGAGGAAGGTGAATAGCGTCCACCACCAGTATTCGCTGCGACTGGCACGACCAGTGAAGGTCGCATACTTCTTGAAGCCGCGCTTGATTGCGCCGATGAAGCCGATGCCGTAGTACGGTAGCTCGAGCGGGGGCGGTGTCGGCGCACTGCTCATTGAGGACTGAGGCTGGTAACTAGTCATCGCTGCTCCCTATCCTTCACGTCAGATTGCCGACTTAACCAGCTGGCGGCAACCAACGGTAGCGAAACAAGGGAGCGATTTGGCACGGCATGATGGACCGGTGTCTGAGCGCACTGCCGGACTTCGACTGATATTCGAGGACAACTTCGATGCAGCTGAGCTGGATAGGGTCGTCTGGCTGCCCCACTATCTGCCAGCGTGGAGCTCCCGCGCCGAGACAGCGGCGACGTATGCGATCAGCGACTCCTGCCTGCACCTGACGATCCCGCCGAACCAGAGCCTCTGGTGTGCCGGCGACCATAAGCCGGCACTCCGAGTGTCGGGGATTCAGTCTGGCAACTTTTCCGGGCCCGTCGGCAGCACCATCGGCCAGCAGCCATACCGCGACGGCCTGACCGTCCGAGAGCAGCAAGACACATTCTGGGGTTGGACGCCGGAGCAGAGTTACATCGAGATGCGCGCTCGCGGTGTGATCAGCCCGCGTTCGATGTTCTCGCTCTGGTTAGTCGGTCTGGAGGACCAACCCAACCGCTCAGCGGAGATCTGTGTCGTCGAGATCTTTGGCGACGCGATGGTGGACGGGAAATCAGCAGCAGTTGGGATGGGACTGCATGCCTTTCGCGATCCGTCCGTGAGTGAGGACTTCGAGGCCGTGCGACTGCCGATCGACGTGGCCGATTTCCATACCTATGCCGTGGACTGGACCGCGAGCAACGCCGAGTTCCTAGTTGATGGGAAGCTAGTGCGCAGTTGTCCCCACCCGCCGGCGTACCCGATGCAATTCATGCTTGCCGTCTTCGACTTTCCTGAGAAGTCAACCGGCGGTGATACCGAGGAAGTCCCCGAACTCATTGTGGATTGGATAAGGCAATCTGACTAGGGGTGATGCCTCCGCAGACTAGGCCTTCGCCTCGGTGTGGGACTCGAGCACTGCCACAGTGACCGCAGGTTGGCCGCAACCGCCGTTCTGGTGGATTCATCCTGGTCAGTGGATTAGAGCGAGTGATATGCGGCCTGTCGAGTGGGAGTAACTGGAAGGTCGAACGGCTACCGGATCCGCGGTTCTGCACCTGCGCCCTAGGCTCTTCGCTAACGGGAAGAAACGAGATGAGTGAAGAACCCTACGCCCAAGCCAGGATGTGGAAGCTGCTGCGACCGCTCGAGCTGGTGTTATTGGCAGTGATCGGTGCCATGGAATGGGTTATTGATTGGGTGGAGCGGCAGACCACCCTTATGAAGCTCGGGTTGGGGATGTTGCTGGGTGTGGCTGCGACCATGATCGTTGCCGTGATCTATGCAAGGTTGCGGTGATCGCTCCAGCGGGCTCCACGAGTTAAAGACCCCGCCGGTCAATTGACTATTCCTCTGGGCAAGTCGTAGTGAGGTGACCGGCAGGGCGACAACGCACGGTACTACTGAATAGCGGAGCGAAGCGACTCGGGAGACTCAGGTGCTCCACAGGTAGTAGTTGCTAATGGCGGCGCCTTTCGCAACGTGCCGTGCTACTCGAGGAATGCAGCGGTTCACAGCCGGCGATCCCTCTTGATCGCTGCGAGCTAGGTGGCAGCCTGAGCAAACAATTTCGCCGCGGTGGCGGTCCTATCGGGGAACGGTGCGGGTGGATCACAGAGGCTTTGCTGGGCCATCTGATGATCACCACGGCCGGGGTTTCGTCGGCCTTGATCAGCTCCACGGTGATCGTGTCGCGCCCGTTGATCTGCCCTGTAGCCAGTTGGGTACGTTGGTCCATGGGTGGACTCCTGTCGTGTAGGTAGTTCACTCGGCCCGTCGGGTGTTAGCGGCACCTGCGGGCACTTCTATTCTGTTTTGTTGATCTTGAGTGCTGGCCGCAGATGGCCTTTCATTGGCCGCAGAACGTCAATGTGCAATCAGCTCTAACCAACGATGTGATGCGATCCGTACGGTTCCATCCCTTCTGAGAGCCACATTGGATTGGTTGGTAGCGATTGGTTGTGTTTGGTGGCTTCAGTGTGTCAGATATCCCTCCAAGTCAGACGGCACCGACGAGGAAGCCGTCCCAGCGTTCATTGTGGATTGGATGCGGGAGTTCCAGCGCTAGTTTCGAGTCGGGCTGCAGCCTCGTGCATTTCGCGTGGACTCCAGGTGATTGACCCGTCTTCGAGCCCCGCAAGGACGTCCTCAAGCCAGTGGACCTCCGCTTCGGTGACCGCGTGCAAGTATTCGGTTTCCAGCATTGTTGCCCGATGCAAGGGAAAGCCCACTTTCGCGATCAACGCGTCGCGATCAGTCAGTCGCTGGACCAGTCGTTCTCTTCGGGACGTGAGTAGTTGGCGCGCTCGCTCTGGTGTGAGGAGCGGAATGAAGGACAGTCCCGCCGGGAACTCAGGGAACTCATTGCGAGGGGCGGACAGCACCTCTTCCATCCATTGTTGGCGGATTGCGCGGCCTGCGTCGGTCATCTCATAGCTTGTCCGCTCCGGATACAAGCGGTCCCGGGTAGTGCCTGTCGGCTTGATCAAGCCTGCATCGACCAACCGGTTGATCATTTTGTAGAGCGTCGCACGTTGTCCGACATTGATCACCTGGTCCTTGCCCCATTGCTTGATCAGCTGCTGCATGCCGTACGGATGAAGCGGACCGTCCTCGAGCAGTCCGAGGATTGCCAGTGCAAGAGGCGAGCGTCGTATTTCTGTGGTCACCCGAGAACGATACACTAGTGGCCTCACATCTAGTTGTCATGACACTAGTTAGCGTGGCACTATTGGGTCATGGATCTTTTAGGAACCCTCAACAGTCGGCCTGCCGCCACTCGCAACATCAGCACCCGGCGGGCACAACGCATGGCCCTCGGCGCTGTCGCTGGTCCGGTCGTCTTTACTCTGGGGTGGATCATTCTCGGCGCGATCAGTCCTGGGTACACCGTCGCTGGGACATGGGTCTCGCCGTATTCAGCGATAACTCAGCCCATCAGCGGTCTTGGACTGGGTGAGACGGCTCGGTACATGAATGCGGCGTTCGTGCTCAGCGGGTTGCTTCTGCTCGCCGGTGTGTTCGGGCTCGCTAGAACCATGCTCTCGGGCGGGCGGCAAGTCACCCGTCTTGCGAGTGCGACGTTGTTGGCGCTTACGCCAGTAGGCCTTGTCATCATCGGCTTCTTCACGCTCGACAGACCTGTGATGCACCTGCTCGGCGCCATGTTGATTCTGGCCACCCCAGTTGTCAGCTTTCTGATAACTGGCTTCCACTTGCGCGGCCTACCGGGCTGGCGTCGATTTGGCAACGGGCTACTACTGGCCTCGCCGCTCACGCTCATACTGTTCGTCGTCTACAACCTGTCATTCGGCCAGGCCGCCGTCGCCGCCGGCCACGGCTATGCAGGGTTGACTCAGCGCATCCTGTTCGTGGAACTTTTCGCGTGGTTTGTCGCTATGGGATGGCTCGCCTATCGGCGAACGACCTCGTCATCAACAGGTGGCTTCTCTCAGTCTTGATGGTCGCGCATGACGCGCGCGCTCAGCGGTCGAAGCGGTAGCTGGTCTGACTGAAGTTGCCCTTCGCAAAGGCCAGCACCCTCGACGGTTGCACCTGGTAGACCAAAGCCAAGCCGCCGTCGTCGTGTCGGAAACCCTCCGTTTGGGCCGTGAATCTCCAGCTACCGTCCCATTTGGCGCGCCAAGCCTTCGCTAGACGCTCGAGCAGAGCCATGTCAGTGACTCGCTGGGCGGAACCCTCCAGAACGACGTCCAGTCCGCTGTCCCAGTTATTGCATCCGGTTGTGAGTACGACTTGGGAATTCTCGTTCAAGTTGTGCGCCTTCTGCTCATCTGGCCCGGTTGTGAAGTACGAGGCGCCGTCGAGCCAAACAGCGACAAGCGGCGTGACGTGTGGGCGCCCATCCGGTCGGACAGTGGAGATCCATGACAGTTGTGCCGATTCAAGTACATTTTGGGCTTCGTCCCATGTAGTGGCGGACGCCTCGGGATCACTGAACCGTTGGTCGAGCCTGGACCTGGGATCATGCATTGGTTCGCTCCGATCAGTGCAGGAATAGGTCTACGGATGATCATGCACTAGCGCACAGACCAGCAAACGTGCGCGGGCAGCCTGACGCGCAGTTCCCAATACGACTGAGGTGTTGGAGCGAGCTAGTCGACTTCGGTGACTGTCATGGTGACTGGGAAGTGGTCGGAGAATCCGTCCTGGTTCACCGGCTTGCCCATTCCGCCGAAGGGAATTGGTTTGGGATACACACCAGGATCAACCATGGTGGGTAATTTGAGAATTTGAGCCGTTGTTGGATTGCCCTTTATCGGGGCATCGCTGATGGCCATGTTCTTGTTGATCAGAAACTGGTCAAGCATGTTGGGTTGGTTGTCGAAATAGAAGCTGCCATCGGGGGCTCCTGTGATCGGCCACATGAGATTCCACAAGAGTGGATTCTCGCGCGCTGAGATGACCTTGGCTCGCTGCCGAGTGCTGAGCGCGTGCAGCACAAGGGAAATGTCGAACGGTTCGTCGTTGAAATCGCCCATGACGAATACCGGTGTCTCCGGTCCATGCACCTCGAGTACGCGCTGGTGGAAGAAGCCGAGTGTTTCTCCGGCAATGGCGCGGTAGCCCGCAGACTCGAACTGCCCTTCGCTGCGGCTGGGCCAATGGTTACCGAAGACGGCCCAAGTCCTGGCGGCCGCTGTTGTGGTTTGAAAGTTGACTTGGACGATCTCGCGGGTGGCGTGACGACGCATCACTACGTGGAAGAACACCGAATCCTTGAGGGGCTCGGGAACTTGGAACAGCGTGTCGTCATAGATGAACGCCACATCGATGCCGCGTGCGTCGCCGGTGTCAGCGTGGACCACCGCATAACTGCGGGTCGCCACCAGCATTGCGTTTATTCTCTCGACGAGTCGGTCGACGACGAAGCGGTTTTCGACTTCGCAGACACCAAGTAGATCGGGCCCTTGGCCGGCGTTCATCGTCGCGATCACTGAAGCGAGCTGGTCGATCTTTCGATCACGCAATTGTGGCGTCCAACCGGCAATATCGTCCTTGATCGATCGGAACACCTTGTCGGTTCGGCGTCCGAGCGCAACCGCCTTCTCCTCGTCAAACAAGTTCTCGACGTTCCACCATGCGATGTAGTAAGTACGCATCGAGCCTCACTCGCGCCGACTATTAGACGGTCGCACCCTCCAGACGGACACACAAGAGTCGGCGTTGCGTACGTGTCGTGCACAGATCGTCCGATCGAGCCCGCATCCGAATGTGATTGCGCCCGTTGGCCAGATAAAGGCAGTCGCTGCGCTGGAGACCTGAGCCACGAACGGGGCCACCACCGCCCTGGATGGCTAACCGTCCGGCGGGTATTTAGGCGTTCGTCGCCGCGGCGCGCCGCTACCGGGTGGAACCCGACGAAGCGCCCTCCAGTCGACAAGTTGGACGTGGCGCCGCGGACCGGCAGCTACCCAAGCGGACACGTCGGCGCGTCGACCGCGATATATCTCACATTCGCCATCCTGGCGTTGCGCATCTAGCGCGCATGGCTACGGCGGATGACGATCTTTATCTGCCTCGCCACGCCATTATTGGTCGCTTTCGCCCGCCTCTACCGCGGAATGCACTACGTCACCGACGTCGCCGCTGGCCTAATCGCCGGGATCGTCTGCGCACTACTCGCAAACGGCTGGTATCGCCACCGAGCGGGCAATACCACGGATGCAATTGCAGCTCAACGGCGTTGCTAACACTTACATAGGCCTCGCCCAGGACATGCCCTCGAATTCCCGGCGGTGGTGCTGCGGCGCTATCGCGATATCGATGGACGCACCTCTGCCACGGTGCTATCGGTAGTGCTCAATAGTTTGCCTCACCGTGAGTCTGAAATTTGGCCGCCGAATCCAACGATCCGACCCTCCTTTGAGATGGACAAGCACGTGATCCAGGGCCTCGGACGAGGTGAGCACCTCAGATCGGCAAGCCGTAAGGCGTGCCCGCGTGAAAGATCAATAGGGGGCTGAGATCAAGTATTCGCTGGGAGCGAGACGCCCGCGCTTGGGCGGAGCCAAGCCGGGCTGATTCACCCGGCCCGCTTGGTGTCAAGAAGCTCGAGTGCCATCATCAATGATCATCTGATGGTGAGTGTGCGCAATGTCATTAGTCCCTCCGTGGCTGCGAGTACCCCGGGTCCGGGAGCGCCTGGCTCCATACCACCTGCGTTCAGATGTGCTGGATGCGGCCGCTGCCATGGTCTCTGATCAGCGCTCCGATATCTATGTGGTCAGGCTGGCGTCCGCTCTGACTGACGCAGAGACTGTGCTGCGGATGATGGATGGGCGGCACGCTCGGGTGATGGGTCTGCTGGTGTTGACCAGCAAACGCATCCTGTTTCGCTCGCGCCGCCGCAGCGGGCCCAACTTCAGTGTGCCGCTGGAGGAGGTTGTTGCGATCGAGGCCTACACCCGCAGGGGGACCGGCACTGTCCGCATCATCACACCCGATGGCAGCCTGACGGTTGACCAGATCCTCGGCCGGCAGGGGGAGATGCTCGGGGATGACGCCCAAGCGACTGTCCTCGGCGAACCTCTGCCGGACCAGGATCCCCTCCGGCTATTGGCCGAACTCCGGGCACTGCGCGAGAGCGGCGCGATTAGCGCCACCGAGTTCGAGATGCGCAAGTCTGCGATCGGGCGCGACATCTAGGTGACCGTCAGGTGGCCTGCGTTCGACGATCTTGCGTCGGCGATGCAGCGGAGGTTGCCCCCGCATCAGACATTGCCTCGAGTGGGCCAGTTGGCCCTTACTGAGGTGCGGTGGATGACACGGATTTCAGTGCAGTCACGGGCCCGAACCCGTAGGGGTTGTGCATCAGAAGTCGCCGCGACCGGCCAGCTGCGCCCGCGGTCGGCGTGAGTAGCTCATAGATCGCCAGCCGCTGTGGCCCCGATCTGATCAGCTGAGCGCCCACTCCGCATGGCATCTGTCACGGCTGCTTCAAGATTTCGCCACACGAAAGATCAGGATCGCCTGCTCACCTCCCGGATGCTCAGCCAGCAGCAGCTCTGGTGCTTCCAGCCTGATCACGACCACCCGTGTTCGAACCGCGCAACGGCGAACACGAACTCTGCGCCCAGCGCACCCGCGTAGTACTCGACGTCGGTCGCTCTCTTAAGCCCACGTTGGCCCATCGCATTACCCACGGCAGGTATACGGGAAGCTCGCCAGACATGTCGGCTAACCCGGGCCTCAAATATCTGCCGTGCTCATCTGCAGGTCGATCCAGATGTTTCCAGTTATTCCACTCCGCCTCCATCGCAGAGCACAATGAGCGGGCATGTGCGCTGCCATCGTTAGCTGAAAATCCAGTCCAGCAGGCCGAATGCGCCCAAAATGATCACAATCGCAGTGATGATGGCGAGCACTAGGAGCGCGACGAGGAGCGTGCCGCATCCGCTGCCGCGTTGCTGGGCGACCACCTGTGTCGGTGGTTGCTGCGGCGGTCGAGTCATGGCGCTTTTCTCTACGGGTGGATGTAACCGACGTTAGTGCTCGGGCCGCGAACCTCAACGCGTTGGGTAGCAATGTGTCGCGGTCGCGTCGACGATCACCGGAGTGGTTAGCTAGGCGCGTCTCGACGCAGCGGATGATCTTGGGTTTCGTTGGTCCCATCCACTGCTGAGGCTCGTCACTGATCGGATTAGGCACGCTGACTCTGATACTCACCGCAGGCGACGGGTCACTCGCGCGGTCAAAACCTCTGACCCATAAGAATTGGCGACCGGGGTTTGACGGACACGTATCAATCGATCCCTCACTGATTGTTATGAGGCTGTCCGCCTTTGCTTCTTCGTCGGTCGAGGTTTGTCGCTCTGCGTCTCTTCCTCCCGTCGTCGGACTCCTCTTCCGGCTTCTCCTCGCGAGCCTTGCCCTTCTTCCTACCGGTCAACCTCCCGACTGCGCCCTTGATACCGCCTCCTGCCATCTTGTTCGTGTCGCTCACCGTCTCGGCGGTGCCCTCGACAGTGGTCCCGCCGACCTCGCCGAGCGCCTGCGCTCGAGCGGTCAACCCGTCGGATATGGCGGTCACCCGGCTGAGCACAGCCTGCGTCGCGGCCTGCTGTGCAGCCTGCATCAGCGGGCCGCGAACCTGCTTCATGATCTGCGCGACCTGCTCGGACTGCGCCATCTGGGTGAGGCTCTTCTGCGCCATGCTCATTGCCTGCGGGCCAGTTGGTTGCCGCTGAACCACGGCGCCAGAGCGAGTGCGGCGCCGCCCTTCTTCGTCCGGCCCAGTACGTAGCCGGCGATCACGGCCGCCGCCAGTTGGGTGGGCGGACTTGCGCTCCGACGCCGAGGTCGGGTGCTGTTCTTCAGTCATTGCTGCTCCTTTCGTATATCTCGGTTGGGTGTTGCTCCAGTGGTCGTGGATCTGCGTCATTTCTCGTGCCCAGCTTCTTCGCCTCCGGCTGCGGTCTTCGTCAGCCTCAACGCGTTGAACAGTTCGGTTGAGCAAAACGCGTTAGCCGTAAGCAACCGACACCGTGATAAACAACACAAGTTAGTCGTCGCGCCTCTTAGTCGTTTCGAAGCTCGTTCTCATCGCGGCTGAACAGTCCCTCAACCCGTTCCACCACCCGCGTCGATGGCGCCTGCTGTTTGTGTTTGGCTGCGCCTTCTGTGATTTCCCCCCCAAACACTTCAGTTAGCCCTTTCGACTTCTCGGTAAGGTCAAGCCGGTTCATGGCCTCGGCATACCGCAGGTAGGTGTCGACACTGGCAACGACGATGCGTGCATCGATTGTCAGGATCTCGATGCCGACTAGGGACACCCGGACGTAGATGTCGATCACCAGGCCCTTGTCCAAGATCGTGTGGATGACATCAGCGAGGCTGCTGGGCGAAGGGCGGTCAAGATAGCGATTGCGAGGTTGGGGTGCGACGGCCATGAATCGAACTCTGGTCAGACCCGTTGATTGTGCTGCCGGCTGTGGTCGGGCACGATCGGTGGATGACCATCATCAAGATCAACGCCATCAGAGTTCCCCGCGAGTCCGGTGACGAGCTGGCCCACCGATTCGCCGCACGTGCCGGAGCCGTTGACGATGCGGACGGATTCCAGGGTTACGAACTGCTGAAGCCGACCGATGACCGGGATCAGTGGTTGGTGATTACCCGGTGGCGCGACGAAGAGTCCTTTCAGGCCTGGCTGGGCTCAGAATCGTTCACCCAGGGTCACCGCTCCGCTGCGGAACGTCAAGGTGGTACCACCCCGAAGCCGGTCGCGAGTCACAGCGAGGTCTGGTCCTACGTCGTTGCCGGTGGGTCTGACTTCCCTATGGATCGGCTACCACGCTGATAGACCGGAGCTGGCCGAACCCCTCGGGGACGATAGTGCCCATCCGGGTCACACCAGGTCGACTGGCATGGCGCGCCATTCGCTGCAATGGATATGACTGATCGTCCGAAGGGATGTCGAGCCCTCCCACCGTGATCTCATTTAGATCGGCGGCGTAGTCCCAAATACAGGTCGCCTTGGGGGGTGATCTTGCAGCGCGAGACCAGTCGGCTCCCGCGCATAATCAATCGGCAGCCGAACGGTCACGTGGCGGTGGATGTCGCACAGTCAGATCCTGGTGTTTGCCGATGCGGGTCATCATCCCGTCATCCCCGTTCTTCACCCATTCGGACCTTGTCAATGCATACCAGCGGGTTGAGGCCGGCCATATGTCACCGGGCACCCGATCCAAGCTCGTCTCCGCCGTCTTGGACCTGCCAAATTTCGGCCGCGGCACCCGATTGGAAGTGACACTTCCCGCTGACGACGGCGAAATGCTGGAACAGATCAGGAATCGCTGTCACGACATCAACACCCGCGTCGCCGGCGTCAGCTGCCGACTCCAAACCCACGTTCCCTAGAGGCTGAGACTCTCGGGCGTTTGCGGATGCGCGTTTGCTGGGTCGAGGACTGTGATGCGGTCGGCCGCCCATGACCCGGGCCACACCTCCGCCTCGGATGCGCCGTGGCGTATCCGCCGGCACAAGCCGATGGGAAGGTCCGGGGCATAGAGCATTGGGCTCAGCTCGGTTGCGGCGGTGTGGGGTTCAAGGGCGGCAGCGATGCCGGTATGGCCGAGTGCGGCTTCGCATGGAAGGAAGGCAGCGGCCCCGCCGACGATTGTGTCATTGGCGGGATGACCTAGCGGCGTACCGACGGCGCCGACTGCGCAGACGATGGTCTGGAGCTCGATAGCCCTGGCTTTGGCGCAGCCAAATACCCGGTAATAGCCGGACAGCATGTCGGTCTTGGCCGGCACTAGGACGAGGTCGAGGTCGAGCTTCGCGAGCCGCGCCCACAGCGAAGTGAACTCCACGTCCAGGCAAACAATGATGGCGACCCGTAGGCCTTCCCACGGGATGATGTTGACTGTGGCACCGGGGCTGAGGAGCCACCCGGCGGGGTCTTGTTCGCTTGGTGTGAGGCACAGCTTGTCCTGCGTGAACGCGTTCCCGTCTGGCAGCAGCAGCCAGGCCCGGTTGAGGTGTCGAGGCGCTGCCTCGTCGTGGCTGGGCGCGTCGAAGGGCATGGTGCCGGGTAGCAGGGTGACGCCGTAGCGGGCCGGCAACGGGCCCAAGGCTGCCAGCGCCTCGCCGGTCAGCGAGGCGAGCCAGCCGACTTGTTGGTTCAGTGGCAGACCCGATGGCGCAAAACTAAGCCATTGAGCGCAGGCGAATTCCGGAAGGATGAGCAGCCGGGCTCCGGCGGCGTGCGCCTCTGCCATCCGCGCCTCCACACCAGCCACCCAACCCGCGAGGGTAGTTGCCGGCGGCTCGAGGTTGATCGCCCAAAGTGCGACACTGATGGTCTCCATCGTTCATCTCCTCAAATGTGTGATTCGGAGATCCCAACGAGATCGCAATCGCCTTGGTCCCCAGATCATCGATATGGTGCTCGACAGGCTTTCGAGAAATGCTGTGCCGCACCCTGGACTGGATCTGATGACGCGATCGCGGACAGGGCCCCCAAGTCAGCAAGATGAGCCGACAGCCACTGTTGTCATCAAGTCAAGGTCTCGACGGGCGCATCATACTGTTGATCATCTCGCGCTGGCGACACGGCCTCGGCCAGCCTGGCCGCCGCGGCTAACTACTAGGACCTGAAGCGGGGAATTACGAGGTCGCGGATGCCGAGCTCGTGCAGGTCGTCCTCGACGGTAGCTTCGCCGTGCATGCGGTCTGCGGTGACGGTGCGGGCATGTGATCACCCGTCCCACCGCCGGTTTAAGCCGTTGCGCGTCGGGCGGGTTGCCACGTTGCAGATCATGGTCAACTACGATCCGTCCTGGTTGTCGCAAACCTGGGCTTCGTGCCCGAATTCGACCGGCTTACCGGGCCGGCCTTGCCTGATGGGACGGACGTCGGGGGCGTGCAGATTGACCCGCCGAGTCGCACTATCGGGTGTGGTCCCTGCCCGCCGCTGGCGGCTCTGGTCGACGATCCGCCGGGTCGCCTCGAGTAGCTCGGTCAAGCCGTTGACCGCCCGGGTTAGCCGAACACGCCGGCCCGCCGCCGCATCGCGGCGGCCCTCGGCCTTCCACCCATCGGCATTGGCTTGAGCCTTGCGCAGCGCAGCGCACGTTTCGCGTCCCGCAGGAAGGGTTCGACGCAGCCGATGATCTTGGGTTTCGTTGTCCCAACAAGGCGCTCGGTCTTGGATTGACACCTAACCAGGTCCGGGGCTTGGCAAAGATCGACGAGCGATGGTCCACGGCGCTGGAGGACGCTCTGATGGCGAGCCGCCGGGACGACCCTTGAGCACAGGACAACCCCGGTGTACGTGCGCGGTTGCATCTGCATGGAGTGTCGGAAACACCAGCGTGAGCGGATGGCGAAGAATCGCAGGGGGGAGCAGTAGAAAAATTGCTTCGTCCTGGCTATTGAGCGGGCGGAGATCGCTCCATCTAGGTTCAGATCGCCGCACCCTTAAGGATCGTCGGCCACATCACCAGTGGTGGAGCAAGGAGAGTACGTCCTACCGACCGGCGGGGCTGTCACAGCTAGCCAACATCGGCACCTTATTTCGGTACGCTCGTGGTTGCCTGCTCGCAGGGAAAAGAGAGCCCCGGTCCTGCTTACCGGGGCTCTCTATGACTCGGGGTTACCTGCTGCCTACCCGGTCAACTGCGGCTTAATCACCACGCTGCCCCACCACGAGCCTCAAAGCTTTCCCTGGCCCTGAGGCCTGCGAGGGCGGTGGCGGATTCGGCGATGATCCGTGTGATCGCCGCAGCTGTCGCCAGGTAGTTCGCTGGCGTGGCGATGGTCGCCGCGCTTTGGCGGGTGATTGCGACGGTCGGTGGTGTGTCGATCAGTTCGACGCGCAGTCGATCGTGGTTGACAATGCCTATAGCAAGTTCGATACGTTGGGGTATTTGGGTGAACTCCTACTTGGATTAGGGTTAGCCGAGGCCATGGCTCGGGTGTTCCAGCGCAGGCCGGGGCCGCTCAACTGCACATCGGGTGCAAAGCCCAAATTGCTAATTGATCTTGATATCGCCTCACTTTGCGCTGCGCGAAGACCACGCTGTGTCGGATTCCGGGTCGTTGATGTGGATGGTCTGCCCCTCGCTGTTCCGGTAGACGATGGGTTGACCGTCAATCAACGCGTGGACCACGGCTTTGCAATGGTCCGCGATCTGCTGCACCTGTTCCTCGCTTTCAGCATTGACAGTGACGCTGATCTTGATTGTGCGCCGCATGTTCCTGTTCCTCCTTCGTCACGATGCGTCGGTCGGCTACGGGATGATGGCTCCGGAAACGTCTGCTAGCACCATCGCCTCATTTCCTGCTGGGCCATGGCTAACCAAATGCAAGGGCGGCACAAGACCTGCGGGTTCTGCTGTCGGTCCCCATCCGATGAAGTCGCAGTTTGGCTGGCCCTGTCGGCTATGAGTTGATCGCCGCCGGAGGCCCAATCCTGACCGCCGAGCCTCTCGAGCGGGTCGCCCCGCACCGCCAACCGCAGGCCGCTTCTCCGTGATGAAACCTACCGTCTACGCAGGTTTTCTGCCGGTCCTGCCTCCCGATCACGACGGCGAGGTGCCGGGCGGGGCGCGCGAGTCGGTCATCGCGGCGCCGATTGATCGTTTCCGGCCCCTGGTGAAGACACTTCGCCTGGCTGCATCGTTACGCGCGATACAGCAGGCCACGTGACGGACAACGTTCGGAAACCACGCCGCCGCAGTGCGTTCAGCCGGAATTCGGCCAGGATGGCTCAGGCTGGCCGCGTCAAGATCGAGATCGGGAGCCATCGGCGGACACGCCAGAACAGCTCCAGGTACTCGATCAGCACGGCAGCAGTCACCAGAAACGCCGCAGCCGGTGCACCGCGAACCGGGAGCCCCAGCAGGCCGTTGACTACGCACGCCAACTCTGCGCGGTGGTCGGGCGACGGTGCTGTGGGCCTGCGCGACGTCCGCCAAATTGACTCCTTCAGCTGAGTAGGGTCGCCGGCTAGACGATGTTCGTCAGCAATGACTTACCCGGCCGCTGCGATGGGCACCGCGCTCGTCGACGTCGTGAACAAGCTATGGCTCTCCGGTGTCGGTGATGGGCCGCAGCGTCATCTCCACTCGCCTGGCCGCCCGCCTCTTGACGCGCACGGTCAGCTGAGGGTCGGTGCGCAGAATGTTGAGGCGCGCCGACGGTCAGTTGACAGACGCAGCGTGTCTAAGTAGTCTCTTAATTAAGATGCCTCTTAAATATCATGACCAACCGGTGACTGATGAGCGCCTGAACATGGTGTTCTCGGCGTTGGCCGACCGCACCCGGCGCGCCATCCTGTCGCGTCTGCGTGAGGGCGAAGCCTCGGTGAAGACGCTTGCCGAACCATTCGAGATGAGCCTGCCCGGGGTCTCGCAGCACCTGAAGGTGCTCGAGCGGGCCGGCCTGATCTCTCGGGGGCGCGAGGCGCAATGGCGCCCAGCGCGTCTGGATGCGGCGCCCATTAAAGAGGTGGCGCAGTGGGCGTACGGGTTCCGCGAGTTTTGGCAGGAGACCTTCGAGCGGTTAGACGATCTGCTCGATGAATTGCAAAGCGAAGAGATGAAGAAGGGGGATGTCAGAGATGACAACGGTGAATAGTCCGCAGCTCGAGGTCCGCTCTGAGGGCCAGCGCGAGATCGTGATCAGCCGGAGCTTCAAGGCGCCTCGCGCGCTCGTGTTCGACTGCTGGACCAAGCCGGAGCTGTTCGCGCGCTGGTTCGTGCGACCGGGCTGGACGGTGCCCGTCCTTGAGATGGACGTGCGGCCAGGCGGCACGTACCGCTACCTCATGCGCCAGGAGGACGGCAACGAGTTCACGATGCAGGGCGAGTACCGCGAGGTGGTGCGACCCGAACGCCTCGTGAGCACGATCGCGTTCGTGGGCTTCGACGAGGTGGGGTGGCGGCCCGAGGACGCGACAGTCTCGGTGATCGAGCTCGTCGAGGAGGGCGCAGTCACGCTGATGACGATGACGCAGATCTACCCCTCGCAGGAGGTGCGCGACCAAACGCTCAACTTCATGGAGACGCAGCCTGGCGCGAGCGGCGCGGACGGGTACGACCGGCTCGCGGAGATGGTCGAGGAGCGAGAGTCGAACAGCGAGGATGTGGAGGTCCGGCTGCTTCCAGTGCAGCCCATGATCAGCATTCGAGCAACCGTGAAGGTTGCCGACCTCGCGGCCACGATGGACGACCGGCTGTCGGCGCTGCGCGAGTACCTCGAGCGTCACGGCGTGCGGCCGGCGGGTGCGCCGTTCGTGCGCTACCACACGTTCCCCGAGATCGGGCCTGACACGGAGAGGGTTGGCGATCTAGAGACGGACATGGAGGAGGGAGTCCCGGTCGCGGAGGCGCTGCCGAGAGAGGGACGCATCGCGTCGGGGGAGCTGCCGGGCGGCCCCGTTGTCGCCACCGTGTACACCGGGGTGCCGGAGGGCCTCGGTGCGGCGTACGGGCGCATCGGTGCCTGGCTGCAGGAGAACGGTGAAGAGCCGGCGGGCCCGGCCTGGGAGGTCTACTACTTCATTGACCTCGAGCGATTCGAAGGGCACGCGAGCCTGCCCGATCGCGCGACGTGGCGCCACCGCATCGTGCAGCCGATCAAGTAGGACGGCGCGCTCGAGGCTGACGGTCAGGTGACCAGAATCTGACGAGATCCTCTGATGCGATGGTAACGAGGGTCAACGGGTCGCCGCTGCTCTGGCCAGGAACCCTGGCGCCCCAGCAGGGCCGGAGCGCCAACGAATGAGTGGAGCTGAACTAATCCGTCCTCAGCTCGAGGTGGCACGCCCGCCGCCTTCGCCGCTACCGTGACGAAAGGACCCCAGCACCACCGACCCAACTCTCATAGCGGCGGCTGAACCGACAACCGGGGGCCAGTCACCGGGCTCACTGCTCTACCAGCCAACGACTGATGAGTTGCTCGGCCAGCGCGTGGGGCAGTACGGCCGGCCGGCGTCAGCCAGTAACCGGTAAAGAAGGCATCATGATTCACATATCAATCACCACCGCGACGCTCCGGACACAATGAACAACCGCGCCTCCATCACCATCACGCCACTCCGCGTTGCCGACTTGCTCGCCGAGGGCGAGCGGATGCCGGTCTACGTGCACGTCATCGACCATCCCGATGCGCGTGTGCTGGTCGACACCGGCATGACGGAGCTGCACCCGGCGGTGGCCGACATGGATCCCCGCCTCCGGCCACTAAGCGAGCAGGACTTCGATCTCGCAAGCGTCGACATCGTCGTCAACACCCACCTGCACTTCGACCACTGCGGCGGCAACCACCTCTTCGCCGGCAGGCCGATCTATGTCCAGCGTCGGGAGCTCGACGACGCGCGCAGCGAAGAGGACTACACCATTCGCGAGTGGGTCGAGGCGCCCGGTGTGCGGTACGTGCCGGTTGACGGCGAGTTCGAGCTCCTCCCCAGGCTCCGGCTCGTCCCGGGCCCGGGCCACACGCGAGGCTCACAGGTGGTCGTCGTCGAGACTGGTGCGCGCCCGATCGTCGTCGTCGGCGATCTGGCGGTGTCGTTCCGTGAGCTCGACGAGCCGCACACCGAAGGCCAACTGCGCGTGCGCGCCCTCGACCCCGAGCTGGTCTGGCTCGCGCACCAGCACGAGCCGTGGCGACCCCGCACCGTCTGAGGCATCACGCCGGCGCACTCTGAGTCGTCGAGCGGCATTTAGCGAGGAGTCATGGCGAAGAAGCCGAGAATGATGGGCGCGGAACCTGGGAAGCCCACAAGCTGCCCCGATCATAAGGATCGATACAGCCCGCATGCAACCCGTTCAAAGCGCGGCCGGCCGCGGCTTCATCGAGCCCGGCTCGCCGTGGCGGAACCCGTTCGTGGAGTTGTTCGGCTCCCGCGTCCGCGACGAACGACTTTAACGAGGGGAACCGCATGGATCGTCGGGGTAACGGTGGGATTGGTACTGCATGCGCGTGTCCTGGCGGAAGGCGGCTTACGGTACATGCGTCGGATCGACCGCAGAGGGCATCACGTCCCCAGCGGTTGGCAGCGCTGTCGCTCAACGGCTCGCCCCGCCAATCTACTCACTGCCGCCGTGGGGACCGTTGGCATGAGCGGACGGCATTCCGTTACGGACCCGCCTCTTTGTGTACCGAATCGTTGCCGTTTCCCAGAGTTCGTGCCATTTGAGGCGAATTCGGCAAGTGGCTGATCAGATTGAGCTGCTGCAGACCATTCCCGAGGTGGGGGAGAAGGTGGCGCAAGTGATCATCCTACGTGAAACAGGTCGGGATCGTCGGTAATGACCGCTTCGGCATGCACGCTCTTCGTCCGTCCGTCGTCGTCCGGATAATTCTCGGAGGTGCCGCGGTGCGGACTCGGTTCGGTTGGGTCGGCGAGAGTGCTCTGGCGGTTAGAGCTAGAAGGCGGCGATGGGGGAGGAATGAGTGACATCCGGATCGGGACGTCGGGATGGAGCTACGACCACTGGAACACGGTCTTGTACGAGCCGTCGCTGGCACCCGCAGAGCGGCTCCGCCGCTACACCCAGGAATTCGACACGGTCGAGCTGAACGCGAGCTTCTACCGATGGCCACGGCAGGCCACGTTTAGAGGATGGCGAGATCGGCTGCCCCCTGGATTTCGGATGAGTGTGAAGGCCCCCCGCGGCCTCAGCCACGGCCGGCGTCTGTATCGGCCAGAGACATGGACCTCTCGGCTGGTGGA
>Ga0111539_10002467_pt1 | contig 24545 bp, 14 predicted proteins | sample RhiMethybrSRZTD1_FD_79667 | JGI IMG/M metagenome (GOLD analysis project Ga0111539, IMG submission 79667) | Populus rhizosphere microbial communities from Tennessee, USA - Rhizosphere MetaG P. TD hybrid SRZTD1 (version 2) (version 2) | ecosystem: Host-associated > Plants > Roots > Rhizosphere >...
TCGATCCGGGCGCGGACGAAGCGCGCCGCACCGGAATTCGCGTGGCGTATTCGCGCTACGTACGCACGACGCGCCATCCTCTGGCCGGTGTTAAATCGACGAGCTATCAAGTTTCTCTTTTGGCCCGCAATGAAGCGCGCGAGCTCGGCGCCACGGAAGTTCTTCTCGCGAACGAGACGGGAGAGATTTGCGAAGGCGCCGCTGCCAACGTGTTCTTCGTCGAGAAGGACACGCTGTTCACGCCGGCGCTCTCCACCGGAATCTTGGGAGGAATCACGCGGGAAGTGGCGCTCGAGTGCGCGCGCGACCGCAATATTCCAATTCAAGAAGCCACGTTCAGCAAAGAACGCGTCGAGCAGGCGAGCGAAGTCTTCATGACCGGCACCACGATTCAAATCGCCGCCGTCATTGCGGTGGGATCCACCCCGCTCGGCGGGGGCCGCCCCGGTCCGATCGCGCGGACTCTGCTCGACGACTATCTCTCCAAGGTTCGCGAGGAGACCGGATCGCCCGCCCACGGCGTGCGCGGCTGAGCCCCTTCGGAATGCGTCGCGTCGCTGCGGTCCTGTTCGGCATTCTGGTCGCGCTTCTTCTCCTCGAAGGAACCCTCCAAGCGCTCGCTTACGCAACGCTGCGCCGCGCACGCGCCGAGCAACGTCCCTTTTCCGAGCGTGCTCAATCCTTTTCGGGACGCCGCGTGTTGTGCGTCGGAGATTCGTACACCTACGGCATCGGTGCGAAATCACGGGGAGGAAGTTATCCCGCGCGGCTCGAAGAATACCTGCGCGCCGGCGGCGGCGAAGATTGGATTGTGGTGAACGAAGGCTGGCCATCGCGCAATTCGCAAGAGTTGAACGATCTCCTTCCCAACCTTCTTCAGAAATACGAGCCGGATTGGGTCGTCGTGCTCATCGGCATCAACGATCGTTGGAACGAAGCACGACCGGCCTCGGCCGCAGTCGTTCCCGCGGATCCAAACGCATGGGTGTGGAGATGGCGCACGAAGCGACTTTTCGAGATCGCTTTTGCAAACCTGCGTGGCAATCGAGCCGGCGGCGCGGCGACCTCGAATCTGCCGCACGCCGCGGCGGATTCTACAGCGAGCGCCGCAACGAGCGCCGGTCCGGATTCCACGCCGCAGACCAACCTCGCTTCGGATTCCGTCGTCGCCGCCCGTTCGCTTCCCGCCGGATCGGATACCGTTTCCGTTTTGCGCCGGCGCTTGTGGGAAGTCGTCGAGTCGGACACTTCGAAACACGCAACGCCGGAGCAGCGCAAACAAGTCTACGACGTCGCCGAAGAGGCGCGCCGTCTCGGAAATGAAGAATTGGCGATCGATGTGGTCGAAGCATACAGCCGGCTCAAGATGCACACTTTCGCGGTAGAAGAAGGAGAGGCAGCCCTCAAGAGCTTCGGAGAGAGTCCGCGGCTGGCGCGCGCGCTCGTTCTTCCCTTGCAGCGCACTCATCAAGAGGAAAAGGCACTTCGTTTCGCGGAGCGCTCAGTCGCGCTCGATTCCACCGATGCGGAGAATTGGCGGGCTCTGGCCTCAGCGCGTTTTCTCATTCCCGATCCGAAGGCGGGGCTGCGCGCGCTCCTCGAATTCCAAAAGCGAGGTGGCGATGATGCCATCGTGGCGCGCCAGATTCGCGTGCGCAATCTCGCCGCCGCGATCCCTCCACAAGAGCTCGAGCAAACGATTCAGGATTCGGGTCTCGATGAGCAAGACGCCGCGAAAGTGAGGCAGCTCTTCGGTTCCATGGGAGATGCCGCCGAGACAGAAGGCGAGCTCTTCACACAGTTGAGTGCGATCGCGGCTCAGATCAAAGCGCGCAACGCGCGGCCCCTCTTTCTCAACTACCCCACGCCCGGCGCGCTCGCGCCTGCCGCCCAGAACGAATCCATCGCCCGGGTTGCCCAGCGCGAAGGAATCCCGTATCTCGATCTTCATCTGCTGCTCGAGCAGGAAAGCGCCGGGCAGCCTCGCGATGTATTCTTCATTGCCGACGGACATTGCACCGATCGGGGTTATGACATCGTCGCGAAAGCGGTCGCGGCGAAGCTGGTCGAGCTCGATCGCCAAACTCCTTCATCGTGACCGCTGGAATGGATCTGCTAAGATGGCGACCATGATGACTCCGTTGGCGCGACTGTTCGCGCTTCTCGTCCTGGTTGTGTGCGGGGCCTCGCCGGCGACGGCGGCGAAAGAAACGCCGGTCACCACGCTTCACGTCTTTGCCGCCTCCTCTTTGACCGAATCGTTTACCGCAATCGCCAAGCGGTTCGAGAAGGATCATCCCCATACCAAGGTGGAGCTGAATTTCGCCGGAACTCCCACGCTTCGCACCCAGATCGAACAGGGCGCACCGGCCGACGTGTTCGCTTCCGCGGATCTCGCGCACAGTGAGGCTTTGAAGAAGCAAAACCTGCTTCTCGAGACCACGGTCTTCGCGCGCAACAAGTTGGTGATCGTCGCGCCGGCCAGCAACGACAAGGTCGCGAGCATCGCGGACTTGGCGAAGCCGAAGATCAAGATCGTCCTCGCCGAAGAGACCGTTCCCGCCGGTCGCTATGCGATGGAAGTCGTGCACAAGATCGACGCGGCGGGTGCCGGCGGAGCAAACTTTCTCGCCGGCGTTGAGAAAAACCTGGTGAGCCGCGAAACGAACGTGCGCGCCGTGCTCTCCAAGGTGACGTTGGGTGAGGCCGATGCCGGCTTCGTGTACATGACTGATGCAACGACGGCCGGCAAGAAGATTCGCGTCATCCAGATTTCCGATCCCTTGAACGCGATTGCCGAGTATCCCATCGGCGTCCTCGCCCACGCCGCGACTCCGCCCATCGCGAAGGATTTCGTTGCCATGGTCGTCTCGGACAAGGGGCAGGCCATCCTCAAGGAGCATGGCTTTCTTCCGTAGATCCAACGCAAGAGGGACCGGACCGCGGCTCCGGTCCCTCGATCTTCTCGCGTTCCTGCTTCCTCTTTACATCCTACTGCCGTTGATCGCGCTGCCGTTGGCCACGACGCCGCGCGCGTTTGTCGAGCATCTTGTGTCCGAGCAATCGCTGCAAGCGCTCTTGCTGACGATGCGAACGACGCTTCTCGCCACGGCGATTTGCATTCTTTTGGGAACACCTTTGGCCTATGTGTTGGCGCGGCGTTCGTTTCCCGGACGAGAGTTGGTCGACACGTGCATCGATCTCCCGATTGCGATTCCCCCGGTCGTGGGCGGCGTCGCGCTCCTGCTTGCGTTCGGAAGACGCGGGCTCTTGGGGAGCGCGCTCGACGTTTGGGGCGTGCAAATCCCGTTCACTTGGATTGCGGTAGTGATGGCGCAGGTCTTCATCGCCAGCCCCTTTTACGTGAAGACGGCGCGCGCCGGATTCGAGACCGTGTCGCCTTTGCACGAAGATGTCGCCGGGACGTTGGGCGCATCGCCGTGGCGCGTCTTCTTCACCGTGACGATTCCCTTGGCGCGTCCGGCACTCATCGCCGGAACAGTGCTCGCCTGGGCGCGCGCACTCTCCGAGTTCGGCGCCACGATCATGTTCGCGGGAAACTTTCCCGGGAGAACGCAAACGCTTTCGCTGGCGGTCATGTCGGCGATGGAATCCGATCTCGATACCGCCATCGCCATTTCCCTTGTCTCCATCGTGCTCGCCTTTCTCGCGCTGATCGCCGCCAAGCGTTATGCGCGCTCCCGCCATGTCCTCCTCTGAGCCGGCGACGGCCGGAGCCGATTCCGGGTTGCACGCCGAGATCACCGCCCACCGCGGCGAGTTTCGCTTGGACATCGCCCTCTCGATCGAGCCGGGCGAGACCGTCGTGCTCGTCGGTCCCAGCGGATCGGGAAAGAGCACGGCGGTATCCATCATCGCCGGATTGCTTCCCTTAGAACGCGGTCGCGTCCGTCTGGGAAACGAGATCTGGTGCGATTCACAAATGAAGACCGATTGGCCGCCGCACCGTCGCCGAGTCGGCTTCATGCATCAGGACTTCGCGCTCTTTCCCCATCTCGACGTGCGCGGCAACGTGATGTACGGAGCGCGGGCCCGCGGTGCGGCGCGGACGAGCGCGGCTTCGCAGGCCGATGCCTGGCTCGAGCGATTGGGGCTTCGCGCGTTCTCGGATCGATTCCCGAGCGCGCTCTCCGGAGGACAACGGCAGCGCGTCGCGCTGGCGCGTGCGCTCGCCTCCGGTGCGCGCGTTTTGCTTCTCGACGAGCCCTTGGGATCTTTGGATGTCGAGACGCGCGCTTCCATTCGCGCCGAGCTGCGAATGTTTCTGACCCGTTTCCAATTGCCCACCTTGTTCGTGACCCACGATGCGTCCGATGCGCTCGTGCTCGCCGATCGCATCGCCGTTCTCGAAGAGGGCAAGCTCACTCAGATCGGCTCGCGCGAGGATCTCCTCTCCCGCCCCGCGTCACGTTTCATCGCGGAGCTCTTGGGACTCAATTACGTCCGCGCCGAGCTTTCCCCGGGAGATGGAATGCGCGAAGCCCGCGCCATCGATGTCGTCTTTCATGTCCTGGGCAACGAACCGGCCGGAACGGTCTCCTTGTCATTTCCTCCCTCCGCGGTCACTCTTTCCGTGGATCGTCCGCGCGGATCGGCCCAGAACACGTTTCCGGGACGCGTGCGTGAAGTGGTCCCGCTGGCGGATCGGGTCCGGATCGTTCTCGATTGCGGGGTCATCTTGGCCGCCGATGTCGTGCGGGAAGCGGCGCAGGCGCTCGATGCATCGCCGGGACGCGCTCTTTGGGCTTCGGTCAAGGCAACCGCGATTCAAGTGTATCCGTGAAGGATCCATGAAGCGGAGGAAGCTCGGGGAACTTCGGAGCTGTCCCGAGTGTGCAGGAGATTGCGATCCGGCTCGGCGTTTTCGGGGGGATTCATGGCCATCGCCAAAAACCGGGCTCGATCGTTCATTCTTGGCTGCGCCGCTCTCCTCTTCCTTTCACTCTCCCCCCCGGTCTCGGCGCTCACCATCGAAGAGGCGGTGGATTTGGCGCTGGCACAAAACGAACGTCCCAAAGCTGCCGATGAGGAAGCGCGCGCCGCGGAAGCGCGAGTTGCGCGGGCCCGCGCCTTTTTCCTTCCCGACATCTCGCTGACCGGGGACTACACGCGCCGCTCGCACGAGACCACGCGTACGGTCGATGGAGAGACTTCGACCTTACAGAGCAAGGACGGCTGGGAAGGCCGCGCCATCGTGACGCAGACGCTTTTCGATGCGCAGGGATTCCCGCTTCTTGCACAAGCGAAGCGCGCCCGCAACGCAGCCCGCTACGATGCTCTCGACGCGAAGCGAAGGCTTGCCTACGAAACGTCGGAAGCATTTCTCTCCGTCTTGGCCGATGATCAATTCGCGCGCGCCGCTTCGCAGAGGCTCGACTTCGCGCACCAGGCCTTAGAGGAGATTCGCGTTCGCTTCGAAGCGCAGCTCGTCGGCTCGAATGACGTGACCCGCGCCGAGCTCGAAGCCGCATCTTCGGAACGCGAGCTGGTGCGCCTGGAAGGTGCCGCACGAACTTCGCGTCTCCATCTGGAATTCCTCTTGGGCCAACCCATCGAAGGGGAGCTCGTCATCCCGCGCAATCTCTTGGATCTCGCGGTCCAGCCCGCATCGCCGTCGGGGAACGCCGCGCAGCAGCGGCTCGATTTTCTCGCGGAGGGAGAGCGCACCGAAGCGCTGAAACAATCGGCGAAGGAACCCCAGATGCGCTATCTGCCCGATCTGGAATTCCGCGGAGAAGGTTGGAGCACGAACGAAAGTGGATTCAACGAGCGCAGCGAAGATTGGACCTTGGGAATGGGGCTTTCGTGGGATCTCTTCGATGGAGGGGAGCGCGAAGCGGAGCACGGCGAGCGCAAGGCGATTGCGCGTCAGGCGGAATGGGATCTGGCGAATCGCGAGCGCTCGGTCGACGTCGACGTGCAGACCGCGCGGGTTGCTCTCGAGAGCGAGCAGGCTTCTTTGACGCGGTCGGAAGTCGCAGTCGAGGCGGCGGAACGCAACGCACGCGAGGTGACCGAGCTCTATCGCCAGGGATTGGTGCGCGCGCTCGAGATCGTCGATGCGAACTTTCAGCTGTTCAATGCACAGGTCGAGCGGACGAATGCGCAGTATGCTTTAGCCGTCGCCTATCTCGGATTCCGAGCCGCCGAGGGCCTGGATCCCTTCGAAAAGGAAGCTGCCCCATGAGTCGTCCGGCCATTCTGGATTCCTGCCGCGGCTGGCCCTCGCATCTGCTCGGCCTGGCGATCTTGATGAGTTTCGCGGCCGGATGCGCGAACGAATCGGACGGGGCGTCTTCAGGCGGTGGTGGGCGCGGCAAGGGCGGCCCGGGCGGAGGCGGCGCATCGGCTTTTCCCGTGGAAGTCCAGCCGGTCGAGATTCGCGACGTCGAGGCCACCATCACCGCGGCCGGATCGATCGAGGCGTTCGAGATCGTGCAAGTGACCGCGCGGGTTCCCGGCGCCATCGAGCGCGTTCGCTTCCGCGAAGGAGAGCGCGTCAAGAAAGGCGAAGTGTTGGTGGAGATCGAGCCCGAGCGCTACCAGCTTGCCGTCGTGGAAGCCAAGGCCGCACTGGAGAAAGCAAAGGCCGCGAATGCGGAGGCGGAGGCCGGTCTCGCCCGGCGCGAAGGTGCGAACGAGAGAAATCCCGGCGTCATTCCCGGCGAAGAGCTCGGCGCTTGGCGCACTCGGGCCGCAACCGCCGCCGCGGAAGTCGCCGCGCAAGAAGCCGCACTGCGATTGGCGGAGCGCAACGCAAATGATGCGCAAGCGCGCGCCCCGTTTGGCGGAATCATTCAAACGCGCGACATTCAAACCGGACAATATGTGCAGCCGGGCACTCTTCTGACGACGCTCGTGCGCCGCGATCCTCTTCTCCTTCGCTTCCAAGTTCCAGAGGGCGAATCGAAAAGTCTCGAGCCGGGATTGATCGCGCGCTTTCGCGTGGGCGATTCCAAAGATGATCGCCAAGCGAAGATCACATACGTGGCCGATACCGCGCATCCGTCCACCCGCATGGTCGCGGTGACCGCGGAGATTTCGAATGAGGACTCCTCCCTGCGGCCCGGAGCTTTTGCAGAAGTCACCGTTCCCATCGACACGAAGCACGGCCGTCCGGTCATCCCGCAAACCGCAGTGCGTCCCTCCGAGCGCGGTTTCTTGGCGTTCGTCGTGAAGGGAGACGCCGCGGAAGAACGCATCCTGACGCTCGGCATGCGCACCGCCGACGGCCTCGTGGAAGTGCGTGACGGACTCGTTCCCGGCGACACGCTCGTCGTGCGCGGAGCGGAGGCGCTGCGTTCCGGCGCCAAGGTGAAGATCTCCCCCGCCCGACCCGATTCCGCCAAGGCACAGGAGCAAGCCACTCCGAAAGCATCATGAACCTCACCGACGTTTGCATTCGACGACCCGTTCTTGCCTGGATGCTCATCGCGGCCACCGTTCTGTTTGGAATCGTGGCGGCGCGCCGCATCGGCATCAGCCAATTTCCCGATGTGGACTTCCCCACCATTACCGCTTCGGTCACCTGGGAAGGATCCGCACCGGAAGTCGTCGAGAGCGAGATCGTCGAAGTCTTGGAAGAGGCGCTCGTGCAAGTGGAGGGCGTGCGCTCGATCACTTCCTCTTCGCGTCAAGGCAGCGCCAGCATCACCGTCGAGCTGAACCTGGAGCGTAACGTCGATCTTGCGCTGCAAGACGTGCAAACGCGCATCGCGCAAGCGCAGAATCGAATGCCGCGCGATGTCGACCCTCCCACCGTTTCCAAAACCAATCCCGAAGATCAACCCATCTTATGGCTGGGGCTTTCCGGGCCCTATTCCCGCCAGATGCTGGGTGATTACGCACGCTATCGCGTGAAGGAACGCTTGCAGACGATTCCCGGTGTCGGCGAGATCACGATGGGCGGCTATCTCGAGCGCAACATTCGCGTGTGGTTGGATGCGACGCGCCTCGACGAGCGCGGCCTCACCGTCACCGATGTCATCGCCGCCTTGCAGCGCGAGCACGTGGAGCTTCCCGCCGGCCGTCTGGAAACCGAAGGGCGCGAGGTCAACGTCCGCGTCCTGGGCGAAGCGCTCGATTTGGCTTCCTTCCGGCGCATCGTCGTCGCCGACGCCGGCGGCGCTCCCGTCCATCTGGAAGACGTCGCGATGGTCGAGGACGGTTTCGAAGACGTGCGCCGCGTCGCGCGTGTCAACGGCGAGGCCGCGCAAGGGATCGGCATTCGCAAGCAGCGTGGTGCGAACGCGGTCGCCATCGCCCATGAAGTCTACGCGGCGATCGACGAGATCCAGAAGACGCTGCCCCCCGGAATGGAGATCGGCATCAACGTCGATTCCACACGCTTCATCGAGGAATCGGTCCACGAGATCCAATTTGAATTGATCCTGGCGGTGATCTTGACCGCGCTCGTGTGCTGGATGTTCTTGGGATCGATTTCCAGCACGCTGAACGTCGTGCTGGCCATCCCCATGTCGCTTCTGGGAACGATCGCGGTCATTTATTTCTTGGGCTTCACGTTCAATACGTTCACGCTCTTGGGGCTGGCACTCGCCGTCGGCATCGTCGTGGACGACGCGATCATGGTGCTCGAGAACATCTTCCGGCACGGCGAGATGGGCAAAGACCGAGTGCGCGCGGCGCGCGAAGGGACCGCCGAAATCACGTTCGCCGCGCTCGCCGCCACGATTTCGATCGTCGCCATCTTCATTCCGGTCGTGTTCATGCGCGGCATCGTCGGAAAATTCTTTTTGCAATTCGGCGTGACGCTTTGCGTGGCCGTGCTCCTCTCGTATCTGGAGGCGATCACGTTGGCGCCGGCTCGCTGCGCACAGTTCCTCTCCACCGGGCGCGAGGGACGCAGCCGCGTCGGGCTCGTCGTGGATCGTGCGTTCACGGCGCTGGAGCACGCCTATCGCAAGACCCTGCATCGCGCGCTCGCCCGCCCCGGCCTCGTGCTTCTTTCCGCCGCGGGCGTGTTCGTGTTGGCGATCGTCGTCTTGCGCTCGCTTCCTTCCGAGCTCGTTCCCTCGCAAGATCAAAGCCGGCTCATGTTCCGTCTGCAGACTGCGGTCGGCTCCGATCTTCAGGAAACCGACCGTCTGTTCCAACGCGCTGAGAAGTACTTGATGAGCCGCCCGGAAGTGACTCGCTGCTTCGGAGTCGTCGGGGGAATGGGAGGAACGGGAGTCAATTCCGGAAACATCTTCGTCTCCTTGGTTCCTCCCGGAAAACGCAAATTGACTCAAATGGAATTCGCCGCCGTCGCGCGCCGGGAATTGAATTCCATCCCCGGGCTCCGCGCCGTCGTGCAGGATCCCTCCCAGCAAGGCTTCACCGCGCGTCGCGGCTTCCCCGTCGAATTCTCGGTGCGCGGATCGGATTGGGATCAGCTCGTCAATCTTTCGCGGGACGTCATGCGCGATTTGCAGGCGTCCGGCGTGGTCACCGACTTGGACAGCGACTATCAAGTCGGCATGCCGGAATTGCGCATCATTCCAAATCGTGCGCGCTGCGCCGACATGGGCATTCCGGTGGAAGAAGTCGCCACCGCGATCAACGCGCTCGTCGGCGGTGTGCGCGTCGGCAAATACTCGGAGGGCGGCCGCCGTCTGGATGTGCGCCTGCGCCTCATGGCCGACCAGCGCGCGCGTCCCGAGGACGTGATGCGGCTGCGCGTTCGAACCGGGAACGGCGAGCTGGTTCCGCTCTCATCCGTCGTCGCCACGGAAGAACGTCCCGCCTTGCAAGCGATCACGCGCAGCGATCGCGAGCGCGCCATCACCGTTTCCGCGAACGTCGCCGACGGGCACTCGCAGAAAGACGCCATCCGCGAGGTCGAGAAGTTGAGCCGCAATCTCCCGATCGGATATCGGCTCGTATTGGGCGGGGCCAGCGTTGCGTTTCAAGAATCGATGGGCAGTCTCTTGTTCGCGCTCTTCTTGGGAATCGCGGTCGCGTACATGGTGCTCGCTTCGCAATTCAATTCCTTCCTCCACCCCATTACGGTCATCACGATTCTTCCTTTGTCGGTGGCGGGCGCTGCGGCCGGCCTTTTGCTTGCCGGAAAGAGCCTCAACATCTTCAGCATGATCGGACTTCTTCTCTTGCTGGGGATTTCTAAAAAGAACTCGATCATCTTGGTGGACTTCGCGCGCCAGAAGAAAGAAGAAGGAAAGAATGCGCGCGACGCGATGCTCGAAGCAGGACCGCGCCGCCTGCGCCCGATTCTAATGACGTCGGTGGCGACGATGATGGCGGCCTTGCCGCCGGCCATGGGCTTCGGTCCCGGATCGGAAATCCGCACGCCGATGGCGATCGCGGTGATTTCAGGACTTTTGATCTCGACCGCGCTCAGTCTCTTCGTGGTGCCCGCATTCTTCGTTTCCACCGACGGGCTGCGCGAAAAGGTACGGGAACGCATCCGCAGATTCCGCGTGCGCGGCCGCGAGAGCGTGCGCACGCCAACGGCCTGAGCTACTCCACCAACACGAGCTTGCGCGTGCGCGCCACGCCGTCGCCGGCGAGCCGCACGAAGTAAACGCCCGGCGCGGCCATCTTTCCGTCCGAAGTGCGTCGCTCCCAGGTTCGCGAGTACGTGCCGGCTTCCATCGTCCCTTGCACCAGCGCCACCACGCGCCGCCCGGCGACATCCAAGACATCGATGGAAATCGCCGCCGCGCGCGGCTGAACCCAGCGCACCTCGACAGTTTCGTGCGCCGGATTCGGGCGCAGCGGCTGCAAGTGAGGTGCATTCACGTTCTCGGGCGAGAGCGCCAAGTCGCTCGCATCGGTCGCCGCCTGCAAATCGTAGGTCCACATCGATCGCCCGTACGTTCCCGCAATCAACGTTCGCGTCGGTTGGTGCAGGCGGAGATCCATCACGACGACGTTCGGCAGTCCATTCCCCAGCGCTTCCCAAGACCCGCCCGTATCGGTGGAGCGGTACACGCCGAAATCCGTAGCGACGTACAACGTCGATGAAGATTGCGGATCGACGATCACGTCATTGACCGGCGCCTCCGGCAGATTCGAGGAAATGTCCGTCCAATTCGCGCCGAAGTTTGTCGTGCGAAACACGTGTGGCTGCGGCTCGTTCCAGCGGAATCCCGAGACGGTGACGTAGCCGGTCGCGGCGTCCAACGGATCGAATGCGACGCGCGTGATCCAGCGCTCGGGAATGGCGCCATCCACCTTCGTCCAGTTCACGCCGGCGTTCGTCGTGATCCACACGTTTGCGTCATCCGTTCCCACGAGCCGCACCGCTTGATTCGACGGTGCGATCGCGAGCGTGGTGATCGTTCCAAACGTAGTGTTGATGCCGCCGTCGCCGTCGGTGAGATCGGGTGAGATGGAGGTCCAGCTCACGCCGCGATTCGTCGTGCGCCACAAGCTCGACGTGCCGGCAAAGAGCGTGGCCGGATTCGTGGGATGGAATTCCACCGGCATCGACCAATTCTTGCGGCCGGTCAGAGATCCGGCGATGTAGTCGAAGTTCGTTCCCCCATCGGACGAATGAAACAGCTCGCCGTACTGGTATTCCGCATAGATGTGTTGGGCATTCGTGGGATCCACGAGCGGCCGAAATCCGTCGCCGCCCAGAATGCTGGTCCAGTCGTCGACGTTGCCGGTGAGCGTGCGATGCGTGCCGTTGTCCTGCAACCCGCCGTAGCGCTGCACGGGATTCTGCTCGCTCACGTCGATCGCGTAGAACTGATTGCAAGGCAGATTGGGAAGCTTCGTCCACGAGGTGCCGGTCGTGGAGCGATAGATGCCGCCGTCGTTCCCTTCGTAGAGGCGCCCATCCACGGCAAAGTCGAGCGCGTGATGATCGACGTGCATCGAGCCGCCGACGAAGCTCCACGAGCTGCCTCCGTTCGTCGTACGATAGAAATCGAGGCCCAAGGCGTAGACGCGATTGGCATCGTTCGGTGCGACGCGAATGTTTCCGAACCACCACCCGTACGACGAATAGATCGATCCGAGCGCACCGTCACTCGTCTGGATCCAATTGTCGCCGCCGTTTGTGGTCTTGAACACTCCATCAAATGCGCCCGGATTCGATTCCGCGTAGATCGCATAAAGAGTCCCCGGCGCCGATTCGCACAGCGTGATGCCGATGCGCCCGCGATCGCCGGTCGGAAGCCCGCTCGTCAATTCGCTCCACGTGTCGCCGCCGTTTGTGGAGCGAAAGATCCCGCTGGTCGGCCCGCCGTAATCCAAGAAGTTCGGGGCACGCGAGCGTTCCCACATCACCGCGTACACGATGTTCGGAGTGGTCGGATGAATCGCGAGATCCACCGCGCCGGTGGAATCGGTGGAGGCCAGCACGTGCTGCCAGTTCGCGCCGGCGTCGGTCGTGCGATACACGCCGCGATAGGGATCGGGGGACCATTGCGAACCCAGCGCGGCGACGAACACCGTATTCGGATTCAGCGGATCGACGACCACCCTCCCGATGTAGCGCGTCGCGGCCAAGCCCATGTTCGTCCACGTCGTTCCGCCGTTCGTCGAGCGGAACACACCGGTGCCTCCGTAGGTCACGCTCCCGCCGCCTCCATTCGGCTCCCCGGTTCCCACCCAAATCGTCTCGGGATTGGAAGGATCGATCGCGACCGATCCGATGGAGAGCGCGGATTCATCATCGAAGAGCGGCACCCACGATGTGCCCGCATCGGTCGTCTTGAACACGCCGCCCGAAGCCGACGCGGCATAAATGATGTTCAAGTTCGTGGGATGACAGGCGATGTCGGCGATTCTCCCGCCGACGTTCGTGGGTCCCACCGGATCCCACTGCCCAGCCGACCTGCCGCCGGCAATCGCCTGCAGAGATCGCGCTTGATCATAGGCCGCGAGCCGCGCCTCCGGGTCGATGTCCTGCTGCGGCCAAGCACGCTGCCGCAAGAACCAATCACTGGGATATTGCCCGGCGTGCAGTTGTTTGATGGAGCGAGGTGGTTTCTTCACCGATGCCGCCGATGAAGAATCGGCCAGGAACATCACGGTGAAGGCGAGCGCGCAGATCCATCCCACCGTGGGCCGTGCGCTCATCGAGTCTCTCCCAGGAAGTGTTTCCACAAGTATCGCTTGCCGCACCGTTTCTGAGCAAGAGTCCCGATGGGCCGTGGGAACAGCTGGACTTTCTTGTCATCCGCCGCGATGTTTTGACGCATGTGTCGGAGGGGCAGCCACCCCTCGAGGACCTCGATGATCGTGACCCTCGTCAACAAATCATGAACAACGATCGCTGGCAGCAACTCCGCGAGCTCTTCGCAACCGTTCGGGAGATGTCTCCGGAAGACCGCCGCGCCTTCCTGGACAAAGAGCTCGCCGGCGATCCCGAGCTTCGCGCCGAGCTCGACTCATTGCTGGACGCAGATCCCACCACCGGCGCCTTCTTCAATCCTCGCAAGGGCGAACGCATCGAAGGCTCGATCGGCCCCTACCAACTTCTCGAAGTCCTGGGCGAAGGTGGCTTTGGAATTGTCTACCTTGCGCAGCAGGTTCGCCCGATCCGCCGCCAAGTCGCTCTCAAAGTCATCAAACCGGGAATGGATACGCGGCAAGTCATCGCGCGCTTCGAAGCGGAACGGCAAGCGCTTGCTCTCATGAATCACCCCGGCGTCGCGCAGGTATTCGAAGCGGGAGAAACGGAGCAAGGCCACCCCTATTTCGTCATGGAATACGTGGACGGTCTTCCCATCACTGCGTTTTGCGATCGTGAACGCCTTTCCATTCGCCAAAGGCTCGAGCTCTTCCAGCAAGTCTGCGATGCGATCCAACATGCCCATCAAAAGGGGGTCATCCATCGCGACATCAAGCCGTCCAACGTGCTGGTGACTTTGCGCAATGGCGTTCCCGTCCCGGTCGTGATCGACTTCGGCATCGTCAAGGCCACAACCCCATCGTCTCCCGACCTCACCGCAATCACACACGAAGGCATGATCGTCGGCACGCTTCGCTACATGAGCCCGGAGCAGGCCGGCGGCGCGGATGCGGTCGACACGCGATCCGACATCTATTCCTTGGGTGTCTTGCTTTACGAGCTGCTCACCGGCGAATTGCCGTTCGATTCCGAACGCCTTCGCCGCGCTGCGCTTTCCGAGGCCGTGCGGGTCATTCGCGAAGAAGAGCCGCCGGGACTCGCCGCCCGCGTCGAGCGAAGCGGCGAGCGCAGCGCCGAGTTGGCCAAGCTTCGCTCCACGGACTCGCGCGGTCTTCTGCGCGAGTTAAAAGGCGAGCTGCAATGGATCACCTTCCGCGCTCTCGAAAAGCAACCCGAGCGGCGTTATGCCTCGCCGGCGGAATTCGCGGCCGACGTTCAACGACTCCTCGCCGACGAACCCGTGCTCGCCGGTCCCCCCAGCGCGACGTATCGGGTTCGCAAATACATGCGCCGCCACCGCGCCGGCGTCGCTGCCGCGGCGCTCGTTCTTCTTGCGATCCTCGCCGGAGGAGTCGCCGCTGGAATCGGATTTGCGCGCGCCATAAAGGCCGAGCGCATCGCCCGCGGCGAAGCGGAATCCGCCGAGCGCGTCACGAACTTTCTCATCGAGCTCTTCCAGTCCCCCACTCCCGATCGTGCGCTCGGGCAAACGATCACTGCGCGCACGCTCCTCGACATCGGTGCTCGGCGCATTCAAGGCAAAGAGATTCAGGATCCGAAAGTTCGCGCGCGGCTTCTTTCCGCGGTGGGTTCCGCGTACAGCACGCTTGGGCTGCACGAGGAAGGAGTGGACCTCCTTCACGAGGCGGCGGAGGAGACGCAAAAAGCGAACGGCCCAAAGAGCGCCGAATACGGGAAGGCTCTCTCTCAGCTGGCGCTGAATATGAGAAACGCGGGCGAAATGGACGGTGTCGACAGCTTGACGCAACGCTCCGTCGACATTCTCTCTCAGGCCGAAGGGGCGAATCGCAATGATTTGGCGATGGCGATTCTTCGACAGGCAGAATGGCGGATCAATTCCGGAAGCCCCGAGGAGGGTGATTCTCTGGTGCGGGTCGCGCTCGAGATGGCGGAAGCGGAAGCACATCCGGACACGACCGTGCTCGTGATCGGGTATTCGATCAGAGGTTTCGTCGCGGGAACCCGTGGTGCATTGGAGGATCAAGAACGAGACACTGAACGCGCCCTCTCCCTTGCGATTGCCCACTTCGGGGAGAAGCATTCCCGCGTACTGCGCCTGCATCGAGGCTTGGCGAGGGTGTACGGCCAGATGCACAAATCCGACGAAGCATTGCGGCACGCAGATGCAGCCTTGAGCCTGGCGCAAGCCATGTTCCCGGAAGGACACCCCAGCATCGCTTCAGCGGTTTCCGGACGCGGCGAGGCATTGGCGGGTGCCTACCGATGGGACGAGGCGATCGCGGCCCACGAAGAAGCGCTGGCAATGTATCGCGCGACCTACGGCGCCGAGCATCACATGGTTCAGGATGAATTGTATTCTCTCGGAATCTGCTATGAGGGTGACCGGCAGATCAACCTGGCCATCGATCGCATGCGCGAAGCATGCGCAATGCAGTCGAAAGCGTTCGGGCTGGAGAATGCGACCACCATCTCATTGACACGCAATCTCGCCGAGCTCTACGCCAGTGCAGGAAGGATCGACGAAGCGGAGGCGCTTTTTCGGAAGATCATTCCCTACGTCAAGGCTTACCCGAACGATGACGCGGTCGTGCAAGTGGGCCTCGCCGACATCTGCCGCGATACCGGCCGCCTCGCGGAAGCCGATTCTCTCTATCTGCGGGCCCGCGCGCTCAACGATACGACTTCCGCTTATCAACGTCTCTATTATGGGGACTGCCTGACGCGCCACGCGTATTTGCGCTCTGTACAGGGACGGCATGCGGATGCGGAATCCTTGATGCAGGCAGGAATCGCCATGCAGCTTCGAGACAACCCCGAAGATAGTCCGGAATTGATGAAGAGCTTCGTCATCGATGCTGCTTCGCGCGCTCGGGCCGGCAATGTTAACGGCGCAATGCAAGCATTGAAGAAGGCAAAAGTCTGCGGCGCGATCGAGCAGGATGCCATGCGTTTCAAAGAGCTCGCCGTCCTTCGTTCCCGGCCGGACTATCCCTTGGAAAGCTCGCGGTAGAGCCACGACCGCGCGAAATCCCAATCTCGTGCGATCGTACGCGAAGAAGTGCCCAGCATTTCGGCGATTTCTTCCACATTCAGTCCGGTGAAGAAGCGAAGCTTTACGACTTGCGCGACGCGTTCGTCGTGCCGCGCCAGGCGCTCGATGGCCCGATCGAGAGCGAGAATCGCCTCCGGATCGCGATCGTCGGCCAACACGGCGACTTCCTCCAAATCGAGCGAAATCTTGGGCGGCGGATTTCCCTTTTCGTCGCCGCCGCGTTTTACGCGCCCTTTGCTGCGCGCGCGGTCGATCAGAATGCGCCGCATCGCCTCCGCTGCCGCGGCGAAGAATTGGCCGCGGCTCTTCCACTGCACATCACCCTGCGGCGCAAGTCGAAGGTAGGCTTCGTGGACCAGCTCGGTGGATTGGAGAGAAGCGCTGGCCCTCTCGCCGCGCATCCGGGCATGCGCGATCGAGCGCAGTTCTTCGTAGATCTGAGCGAAGAACGCGTCCGAGCCCTTCGGGCCAAGGGGTGGGCCGAAGGATCCGGCAGCCTCAGGGATGTCCTCTTGAGTCATCGCACCATGGTAGGGGACCTCTTCGGGGCGCTCAACCGGCAGAATTGCGCCCAAACCCGCCCCGAGCCCCAGATTCTTCGGCCTTTGCTCAACCGACTTTGTCTTATGACCGCCGGGTTTGTCGCATGAAGGGGTGGCGCCGCATGTGATTCGCTCGCCTTGCTTGGACCCCGAAGCGGCACGAGCGGCGACTCGGAAAGAAACCCAAAGGGAGATCCATCATGATCATTCTCATTTCCATCCTGGCCGACCTCGTCCTTCGAAGGCTCGTTGGGAACCACAATCTGACTCGTCTGGGCAGTTGAGGGGCGGCGCACTCCGATTTGGGGCGTCATGTCCCAGCCCGATTTGTCGCATGAAGAGGTGGTGCCGCTCGTGATTCGCTCCTCTTGCTTGGACCCCGAAGCGACACGAGCGGCGACTCGGAAAGAGAAACCCAAAGGGAGACCTTCATGATTACTTTCATTTCCATCCTGGTCGACATCGTCCTGCAGAAGATTGCCGGGAATCACAATCAGACGCGCCTGGGCGCTTAACAAAAAAGGAAGAACAAATGCTCGCCTTCTTTTCTATCCTGGTCGATTTCGTTCTCCGGAGGCTCGTCGGGAATCACAACCAAACGCGGCTCGGCGGCTGATTCAACAGCATGATCAGAACGCTGCCCTTCATTCGCCAGCCTCTGTTCTTCATTCGAGCTCTCTGGTTGGGAACTCGGAGCGAATGCGAGCGCAGCGCGGGGCGTTACGAAAGCGCCGATCGACTCGTACGCAAGTCGCTCGAGCTCGCCGCGCGTGCCACTTCTCCAGACAGCATGATTCGGGTCCGGCTCCTCAATACGCTCGGCATGATTTGCAAGCACCGAGGAGACTTCAAAGAGGGCGCGCGAGCCTATCTTCGCGCACTTCGGATTGCGCGACGGCGCACCGATCCCGAACACGACACGCTAGCCGTGCTCTATCACAACTTGGCCGGCCTCCAGCATGCGCGCGGGCATTTCCTGCAAGCCGAGCCGCTCGCCCGCAAGGGCATCGCCCTTCGCGAAGCTGCGCTCGGCCGCGCCCATCCCGACGTGGCGCGTGACCTCGCTGCGTTCGCCGCGATCTTGGATGGCCAGCATCGTCATGATGAAGCCGAGGCGATGCACCGCCGTGCGCTGGAAGTTTTCGAACAGCACTTCGGGCACTCACACGCGGAGATCGCATACACGCTCGCGAATCTTGCCGCCTGTCTTTCCCTTCAGGGTCGGGCAGCGGAAGCGGAACCGCTCATGCTTCGCGCACTGGAAATGCAGAAAAGATTCTTCGGTCCGCTTCACCCCGAAGTGCTGCTCACTCAGTCGAATCTTGCCGTCATCCAGAGCGCGTGAAAGATTTGCTTTTGCCGCTGCAATCGCAGCACATCCTTCCTGAAATCCTGATGATTCAGCGCGCGGTGGATTCGCTTCCCTTTTCGAGGATCGAGCGCACGCCACTCACGATTCGAGGATCCGCCATTCCCCACGGTCCGTAAGTCTCGAACGCTTCGGTAAGCGCAGCCCTGTCCACGGAGAGTCCCTCTCGTGCGCGAGCGAGCTCATGTCCGCAGCGCGCCATCGCCCTCTCCATTCGATTCGCCTCGCCTTCCGAAAATGTCATCGCTTCTGCGAACGCTCGCTCCGCCTCTCCCTCATTCGCTTCGCTCCTCGCCGCGAGAAGCCCCGTGCCGTACACCTGGAGTGCTGTGCTGAACATGTCTTGTCGTTTCGGTTCGGCGGCGCGGATTCTCGCGACCCAATTTCGAAGGGAATCAAGGGGCACGGACTTTCCCGCGGCGAGCTCCAATCGAGCGCGCCGCATCGCGAAGTCGGTCCCCGCGAAGGCATCCGAATCGCCCCACGCACTGGGACGCGTGCGATCAAAGACTTTGAATCCTTCCTCCACGTAACCCCCGCGGACCAGCGCGATTCCCAGGTCGTTCGCGATCCAGCGTGTTTTACTATGGCCGGTGCCGTACGTCTTTTCCGAGATCGCGAGAGCTTCCCGCAGCACGGAAACCGCTTCGTCGTGACGTCCTTGCGAGGCAAGGCAGACGCCGAGATTGTCCAGGCTCTCCGCGAGCCATGCCGACCCGTCTCCGAAAATGCGCCGTTTCGAATCGACGAGCTCTCGCTGAATCGCCTCCGCCTCGGGATATCTTCCCAGGCTTTGCACACACATCGCTTCGTTCGAGCGCAGCGCGATCACATTCGGGTTGTCCAGGGGAAAGATCGCTTCCAGGATGGCCCGCGACTCGTGAAACGCTGCTTCGGCCTCCGCAATCCGTGACGCGCCGTAATGCGAAGACCCGAGTGCGTTCAGAACGGATGCGACTCCAACGGAATCATCCCGCGTTCCACCGGGGAATCCTTTGCGCCGGATCGAGAGGGAACGCGCCAGAAGCTCCGACTGCTCGTCCTTGTCTCCAACCACTCCGGCGAGATCCTGAGCGGCGATGGCCACATCGTCTGCATCGGGCCCGAGAAGCGCCTCGTGTTTCGCCAGCGACTCGCGCAGCAGCGGCTCGGCGGCCCGGGCTCCTTCGTGCGCCCAAACAAAGCGGGCCAATTCGTGCTGCACGGCCAAGATGTCGATCTCGATTCCGGATTGCCGCGCCGATTCGATCGCGAATTCCAGGGCGCGTTTTTGCTCATCGAAACGGCTGCGGCTCGCGTGCACTTCGGCGAGAGTCTGCCAAAGTTTCGTCCGAATGCGGGGTGCCTCCTGCGACTCCATGAGCTTCTTGTCCGCTCGATCCAAGAGATCACCGACGCGGAGCGAATCGCCACCGGGCGTCGCCGCCGGATCCGCCACCTTGAAGATGTCCACGAGCATCGCGACCACCGCTTCCGACTCGCCGCGCGCGAACATGGCCGCATCTCGTTCCTTCGCGATGCGGCGGGCCTGCCACGTCGAGACGGCACCGAACGAAATCACGAGCGCTCCTACGAGCGCTGCCACCGCGAGCGCGGCGCGATTCCGCGAGATGAATTTGCGTGTGGAGTAGCCCAATGAGTTGGGAGTGGCCCGGACCGGAAGCCCCTGAAGCCAGCGATGAATGTCTTCATTGAAGTCTTCCGCGGAGCGATAGCGCCGGCCGGGACTTTTCTGCAGCGCCTTCATCACGATGCGATCGAGGTCGCCTCGAAGAGAGCGCGCGTCTTCCTTTCGCCGCGCCGCAGCGCTCGGCGGCGGCGGATCATCGTGAAGGACGCGACGCTCCAGCTCCATGGGCGTGCAATCTTTCCCCGTGAACGGGCGAACGCCGGCCAACAGCTCGTAGAGGAGGATGCCCAAGGCCCATACGTCCGTCGCCGTCGTGGCCGGCTCGCTGCGCAGCTGCTCGGGAGCAGCATGCTCCGGCGTGAGCACGCGATCTCCCTCGCGCGTTGCGAACTGCTCGCCGAATTCGGGATCGATCAGCGTCGCGATTCCGAAGTCGAGCAGAACGGGGCGTCCGCCCTTCGTGACCAGAATGTTCTGCGGCTTTAGATCCCGGTGCACGACGAGATTCGCGTGGGCAAAACGCACGGCCTCGCAAATCGTTGCGAAGAGAACGAGCCGATCGCGAATGGAAGTATTTCGTGCGGCACACCATGCCGTGACCGGCTCACCGTCCACGAATTCCATCGCGAGATACGGGAAGCCGCCCTCGGTGAGTCCCCCATCCAACAGCGTGGCGATGTTTGGATGCTGCAGCCGGGCGAGAAGCTGGCGCTCGCGGCGAAATCGCGGGACGAGCTGCGCCGCGCGCCATCCGGGTCGAACGAGCTTGACCGCGGCAAGCTGTTCGAATTCTCCGTCCGCGCGCGAGGCGAGCCAGACTTCGCCCATTCCTCCCTGGCCCAGAAGCCGCTCGAGCCGCCACGGGCCGATGCGCTGTCCGACTCGCTCGGCGGGATCGGAGCTCGGTCCGTCCCCCATTCGCGCCTCGCGTGCCGCCGTGTCCAAGAGCACGCGCTCCACGCGCATTCCGGAATCATCGTCTTGGACCGCGAGCATTGCCGCGACCTCACGCCGGAGCTCTGGATCGCCAACGCAGGCAGCATCCAAGAATGCGGCCCGCTCGCTCTCCTCGAGCTCGAGTACACCAAAGAAAACCGCCTCGATTCTTCGCCACGTATTGGTATCCATGAATGCCGGCGTTGGACCGCGCACGAGCCGCGGCTGAACTGCGTCTCACTCGGGCAGTCCCAAGTCGCGGGCGACCTCCTTTCTGAGCCAAGCCCGAGCCGCCACCCAATCCCTCTGGACCGTTTTCGACGACAATTCCATCAGCTCGGCAATCTCCTCCATGCTCAATCCGGCGAAGAAGCGCAGCTCTACGACGCGGGCCCCTCGCGGATTTCCGCGCGCCAAACGCTCCATGGCGTTCTCCAGCGCGAGAATTTCGTCGGCCTCCTCGTCAGAGAGAATCTGCTCGACGCTCTCCAGCGGAACTCGCTCCGCGTCCCCGCCTCGCTTCACCCGCTGTCTGGAGCGTGCGTAATCCACCAGCACGCGGCGCATCGTGTTGGAGGCCACCGCCATGAAGCGCGTGCGACTCTCCGCGGAAATCCGGTTCTCACGCGTGAGCCGTAGATACACTTCGTTCACGAGCGCTGTTGCTTGCAGCGTGTGCCCCACGCGTTCATTGCGCAGTCGCCGGCGCGCCAGACTGCGCAGCTCGTCGTACAGCGCAAACATCACGTGATCGAGCGCCCGGGGATCGCCCGTCGAGAACCCCTGAAAGATCGGCGTTAGGTCCTCCGCCATGGCGGAGATCCTAAGCGAGCACGAAGCCGGGGAGCGAGTCCCGATCTTCGCCATGAGATTTGGCGCCAGTCGCCCGCAACTTCGGACACACGTTCGCGACCCAATGTCCGAATCCGCGCCTCCCCGACGCCATCCCTCGCAACAGGACTCCCGAAAGAAGAGAAGGAGAGGGAATCATGCGCAATTACGACCGGCGATCTCGTTTCATGGGACTCGCGATGCTGGCCGCACTCGTCTTGCAATCTCCCCATTCCTCGCACGCCGCGATGGGCGGCCAGGATTTGGAGATCACTCACATTCAGAGTGCCGACGGCCTACCCGAGGATCTGCACTTCGCCATCGCCAGCGATGGGACAGCCTTCGTCGCGTTCTCGATCTACGACGACGTCCTGAATCAATGGCAGATTCAGGTCCATCGCAGCGTGAATGGAGGAAAGACCTGGAGCGAGTGGGGCGCGCCACTTCTGCATCGTGTCGTGGGGCTTGATGCGACGATCGCCCCTGGAAACCCCGAGCAGATTGTCCTTGCCTATTCAGATTTTGATGCGCCCGGTTGCACCGGCTCGATTCAACTCGATCGCGCCGACATCGGCAGCGCAACACCCGTCTGGCAGAACGTCGTCGTGGGCTGCGCCACGGCTCCCGCGGCCGCGCAACGCCCCCATGTCTCCGCGATCGCAGGTCCGGGCGGCGGCCCGGCCCGGATCGCTCTCCTCTGGTTTGTCTATGCGACTTCGTACGCGGAGGTCACCTACGCATACTCCTCGACCGGCGGGACGTCGTTCAGCGCACCCATCACGCTCGCAAGCGCTCCCTTGGGCGGGATATACAACTTGGATATTGCGATGGATGCTGGAAACGTCGTGCAAGGTGTTTGGGTTTACGACGACATGCAGGGTGGGACGAAGCAGTTCTACTATCGCCGCGCTACGGGCGGAGGGGATTCGGACTCCGAGTGGTCGAGCCCTGTGCTCCTGGGCACGTTGGATCCGGATGCATCTGTAGACGTCAGCGTCGCGACGTCGCCGGTGAGCGGGGGCGTCATCGCCACAGTCGGAGAATCCGAATACCCAACGTCCGACAAAGTCTATCTCCACATCAGCACCGATGCGGGGCTCACTTGGCCTCATCCGGTAAAGACGTTCGACGGGAAACGAAATCCGGTGGCGTTCTGGGGAGACTCAGGCCCCCTGTTCAGCGCGGTCAATGTAACCGACCTCGGTTCTTTCCCCATCGAAATCGTGCGGCCGTTGGGAAATCTCCTCGACTTTTGGACCGCACAAGGAATGCTCTTTCCCTCATACACATTCTCCTATTCTGGAATGCCGGCCACGGATCCTTCCCGTGACGGAGAGATCGCCATGGTCGCACTCATGGAGAACCTCGAAGACAATGGAGTCTCGCCTTGGTTCGACGCGGAGTGGCGCGCGGAACCGGGCTGGGGAGTGCCCGAGTTCGAGCCCGGGCACTATATCGACTTCGGAGACATCTCCTCGGCGCCGGGCATCTCCGACCTGGACAACGACGGGGACCGAGAAGTCATCCTCACGACGAACGACCCTGCTTGGATCGTGCGCTTCGATCTCGAGCTCGAGAGGTCGACATATATCATCAGCACGGATCCGACCTCCCCGGCGTCCGCGCCCGCGATGATCGACGTCGATGGCAACGGAACGAACGAAGTCTTCGTCGGCGTGGACACGGGGAAGATCTTAGGGATCCGGGAGAACGGGGGCGATGTCACGGGATTCCCGGTCGATACCGGAAGCGGTCAGCCGACTTGGGTCTCCTGCAGCAGAATCACTGGCAGCGCGTGGGCGGAAATCGTCGGGGCCACCGCGAATTCGATCTTCGTCTACGAACCATGGAGCAGCGTGGCGCCAGGGTTTCCCTACACCGCTGCTCCAGCACGCGGCAACGTTGTGGGGCGCGTAGCGATCGGCGACGTCGACGATGACGGCGATGTGGAGCTCGTCGCGGCGTTCGAGCACGGTGTCCTCGTGCTGAGCAAGCAGGGAGTTCTCGAGAATTCTTTTTTTCTCGGCGGCCCGAGCATTTCTGCGGGAGTCAGTCTCGCCGACATGAATGGCGACGGAGATCTCGAAATCGCAGTGCCGCGCGCAAACGGCTCAGTCGGGCTCGTGCACCACGACGGGACCACCTTCGGTCCCGCTTGGCCTTGGAATTCAGGAACCGGTCAGCCGATCGGGTCGGTCGCCATCGCCGACTACTTTGGTGGGAACGATCCAGAGATCATCTTCGCCGCGAAATCGGGCGAAGTGTTTGCCGTCGATTTGAACGGCGCGCAACCTTCCGGTTGGGCATTCGCCGTCGGCGCTTCCGCGGAGGATGCGCCGGAGCCCATCGTCTCGGGTCTCGGCGATGTCGGAAAGCAAATCGCGCTCGGCGATCTGGACTCCAAGGGATATGTGCGCCGCCCACTAGGACCGCAGGCGGGATGGCCGCGCAGCTTCTATGGCGCGATCGAACATGCCGCGGCAGCCGCCGATCTGGACAATGATGGCAATGTGGAGCTCGTAATTCCGGCAGGCCATCGACTGTGGATTCTGGACATGGGCGTGAGTGACGGCGCGGTCAACAGCAATTGGCCGATGGCGGGAGCGCGAGCATCGCGATCCGGATGCCGCGAGTGCGAGATCTACTGGGGCACGGGCGCAGAGGAGCTCGCCTCCACTCCCTCCGTGCGCGCAGTGCTGCACCCGGGAGAGCCGAACCCATTCCAAGAGTCGACGCTCATTCGCTACGACGTTCCCGCATTGGGAGCGCAGGTTCGCCTCGACATCTATGATGTCATGGGGCGTCTCGTGCGCACGCTGGTGCAAGAACCCCAACAGGGTGGAGCTCACTCCATGCGCTGGGACGCGCGGAACTCGTCGGGCGGCTTCGTGTCAGCGGGTGTGTACCTCGTTCGTCTCTCGGCAGGCGCGGAAACTCGGACCACACAGGTCGTAAGACTGAAATAGATTCTCTCCATACGTCGAACGAGACGGGGCCCGGGAACCGAAACCAAAGAACATTTCGCCGTCAGTCGAGCAGTTTCATGTAGGCCACAATGTCCTTCTGGTCTTGCA
>Ga0111539_10002468_pt1 | contig 24543 bp, 24 predicted proteins | sample RhiMethybrSRZTD1_FD_79667 | JGI IMG/M metagenome (GOLD analysis project Ga0111539, IMG submission 79667) | Populus rhizosphere microbial communities from Tennessee, USA - Rhizosphere MetaG P. TD hybrid SRZTD1 (version 2) (version 2) | ecosystem: Host-associated > Plants > Roots > Rhizosphere >...
CAAAATGCAAAGGGAAATGCAAAAGGAAACGCAAAGACTCCGTACAAAGCAAAGGGGTGACAGGCACTCGCCTTCACCCCTTTTGCATTTTGCATTTTGAATCTTGAATTACCGACTCGGCTTCATTCCTGCGTCACCGGGCGCGGCGGTGTCAGCGGCGGCACAATCGAGGTGCTCGGACGCTCTTTCGCCGGCTTGGCCTCGCGCGGCGGCGGCACGGTGGCCGGGCCGGAGGCGGTCGGTTCGTCGAGTGGCAGCCCGGCGCAGATGCGTTTCACCTGCTCGGCGTCGAGCGTCTCGCGCGTGAGCAGCGCATCCGCCATGTCCGTCAGCCGCTGCTTGTGCTCGGTCAGAATGGTCTGGGCGCGGGCGTAGTTGTCGGTGACGAACCGCTTGACTTCCTGATCGATCCGCAGCGCCGTGTCCTCGCTGTAGTCCTGATGCTGCGCAATTTCGCGTCCGAGGAAGATCTGCTCTTCCTTCTTGCCGAAGGTAAGTGGGCCCATCGCGTTGCTCATGCCCCACTCACACACCATACGGCGAGCCAGGTCGGTCGCCCGCTCCAGATCGTTGCCGGCGCCGGTGGTGACGCTGCCGATGGTGACCTCTTCGGCAATGCGGCCGCCGAGAAGGATCGCGATCTGATCTTCGAGGTATTCCCGCGAGTAATTGTGCTTCTCGTCGATCGGCAGCTGCTGCGTCAGGCCGAGCGCCATACCGCGCGGAATGATCGTCACCTTATGGATCGGATCGGCGTGCGGAAGCATCACGGTGAGCAGCGCGTGTCCGGCCTCATGAATGGCGGTGACGCGCTTCTCGCCCTCGCTGATGATCATGGAGCGCCGCTCGGCTCCCATCAGCACCTTGTCCTTCGCAAACTCGAAATCGAGCATGCGAACGGCCTTCTGGTTGTAGCGCGCCGCGTTGAGCGCTGCTTCGTTCACCAGGTTGGCCAGGTCTGCACCTGAAAATCCGGACGTGCCGCGAGCCAGGATGGCGACATCGACGTCCTCGGACATCGGAATCTTCTTCGTATGGACGGCCAGGATGCCTTCACGTCCCTTGACGTCCGGCCGGTTGACGACGATGCGGCGGTCGAATCGACCCGGACGCAGGAGCGCCGGGTCGAGCACGTCGGGACGGTTGGTCGCAGCAACGAGGATCACGCCTTCGTTCGACTCGAAGCCGTCCATCTCGACGAGCAGTTGATTGAGCGTCTGCTCGCGTTCGTCGTGCCCGCCGCCGAGCCCGGCGCCGCGGTGCCGGCCGACGGCGTCGATCTCGTCGATGAAGACGATACAGGGCGCATTCTTCTTGCCCTGCTCGAACAAATCGCGCACGCGCGACGCACCGACGCCGACGAACATCTCGACGAAGTCGGAGCCGCTGATGGAGAAGAACGGCACGTTGGCTTCGCCAGCCACTGCCCGCGCCATCAGCGTCTTGCCCGTTCCCGGCGGGCCCATCAGGAGGACTCCCTTGGGAATCCGGCCGCCCAGCTTCTGGAATTTCTGCGGCTCGCGCAGGAAGTCGATGATCTCCTGCAGCTCGTCCTTTGCCTCGTCTACGCCGGCGACGTCCTTGAACGTCACCTTCTTCTGGGCACTCGAGGAAAGCTTCGCCTTGCTCTTGCCGAACGACAGCGCCTTGTTGCCGCCGCTCTGCATCTGCCGCATGATGAAAATCCAGAACGCGACCATCAACAGAATGGGTGCGTAGCTGAGGAAGAACTCGGCCCAGGGTGTCTCGCTGACCGACTCGGCCGTCACCTTGACGCTTTCCTTCAGCAGGTCGTTGACGAGACCGTCGTACTGCAGCGGCGCGACGGTCCTGAACTTCCCATCGCCGTCAACGAGCGTCCCCGTAATCACGTCGCGCGCGATCGTGACCTCGGCGACCTGTTTCGCCGACACCTTGTTCATGAACTCGGTGAAGGTGAGTTCGAGCGGGGGTTTCTGGAAGGACGTCGACAGGTGCCACACCAGGGCCCCGATGACGACGAGGACCATCCAAAAGACCAGACTCCTCAGGGTCGAATTCAAGACACTCCTCCCCACGCCCCCCACTTCGCCGCATTCCGAGGCGAAGACAGGTCAAAGACCAAGATTACCATCACCGCTTTCGTACTAAGACCAGTTTTCCGCGCCGAAGTTCCAGGCGCGCGGCCGGCAGGTCCGCCCCGGTTGAGCTCTCGTGAAGAATGTCGGCCGCCAGCTCGACGTGCTCCAGTGTCACTTCGCGCAGCCCGGAGACATCCCGTAGCGCCTTGAGAAGCAGCCGACGGCGGATCGGCGCCGGTTCGGCGCGCAGTTCTGCGGCCGGAAAACTGACCCCGCCGGCCTCGGGAAGCGCCAGCTCGCGGTACCGCCGCTCCGCCATCTCGTCCAGCCACGCTCCGTCGTCCCTGGCAAGGGCCGCTGCGCGGGCAATCGAACCACTCGTCGGACCCCCGTAGGCAGCATCGAGTTCGGGAATTACGCGGTGCCGGATGCGATTCCGCGGGTTGTCCAGCTCCGCGTTCGACTCGTCTTCGACCCAGCACTCCCCGAGTGCCTCGAGGTGATCGCGCAGATCGGCGTGTGACACGTCCAGCAAGGGCCGGATCAGCGCATCGCGACGTGGATAGATGCCTCCGAGACCCACGAGCCCGGCGCCGCGAGCGAGCTTCAGGAGGAAGGTTTCCGCCTGGTCGTCCCGGGTGTGACCGACCGCAATCCGGCTCGCCTCCATGTCCGCGGCGGTGCGGTGGAGGAAGGCATACCGTGAGCGACGCGCCGCATCCTCGACGCTCAATCGCTCGCTCGTCGCATACTCCCTGACGTCCACCTCGCCGACGACGATCGGAAGCGTCAGTCGATCGGCAAGGGAGCGGCAGAACTGTTCGTCACGGTCGGCAGTTGGACGAAGCCGATGATTGAAATGGGCGAGTCCGGCAACAAAAAAACCACCGTTGTGCGCGAGCTCGCGCAGGACGAAGGTGAGGCCCACGGAATCGGAGCCCCCCGACAATGCGATGAGCACACGAGTACCGGCGGGGCACAAATCGTGGCGACGCATCGTCCGGCGAACCTGTTGGAGAAGTGCGTTCAACGACCAACGTGCCAACTGCCAACTCCCAAACTGCTCCCGTGCTGGCCGTTGGGAGTTGGGCGTTGGGGACTTGGAAGTTCTGAATGCCGGAGGGCGGACTCGAACCGCCGACCCCGCGCTTATGAGACGCGTGCTCTAACCGGCTGAGCTACTCCGGCAGGAATTTTTGATTGTATCAGGCAGAGCCGGCCTCGATGACCGCCGCAGCGAGGAGCGGAATGAGGATTTCGTGGTGTCCGATGAGTGAAATTCCAGTGCCGCCAGTACCGGCAACAGGGCGTGTCACCACGTTCGTCTGCGGCCGGTACAAACGCAGGAAGTCGATATTGACCGTTGTCAGTCCATCGAGGCTGGCGCCCCGATTGCGCGCGAGCGCGACGGCTTTGAGAAACACTTCCGGCAGGATCACCGCGGAACCGGCGTTGATATAGACGCCGCCCTTCAGCCGCGCCACGCAGGACGTGAAGTAGCGGAAGTCGCGGAGGCTGACGTCGCCGATTGCTGCACCCGACGCGGCAGGATGCATGTGGATGATGTCGGTACCGAGCGCGACATGCACCGTGACCGGAACACCCAGTTCGTATGCCGACGCCGTCAGGCTCAGGTGACGATACCGCGCGCCTTCGTCGGAGAGGTATCGACCGACAGCCTGACCGAAACCGAGCTTCTGGTCGGCGGCTTTGCGGATGACTTCGTTCAGCCCGCGCCCTGTTTCGTCCGCCATGCCGAATCGGCCGGGTCCCAGCGACTCGTCCACATCCTCCGACGTTGCGCCCGCCAGCGCTACCTCGAAATCGTGAATGACGCCGGCACCGTTCATCGCCAGCGCAGACACGAAGCCGCGCCGCATCAAATCGATGACGACTGGAGAGACGCCCGTCTTGATGACATGGGCGCCGACGCCCCAGATGACGCCGGCATCGCGGCGCCGCGCCGCGACGATGGCGTCGACGACGCGGCGAACATCGTGCGCGCCGAGGATGGCCGGCAGCGCGTCGAGCCATTGCTTGAAGGTCGCGCCGGCCTTGACTGGCTGCGCAAAGTCCTCCACGCGCGCCTTGCTCCGCCGGCTGTCGAGCGCGTAGGTGCGCACGCCGGACAGATCGAATTCCTCGTAGGGAAACGCCATGTTCGCCTACGTTACACGATCAGCATCGCATCGCCGTAGCTGTAAAACCGATATCTTTCAGCGACGGCATGACGATACGCCGCGAGCACACGTTCGCGTCCGGCAAACGCCGCAACCAGCATCAGCAGCGAGGAGCGTGGCAGGTGAAAATTTGTCACGAGACCGCTGACGATCTGAAATGAATGCCCGGGCCGGATGAAGAGGCCCGTGCGTCCCGACGCCGGTACGACGCGGCCATCCTCGATCTGCAGTGACTCCAGCGCCCTCGTCGTCGTCGTGCCTACGGCGATGATGCGGCGACCGTCGCGACGTGCGTCGGTCAATGCATCCGCAGCCTCCGGACCGACGCTGATGGCTTCGGCATCGACAACATGTTCTTCAACCGTATCGGTGCGGACAGGCTTGAACGTGCCATATCCGACGTGAAGGGTGATCTCGACGATCTGAATGCCGCCCGATCGCAATGCGGCGAGCAGTGCATCCGTGAAATGGAGACCTGCAGTTGGTGCAGCCACCGAGCCGCGATCGCGTGCGTAGACCGTCTGGTAACGCTCCCTGTCTTCCGCCCGGTCGTCGCGCCGGATGTACGGAGGAAGCGGGATGTGTCCGATCCGATCGATGGCGGACTGCACGTCGGTAGTACCACCCTCGGACCACAGACGTATCTCGCGGCGACCAAAAAAGTGACGCGCCAAGACCTCACCGTGCAGCTGAATGCCGTCGGCTTCAAAAAGCACCCGGGCGCCCGGTTTCATTTTCTGGCCGGGATGCATCAGGCACTCCCACAGCTCTGAACTTCCAACTTGCAACTTCCCACTTCCAATGCGTTCGTTGGGAGTCCGGGAATCGGATGTTGGAAGTTTCCCGATGAGCAGGCACTCGACTTCGCCGCCGCTCGGCACGCGGCGGCCGAGCAGCCGGGCAGGAAAGACGCTGCTGTTATTCAGGACGAGCAGATCGCCGGCTCGAAGAAAATTCCCGAGATCCCGGAAGACGGCGTCATGCACGACACCCGAATTACGGCTGAGTACAAGGAGCCGGGAGCCCCCACGGTCTTCGGACGGCTCCTGCGCAATCAATTCTTGAGGTAGGTCGAAGTCGAAATCCGAGACATTCATTCGAATGCGCGCCGTCAAGGCTATCAGCTGAGACTGGCCGGTCGCTTGCAGCCCGCCCACCGGATGTACGACGTGGTGATTGTGGGCGGCGGACCGGCCGGTCTGAGCGCGGCGCTTGTTCTCGGTCGCTGCCGTCGCCGTGTGCTGGTCTGCGATTCAGGAGCGCCGCGGAATGCCAGAGCCGCCGCGCTGCACGCCTTCCTTACCCGCGACGGCACGCCGCCGCTGGAGCTGCTGCAGCTGGGACGCGCTGAATTGAGCCGATATGACATCGACGTTCGCCAGGCCACGGTGACGAGCGTGGAGCCGGCGGCGGCGCAGTTCACCATCACGATCGACGGCGCAGAGCGAGTGACGACCCAGGCGGTGCTTCTCGCTACCGGCGTCGCCGATCAACTCCCGACGATACCTGGTCTGCAGGAGTGCTACGGCATCAGCGTTCACCACTGTCCTTACTGTGATGGATGGGAGCACCGTGACGAGCCGCTTGCCGTGCTGGGCAGCGGCCGCGGCGCCGCCGGCCTCGCCATGTCACTCAAGACGTGGAGCGACCGCATCACCCTGTGCACGAATGGCGTCCCGCCGCGCTTGCAGCGAACGCAGCACGAACAACTCGCGGCGCTGCAGATCCCTGTGCGGCGCGAACGTATCCTCCGTGTGGAGCATGAGCGCGGACACGTCACGCACCTGGTGTTGAAGGACGCGGAAGCGGTCATGTGTGGCGGCGTATTCTTCGCCTCGACCCAGGCGCAGCAGGCGGATTTTGCCAGGCGGCTCGGCTGCGAGTTCACCCGCGGCGGCACGGTGAAGACCGACCATCTTGGCAAGACATGCGTTCCACGCGTGTATGTCGTCGGCGACGCCTCGCGCGACGTGCAGTTTGCCATCGTGGCCGCGGCGGAAGGCGCCAAGGCAGGCGTGGCAATCAACAAGGCGCTGCAGGCGCAGGCGGGTCTGGCCGTGCGTCAGGAGAGCTGACGTGGCTGAGCCGATTCGGCACGTGTCCGCACGCAGGGGTACCGCTACCGGCAAGACGACGATTGTCGACGCCGATCTCAGCGTCCGCAGCGTCGCGCTGACGATCCTTGCGTTTGTCGCGGTGATGTACGCGTTGAGCTGGGCCCAGGAGGCATTCATTCCGATTGTCTTGAGCATCCTGATCAGCTACGCGCTCGAGCCGATCGTGGCGACGTTTACTCGGGCACATGTGCCGCGCATTCTAGCCGCGGCGCTCGTGGTCGCGCTGACCGGCGGATCATTGGCATACGGCGCCTACTCGCTGTCGGATGATGCGACGGCGATCGTCGCGCAGCTGCCCGACGCGGCAAAGCGACTCCGCCGCACGCTCCAGCGGGATGGCGGAACGCCTGATGCCATCGAGCACGTGCAGCAGGCGGCGAAGGAACTGCAGAAAACGGCGGACCAGACGACGGTCAGCAACCCCGCACCGGCAGGCGTGACCCGCGTGCAGATCGAAGAGCCCGCAATCAACGTGCGCCAGTACATCACGTGGGGGTCTGCCAACCTGATCGCGTTCGCCGGGCAGGCAACGCTGGTTTTCTTCTTCGTCTTCTTTCTGCTGGCGTCGGGCGACCTGTTCAAGCGCAAGCTCGTGAAACTCGCGGGGCCGTCGCTCGAAAAGAAGAAGATCACCGTCCAGATTCTCGACGAGATCAACCGGCAGATCGCGCGCTTCCTGTTCGTCCGCGTGTCGACCAGCGTCCTTGTCGGCGTGGCGACATGGCTGGCGTTCTGGGCCGTCGGGCTGAAGCAGGCGGCGTTGTGGGGCGCTGCGGCCGGCGTGTTCAACTCGATCCCGTACTTTGGTCCGGTCATCGTCGCGGCTGCAACCGCGGTGATTGCGTTTCTGCAGTTTGGAACGCTGGCAATGGCCGCGTACGTGTCCGGCATCTCGCTGGCCATCACGAGCGTCGAGGGCTGGCTGCTGACGCCATGGCTGACGAGCAGAACCGCACGGACCAACGAAGTGGCGATCTTCGTCGGGCTGATCTTCTGGAGCTTCGTCTGGGGCATCTGGGGCACGCTGCTGGCCGTGCCAATGCTCGTGATCGTCAAGGCGTACTGCGATCACATCGACGATTTGAAGCCTGTCGGTGAACTGCTGGGCGACTAGGTCACCTTTCGCCTTCGATCTTGAGTGGCCGCGAGAAACTTTCCAAGATCCGTCCGCCCGCGCCCGGCGAGAAGCGGCTTCCACAGATCGCCGACACGGGAGATTCGCGCGCGGACGTTGTCGAGCCGGAAATCGTCGATGCGCGCGCCCTTTGCCACTTCGTCCCAAGTGAGCGGCGTCGAGACGGTGGCCAGCGGACGCGGCCGCACGGAGTAGATACTGGCCAGGGTTCTCCCCCATGCGTTCTGGTTGTAATCGACGAGCACGCGTCCGCGCGGCCGGCTGGCGACGCGGTACTCGGACGTCATCAACGACGGATGCCGCGATGCCAGCTCGACGGCCAGCGCCTTGGCGAACGTCCATACCGTTTTCTGCACCGGGCCGCGGACGATCGGCACGTAGACGTGCAGCCCTTTTGACCCGCTCGTCTTCACGAGCGGCTTCATCCGCAACGCATCGAGTGCCTCCCGAACAATCAATGCGCTCTGACGGACCTGATCGAACGTCGCGCCCTCGCCCGGATCGAGGTCGAAGTGCACGTAATCCGGCCGATCGACGTCGTCGCACTTCGCGTACCACTGGTTGAGGTCGATACATCCGAGATTGATCACCCACATCAGCGACGGCACATCGTCGATAACCGGAAAGTCGATGATGTTTCCCGATTCGTGCTCGATGGCGCACGTCCTGATCCATGCCGGTCGCGGAGCGGGTGCTCGCTTCATGAAGAAGAACTCGCCGTCGGCACCGTGCGGATAGCGTTTCATCACCATGGCACGGTCAGCGATATGCGGCAGCAGCACCGGTGCAACATCCACGTAGTACTGGATCAGCGCACCCTTCGTGATCTTGCGCGCCGGCCAGAATAGTTTTCGCAGATTGGTCAATCGGACTTCGCGTTGACCGACGACCATGGTGACGTTGTCCGTGTCGTTCGGGATTGTGACGCGCGGCACCTTCGCCATGTCAGCGCGTCTTCTTGCCGCCCTTGACACGGCGCCCTACACCTGGCTCGGTCCTCGTGACGCCCTTGAATGGGCGCCCTACGGCTGGCTCGCTGTTCTCGGCGCCCTGGCGCCCGGCCGTTCGACCGTAGGGCGCCCCTTCAGGGGCGCCGCGGAGAATGCCGCGAACGGGTTCGAGCTTCGGCGGCCGCTCGCCGTGGCGCGTGGCACCCGCAATCGGCGCGTAATCGAGCTCGACGCCCGCCAGCACGCAGCGCAGCATCAGGCCGCCACGACTCATGTCTCCGCGGCCGACAAACGCCGGAGGAAACACCAGCTTGTCCGCAAAGATCGGCTGCAGCACTTCGACGTACTTACCCGATGCGATGCTGCCCAGCAGAACCACTTCACAGTCGGGTCCGATCGCCTCACGGAGTGCCAGCGCTCCCTGCTCCAGCGGGCGACGATACGCCGGGTTGGCCAGATCGATCGACACGGAGGCAAAGGCCTGCAGCGACGCGATCGTGATCGGTGTGTCGGCAGAGCGCAGTCCAGCGTTGGGAGTGATCACCAGCACTCCTCCGGCGGTAACCGAATCGGTTGGATCGGGGGGCTGCGCAAACCGCCGCGCATAGGCAAGTTTGCCGCGGAAGTAGAGACCGCTGACAAAGCTGAACACGTCACCGAGCGCCGTGCCGTCTGCGGTACGCAGCTGCCGCGCCAGGTCGAACTGTGCTGCTGGAGACATTACCATTCGCGCCCGCACGCCTCCGCAGTTCGCGGGCGACAGCAGAAACACGCGACCCGGACGGTCCGGACGTGCAGCGCTGGCCCGCTTCGTTCTCACCGCAGGGGCTCGACGCTTCGCCACGATCAGCTGAAGAGGCCGGCCAGCAGATTGAACGTCCAGCCGAGGAGCAGGAATGGGATCGCGGCGATGACGAGCAGGACGGCGATCGCCCCGATCACGAAGGTCCAGTCGCCCGTTGACGGGTGGCGTTCTTCGTAGGCGTGACGCTCGAGCAGCGCCATGTTCATGTCGTTCGACTTCCACGCGAAGTCAAACAGATCGCCGGCGATCGGGATGATACCGACGAGGGTGTCGATGCCGACGTTGAAGATCATTCGCATCAACACCACGTGCGGCACGCCGAGATCGCGAGCCTGCCAAATGATGCCCAGGGTGAACAGCGGCGACACCAGATCGCCAATCCCCGGAACCAGGCCGAGAATTGGATCAAGGCCGAAACGGAAAGAAGTACCGGGCAGCTGCATCGACGAATCGAGCAGCCGGGCCACCCGCCGCAGCGCTGCCAGGCGTTGTTCCTGGCCGGGAGTAAGCCGCCGCAGGCGCGTCACCGGCGGCCTGGTCAATTTCCAACTCCCAATTCCCAACCTCCAACAAAAGATTAACGTGTGATTTGGAAGTTGGAAGTCGAGCGTTGGAAGTTTCGCGTTTTGCTACTCCTTGAGACCCCACCTCAACAGAAGCGAGCCGACAGTAAACCCGGCGCCAACAGAGACCATCAGCAGCAGGTCACCGCGTTTCAGCCGCTTCTCGCACACCGCGTCATTGAGGGCCAGAGGAATCGTCGCCGCCGTCGTATTGCCGAATCGCTCGATGTTGATGACGACCTTTTCCTCGGGCACGCCGAGCTTTTCCGCAGCTGACAGGATGATCCGTCGATTCGCCTGATGTGACACGAGCAGATCGATGTCGTTCGGCTTGATGTTGTTGCGATCGAGGATTCGGCGGCAGGCTTCCTCCGTGTTGCGGACGGCGAACTTGAAGACCGCCTGACCGTCCTGCTTCACGTAGTGCATCCTTTTGGCGACCGTCTCCGTCGAGGCAGGCATGCGGCTCCCGCCGGCGGGCATGCACAGCGCGGGGCCACCGCTGCCGTCAACGTAATTCTCGAAGTCGATGATGCCGATGTCTTTCTCGTCGGTCGCTTCGACGACGGCTGCACCAGCGCCGTCACCAAAAATGACACAGGTCGCGCGATCGGTGTAGTCGATGATGCTCGACATGACGTCGGCGCCGATGACGAGCGCATGCTTGCTGCCGCCCGCCGACACCAGTTGCGCCGCCGTCGTCAGCGCGTAGGTGAACCCGGAACACGCGGCAAAGAGGTCGTACCCCCACGCGTGATTTGCACCGAGCCGCTCCTGGACGAGGCAGGCCGTGCTCGGAAACAAAGTGTCCGGCGTCGTCGTGCCGACGACGATGAAATCGATGTCGTCCGCAGCCAGGCCGGCGCGTTGAATGGCCTTTCGCGCAGCTTCGACGGCCAGGTCGGACGTCGCCACGCCGGGATCGACGATATGTCGTTCACGAATGCCGGTGCGCTGCAGGATCCACTCGTCGCTCGTGTCGACCATCCGTTCGAGGTCGGCGTTGGTCAGCAAGCGCGGCGGAACGTAGGTCGCAAGGCTCGAGATGCGCGCACGACGGAGTGCGCGGGACGAATCGGCTACCACAGGCTCGGTTCCTTTTTCGGGGGTGTGAGACCGAAATATTCGTAGGCCCGCGCCGTCGCCACACGACCGCGCGGAGTGCGATCGAGAAAGCCGGCCTGAATCAGGAACGGCTCGTAGATGTCCTCGATGGCGTCCTTCTCCTCATGAATCGCAGCAGCGAGGCTGTTCACTCCAACCGGACCGCCATTGAACTTTTCGACGATCGTGCGCAGCAGGTTGCGATCGACTTCATCCAGACCGTGGTCGTCCACTTCCAGAAGCTTCAGCGCGTCGTGCGCAACGGCGGAGGTAATCCGCCCCTGTGCGCGCACCTGGGCGAAGTCGCGTACCCGCCGCAGCAGCCGGTTGGCAATGCGTGGCGTGCCTCTCGACCGCCGCGACAGCTCGACGGCAGCCTCGTCTTCAACGGGGACACCAAGAATCCGCGCCGAGCGGCGAACGATTTCCTCGATGTCTCGCGGCGTGTAAAAGTCGAGACGATGCACGATGCCGAAACGGCCGCGCAACGGGGCCGTCAGCAGGCCGGCGCGAGTGGTCGCACCAATCAGCGTGAATTTCTGCAACGGTACCTTGACCGATCGGGCACTCGGACCCTGACCGATCATGATGTCGAGCTCGTAGTCCTCCATGGCCGGGTAGAGGACTTCCTCGATCGCCGGAGACAGGCGGTGGATTTCGTCGATGAACAGGACCTGACGGTCCTGCAAATCCGTCAGCATGCCGGCGAGGTCGCCCGTCTTCTCGATGACCGGACCGGCGGTCGCTCGCAGCGCGACGCCCATCTCATTGGCGATGACGTAGGCGAGCGTCGTTTTGCCGAGGCCCGGAGGGCCGTACAGCAGGACATGATCGAGCGCCTCGCCGCGTTGTCGTGCGGCCGCAATAGAGACCTGCAAGTTGTTGCGGACGCGATCCTGGCCGATGTATTCATCGAGGACGCGCGGGCGCAACCCGGCGTCATATTGCGCATCGTCATCGACCGGGACGGCGGCAACCAGGCGATCGTTCATCGGACCAGTTCCCTGAGCGCCGCCTTCAGCGCCTGCTCGAACGTCGGCTCGGACATGGTGTGCAGTGTGGCGTCGACGGCTTTTTCAGCCTGAGGCCGATGATAGCCGAGGTTCTGAAGCGCCGAGAGCAGATCGCCCCGTACGTGGTCGGCACCGTTGAGCGGAACCGTGCCGGCAACGGCCGGGACGCCCATCTGCGCCAGACGATCCTTGAGCTCCAGCACGATGCGTTCAGAGGTCTTTTTGCCGACGCCGGGAATTCCTGTCAGCCGGGCGACGTCGCCACGCTGCACCGCGCTGAGAAGTTCCCGAGGCTCCATGCCCGACAGGACGGCAATCGCCAGCTTCGGCCCGATGCCGCTGATGCCGATCAGCCGTTCGAACAGCTGCCTCTCGAGATCCGTGAGAAACCCGAACAGCTGGAGGGCATCCTCACGCACGTGCGTGTAGATGCGCAACGTTACGTCGGCGCCGGCGTCGCCGACGTCATAGAAGGTCGACAGCGGCACGTGGACCTCATAGCCGACGCCCTGCACGTCCACGAGCAGCCTGTTGGGTTGTTTCTCTCCGATCCGGCCGCGAAGAAATCCGATCATCCGTGCGCGGGCGGACGATACTGCCGCCAGGAGCGAGGCTTCACCCGGCCACTCTGAGAGCTGCTCTCTGCTGTTTCCTGGCGGGTCTTCACGCGGGGCGGCGTCCGCGAGTGCAGGTGGCAGATCGCCACCGCCAGCGCGTCGGCAGCGTCGTGCGGAGCCGGCGCCTTCGCCAGGCCGAGCAGCAGCTTGATCATCTGCTGGACCTGATGCTTCTCCGCACGGCCGTAGCCGACGACGGCACGCTTGATTTCGGCCGGGGTGTACTCGACGACATCACACCCCGCCTCGACGGCGGCAAGGATGGCGACGCCACGGGCGTGCCCCAGTTTCAACGCGCTGCGCGCATTCACGGCATGAAACAGGCTTTCCACGGCAACGCATTGGGGCTGGTGAGAGGCCAGGAGCGAGGCCAGTTCACGATGAATGCGGGCGAGCCTCTGCGGAAACGTGTCGGCGGCGGAAACCTTTATGGCGCCACAGGCAATCAGATGATGGCGCCGTCCGTCGGTCTCGACGCAGCCGTAACCGGTGCGCTCCGAGCCGGGGTCGATGCCGAAGATTCTCACGCGAGCGAGGCCTCGATCTCCTTTTCCTCGATATCGAAGTTCGCCCAGACGTGCTGGACGTCGTCATGGTCGTCGAGCGCCTCGAACAGTCTGAGCATCTGCTGCGCTTCCTTGCCCTGCAGCTTGACGTAGTTCTGCGGCACCATCGCGACTTCCGCGCTGGCCGGCTCGACGCCGAGCCCTTTGACCGCATCGCGGACTTTCTCGAAGTTCTCCGGCGACGAGATGATCTCCCACGCGCTGCCGTCGTCGTTCATGTCGTCGGCCCCGGCATCGAGCGCGGCGTTGAGAAGATTCTCCTCGTCAACCTTTGCCTTCTCGACGACGATCTGCCCCTTGCGGTGGAACATCCACGCGACGCTGTTTTCGGCGGCCAGGTTGCCGGCGTGCTTGGAGAACACGTGACGGATTTCACCGACCGTCCGGTTCTTGTTGTCGGTCAGCGTGTGGACGAGCAGGGCCACGCCGCCCGGCCCGTACCCCTCGTACCAGATCTCTTCGTACGAGACACCCGGCTCCTCGCCGGTCCCGCGGCGGATGGCGCGCTCGATGTTCTCGCGCGGCATGTTGTTGGCCTTGGCTTCGGCCACGATCGTCCGCAGACGCGGGTTCATGTCAGGGTCCCCTCCGCCAGCCCGCGCAGCGACCGTCAGTTCCTTGATCAGACGCGTGAAAACCTTGCCGCGCTTCGCATCGGCCGCGCCCTTCTTGTGCTTGATGGTGTGCCACTTGGAATGGCCTGACATGGTGAAAACCCCCGGAAATACGAGAAAAATGGACCGGTCATTTTACCACGGGCTTTCTGGCGAGAATGATCCACACGTCGGCGCGCGGATCCCAGGCGCCGCCGCGGTAATCACCGAGCAGGGCAGAGATTTCGAATCCGGCACGCTCCAGACGACGCGTCATCTGCGGCACTGACAGGGTGCGGAAGGCAAGCGAGAAGCGGTGACGGCGCGTCCGGCGTCCTCGCCGCTCGACGAACTCCTGATCGAACATCGTGCGACCGCGAGCCGGGTCCTGGCGGACTGTTTCGACGAGCGTGATGTGCGTGCCACCGCGACGGCCACGCCAGCCTTTCAGGCTCACGCGCTTGTGGTACTCCTCCCATGACGGGAGGTCAGCGACGAGCTCGAGACCGAACGTACCGTCCGGCTGCAGGACGCGGCGGACTTCCCGCAGCGTCTCGGCGAGATCGCGCTCGCGCAGCAGCGATTGCAGAATGCCGTAGGGCGCCATGACCAGCGCAAAGCTGCTGCTCGAGCGCGCCGAGGCGAACGGCAGATGGCGAATGTCGGCCTGGGCCAGTTGCAGCCGGCGGTACAGCCGTCCGCGGGCGATTCGTCGTCGCGCCAGATCGAGCATGGCCGCGGAACGATCGACACCGATCAGGCGGACGCCTGCGCGCGCCAGCGGCAGTGACACGCGACCGGTGCCGCAGCCCAGCTCCAGTGCCGTTCCGCCCGCCTGCAGCGCGAGGTTGCGCCAGAAGGGAATATCGCGGCGTCCCAGGGTCTGCGCGTTCTCCCAGTCGTAGAACGGCGCGTAATCGTCCCATCCCTCGAAGCCTTCCACTACGCCTTCTGTCCGACGGTCGCAAACAGCATCGTGTGCTGGATTTCGAAAAAGGCGCTGTCGGCCGCCGTGGCTTCACGTTCGTATGTCGTGAGCGCGTGCAGCAGCTCACGCCCGAGCTCGCGCACATCCTTGCGCGTGACCTTCTCGACCACGCCCTGCACGGCGTCACGACGCTGTTTCCATTCCTCGGCGGACGGCGGTACCAGCCAGGTATGCGAGACCGGAAACAACTTGACGTCGATTGGCTCAATGCCGTGGCGCGTGAACAACGCCGGTAATCGGGGGCCAATTCGATCGTCGGTTCGCTCGTTCCGGGCGTCAGCGGCTGCGGCGAAGAACTGCTTCGACAGCTCGAACGCCTGACTTCCCGAGGGAATCGCGCTGAACAGATTCCGAGAGGCGTTGTCCGGTTCGACCGCGACAATGCGGCCGCCGCGGGCAGTCACCCGCGCGCACTCGGCGACGGCGGTATCTGCGTCCACGATGTGCTGCAGAACCGCGATGCAGTAGAGCGAGTCGAATGCTCCATTCCTGAACGGCAGGCAGCACGCGTCAGCCGCAGCAAAACCGACACGCTGGTTGTGCGACTTCGTCTCCTGCAACGCCGCAACCACCTTGCGCACGATGCGATCGACTCCGACGAGTCGAATCTGCGAGATGTGCAGGCGCCCGAGGCTGACTTCGGCAATGCCTTTGCCGCATCCGATATCGAGGATCCGATTTCCGGCCCGCGGCCGCAGTGTTTCGGCGAGGAATTCGGTGAACTCGTCCGTCCACCACCGCTCACGCAGATGCTTCAGCGTGGCTGATATGAATCCGTCGATGGGCGCGGCCATGGTCAGCGTGCTGCGATCTCAGTCCGACACCGCGAGCTCGCCCGGCACGATCGGACGTGTTCTCGGCAACACGCCCAGACGAGCAAGATTGCCCACAAAGATGAGAACGCCCACGAAGGCGAGCAACTTGGCGACATCGTAGGTCCTGCCGATGGGAAGCACTTTCCACAGCAGCCATAGCACGGGTTGCGCGATCATCACCGCCCACACCGAGCCGTAGAAATACCGACGCTCATGGCCCTCGCCCTTGGTCGAGGCTTTCACCCGTGGGAGCAGGGCGAATGCGCCGAGGGCCCAGACTGTCCCGGCGAGCGGAAAGTACGCGATCTCGTACATCTGCTTCAGACGCCACTCTCCAGTGAACACTGCGTAGGTCAGCCCGGCGAGGTTCAGGACGGCAAAGGCGACCACCTCGCCCCACGCCGTCGTGTAGCAGATGCGGCGATAGAGAGGGTTCGGTCGATCTTCGGTAAATCGAATGATATAGGGCGCAGGCTCGCACCCAGGCAACCGCCCCAACAGGCCAGCGAGGCCGGTCGCCGCGAGGACGGCGCCCAGCCATATCGCCATGCGTCTGTCGAAGCCGCGTTCAAACAGATCGAACGTCAGAGGCCCCGGCGCAATGAAAAAGACGATTATCCAGATCGGCCAGTGATTGAAGCGGTAATACAGCTTGTTGCGATGGCGGATCGTGCGCGCGGTATCGAGCTCGATGTAGCGTGCATGCGTGTCGAGTTGTGCCTGCGTAGACATGAATATCGACGATTTTATGTCAGCACGATATCCGGACGTCCTTCGCGGACGATGCGGCCTTCGTCCATCACCAGTACGCGATCGACGCAGCCGCGGGCGAAGAGGGCATCATGCGTCGCGACGAGGATCGTGGTCCCGTCGGCCGACAAACTTCGTACGGTTGCCGCCAGTTCGTCACGGCGCGCCGGATCAAGCGAGGCGGTCGGTTCGTCCATGAGGAGAAGCAGCGGTCTCATTGCCAGCGCCCGAGCAATGGCTACCCGTTGCGCCTCGCCACCCGACAGCTCTCCCGGACGCGCATCGGTCCGATGTGCGACACCCAACTGCTCGAGGAGCGCGCGGGCGTGGCGCTCCGCCTCGGATCGCCGCGTGCGCGCGACGTGAACGGGCGCCAGCCACACATTCTCGAGAGCGGTCAGGTGGTCGAACAGATGATGAAACTGAAACACCATGCCGATGTGCCGTCGCGATCGCACCCCTGACGCCTGCTGGTCGCCAGCATCCGTCCGGCTGACGGTGACGGCCCCAGTCGTCCGCGGTTCCAGTCCGGCGATCGCACGGAGTACGCTCGTCTTCCCGGCTCCCGAGGCACCCATCAGCGCCACGCGCTCACCTCGCGCGGCGCTGAAGGTCACGCCCTGCACGAGCGTGCGCCCATCGCGTTCGACATGCAGCCCCTCAACGGCGAGGACAGCGCTCATCGCCGCCAGCCTTTCTCAATCCGTCGGGCGAAACTCGCCAGCGGCAGCGACAACACCAGGTACATCGCCGCGCACATCGCACCCGGCAGCACCCAACTGCCGACATTCGCCGCAAAGATGGACGTCTGTTTCGTCAGCTCGACAACCGTGATCACCGACACGAGCGAACTGTCTTTGAGCAGTGCGACAAAGTCGTTCGTCATCGGCGCAAGCGCCAGACGGAAGGCCTGCGGCGCTCGAATCAGCCTCAACGTCTGCACATTGGTCAGACCCAAAGTGCGCGCGGCCTCGAGCTGTCCGGCTGGCACGGCCTGCAAAGCACCTCGATAAATTTCGCTTTCGTAGGCCGCGTAGTTGATGCCCAGTCCCAGAAGCGCTGACAGAAAAGCCGGCAGTTGAACGAAAGCCGCGAGGCCGAAGTACAAAACGAACAGCTGAAGCAGTAGCGGCGTTCCGCGGATCAGTTCAACCCACGCAGTCAGTGCCAGTTCCAAAGCGCGCGGGCCATACACGCGCCCGCTGGCGATCGCCACACCAAGCGCAACAGCCAGCGCCATGGACAGGACAGACAGCAGCACGGTGACACCCGCGGCTTTAATGAGCGCCGGGAGATAGCGGATGGCCGCTTCCCAGTTGTTCGTCGACGACGCGGTCCGCTGTGACTGCGGTAAAACCTGGCTGTCGCTGGTCAACCGAGCATAGAGCGCCGGCTGATCCGAGTTCCACATCCCCCACTTGCGGAAGATGGCTTCGAGACGTCCGTCCCGCATGGCGCGACGAAGGGTTTCGTTGATCCGATCGCGGAGGGCGGTATTGCCGGGCGCGAGGATCCCGACGTAGTACCCCACGCCGATCGCTGAGGACTGGTTCATCAGACCCGGGTTTCGCCGAACGCCTCGTTCCGCGAGCACATCGTCCAGCAGCACGGCATCGACACGGCCGATCGCCAGGTCACTGTACGGGTGCACGTCGTCTTCATACGTCACGGGGATGACGCCATGCTCTTTCTCCGCCACGACGAGCAGCTCCGACGCGAGCGTCGTTCCAAGCGTGGCGACGCGGCGTCCGGCGAGGTCGGCAAGCGTTCGATATCGCGCGCCGTCGGCCGATCGGACGGTCAGGATTTCGCGAAATTCGTAATACGGAATCGTGACCGCCAGGCGTGCGCGACGCGCCGGGCTGTCTTCGATTCCGCTCAGGCCGACGTCAAAGTCGCCGCGAGTTACTGCCGCGTCGAGGCTGGTAAAGCCGACTTGCACGAAGCGAGGCGCCAGCTTTTCGCCCGCTGCCAGCAGCTGCGCCACTTCAACGTCGAACCCGACGACCCTCGTCGGATCGGCCGGGTCAGCTTCGACAAACGGCGCACCTCCTTCCGCATCGCCGCCCCACCGAAGCTCTGCGCTCGGCTGCGCGCCAACGATCGTCACGCCGGCGACGAGCATTGCCGTGATCGCCATTGGCTGCCGGGTCACGCGACACATCATAGGGCGTCAGCCCTTGCGGCGCCGTTCGAGGTCGTCGAGAGTGCGCGGCCAGTCGGCGCGCAACAGACGGGAGAGGGCGCGATCGGCGAGCAGCCGGCCGCCTGTCTGGCAGGTCGCGCAGTAATTGGCCTCGTTTGCGGCATAGACGATCCGCTGGACCGGCGATCCGCAGTCTGGACACGGTTGGCCGTACCGGCCGTGCACGGCCATGCCCGGACGGAATGCCGTCACCTTCTCCGGAAACAGGCCTCCCGCCTCATGCTGCAATCGCGCGATCCACACGGTGAGCGTCAATCGGATCGCTTCGTACAGTCGCCGCAATTCCTCGTCAGAGAGCGACTCCGTCTGCTTGAAGGGAGACAACCGGGCAGCGTGCAGGATTTCGTCCGAGTACGCATTGCCGATTCCGCTGAACATGTGCGGGTCTGTCAACGCACGTTTCAACGTGTGGTTGTCCTGTCGAAGGACCCGCGCGAACGCCGGCAGATCGATCTCGAGTACGTTGACACCGCCGGGATCGTGCTGCTGCAAGGGGTCGAGACCTCGCACGACATGCAGCGACGCCTGGCGCTTCGTTCCCGCTTCCGTCAACAGGAGCGTGCCGTGATCGAAGTCGAGCGCCAGCAGTCCGACCTTGCCCGGAATCGTGGCGCCTGGATCCTTCCATCGCAGCCGGCCGGCGATCATCAAGTGCAGAACGAGGAAGAGTTCGTCGTTGAACTCGAACACAATCCGCTTGCCGAGGCGATGCAACGCGATGACGCTCCGCCCTTCGACGGCGGTCAGCGGCGGGTCGATCGAGCGCAGCAGGAATGGTGACGCCAGACGGACCGCAGCGACGCGGTGGCCGACCACCCGCGGGGCGAGGGCGTGCAGATACAGCAGAATATCGGGAAGCTCTGGCACGTTGAGACCTTTATAGACCAGCCATGCGATCCATTTCAGATGACCGCGGGTACAACCAGGGATGGGCGTCGTCGCAGGCGACAGAGGTCCGCACAGAGCGGAGGTGCAACTACATTGCCGGCTTAATGCGAACGAGGTCGGATGAGACCGTGCTGGAGATCGGCTGCGGCACGGGCGAGAACGCGTTCCTACTGGCCTCGAAGACCGGTAAGCGGATCCTTGCCACGGACATCTGTCGACCGTTCCTGGATCAGGCAGCGAAACGTTACGAGCGGCCGAATCTCAGCTTTCAGTTTCTCGATTTTCGCCAAGTCAGCGGCCGTGAACTAGGGAGCTTCGATTACGTCGTTGGCAACGGCATCCTGCATCACCTGTACCGCGACCTGGAGGGATCGCTCGTCCAGATGCGGCGACTGCTGAAGCCGGGCGGACGGATCATTTTTCTCGAGCCGAATCTGCTGAATCCGTACTGCTGGTTCATTTTCCGGTACCCGATCCTGAGGAAACGAGCCAAGCTCGAACCGGACGAGATGGCGTTTTCGAAATCGTTCATCGAGGCGAAGCTGGCCGCCGCCGGCTACCGTAACATCCGCGTTGAGTATCGTGACTTCCTGCTGCCAGGTATTCCCGCGCCGCTGATCCGCCCGTCGATTGCAGTCGGTGCAGTGCTCGAGCACGTACCGATCCTGCGCGCACTCGCACAGTCACTCTTCATCAGCGCCGACACGTAGCGCCGTTATGCCGTGTGCGACATGCTCTCTTCAGTGGCGAGCCGCACTTCACCGTCACGGATGATGTGACGCCTGATGTAGTGGGGCCGCCGCTTGACTTCTTCGAAAATCTTGGCGATGTACTCGCCAATCAGGCTCAGTCCCAACATGTTGATCGAACCGAAGAAGATCACCACCAGCACCAGGCTCGTAAAACCGCGCGGTGCCGAGGCGGGAAAAAGGATCCGCGCAGCGATCTGAGCCGCGGCGAGGAGACAGGAAAGCAGGAAGAAGCCGACGCCGAGGGTGGTGAGCATGTTGAGCGGCGCGTTGCTGAATGACAACACCCCTTTCTTTGCCCAGCCGATGTTCTTGAACAGGCTGTTCGTCGTGACGCCAAACATGCGCTCGGGCCTGACATAATCCACGCCGGTCTGGCTGAATCCGGCAAACGCCCGCACGCCCCGTACGAACAGATCGCGCTCGGGAAATGAGAGCAGACTGTTGACGACGCGCCGGTCCATGAGCGAAAAGTCGCCTGCATCCCGCGGGATTGAGATGTATGAAAAGCGATCGAAGATGCGATAGAAGGTCTTGTACGCGACCTGCATGTACCACGGCGCTTCTCTTTTGATGCGGCGGCCGTAGACGACTTCGTACCCGTCCCGCCATTTCCGGACGAATTCCTTGATCAGTTCGGGCGGATCCTGCAGGTCGCCATCGAGGAGAACGCATGCGTTCTTTGTGGCGATCTCCATGCCGCTGCGAAACGCCGCCTGCGAACCGAAGTTTCGCGAATGCGTGACACCGATCACGCGTCGATCGCGGGCGCTGATCGTGCGAATGACTTCCTCGCTGTCGTCCGGGCTGCTGTCGTTGACGAAGATGAGCTCAAAGGCAACGTTCAATTCCTCGAACACCGCCTTGAGACGTTCGTACATGATGGGAATGGCCTGCCCGTCCATGTAGCAGGCGACGACGGCGGAGACGCTGTATTTTTCATCGGCGCCGAACTGCTTCGACGATTGACGATAGCGATCGCGATCCGGCAGGCCTCGGTACCAAGCAGCCGTTCTCTCGAGCCCGATGCGCAGAGGAGTTCTGGCTTCCCAGCCGAGCTCGGAACGTGCCTTCGAGGGGTCCGCGTACCAGTGCGCGACATCCCAGTCGCGCTTCGGCATCGTGAAGTGCGGGCGGCCAGCCAGATGAAATATGTCGCGAGCGAGCCCGGCGACGTCAGCGATCGTCGTTTGCTGTCCGCTGCCGATGTTGAACGACTCGCCGTACAGCTCCTGCCGCAGCCCGATGGCCGCATCCACGAACGCCTCGCAGGCATCGTCGACGTAGATGAAGTCGCGCGAGATGTCGGGAGCGACGAAGTCCGGGTAGGTTCCTTCAACTCCACGCGCCACGAGTGTCGGGATCAGCCTGGATGAGTCCTCGTACGGCCCGTACACGGAGTACAGCCTCAGATTGGCGCAGCCGAACGCCAGGCGCTTGCCTGCGTAGTAAATCAGCCCTGACGCAGCAGCTTTCGAGACCGAGTAATGGCTGTTCGGTGTAAGTGCAGAATCCTCTTTCGGTGCGGACGCGTGATCGCCGTATTCGGAGGAAGTGCCGGCGTGGATGTACCGGTAGGCGTCACGCGCACGCAGCTCTTCGAGCAGACGCGCCGTGAACGATACGTTCGTCTTGTATATCAGCGAATAGTCGGTCTCGAAGGAATACGCCCCGTAAGCGACGCACCCGAATACCGTTCGCGGCGCGACCGCGTCCAGGGTTTTTGCAAGATTGAACTCCACCAGCAGGTCGCCACTGATGATTCTGTCCGCGGGCAGACCTTCGAGCCTCCACGCTGATGCCGACGAACTGGTCCCGAAGACATCACTTCTCTTCCGCGACAGCATCCGAAACAGGTTTGCTCCAATGAACCCGCTGGCGCCAAGCACAAGAATCGGCCCCTGAAGCGCGTCGATACGGGCCTCAATGCCGCCATTCATCTCGCGGTAGCACTCGCTGTCAGCGAATTCAGGATCGTCTCCGGCTCGAGGCCGCTCTCCTTCCGATGGAAAGCCTGCGAACCATATGCGCCCGATGGATAGCCCTTGGCACAGAAGTGACGGAATGAGGCGAGGCTCATACCGGCGGAGAGCAGCTCTGCGGCCACGAGATGTCCGGCACTGCCGTGGGCGGCGTGTTCTTCGACGACAACGAGGCGCGGATCGCGCGCCAGCTGGTCGAGCAGCGCGGCAGGCACACCGCCAGACAACGGCAACTCCGACAGTACCCAGATTCCCGGCCTCTCGGTCGGCGCTCGTCTGAGCGCCGTTTCAATCAACGATCCCGCTATCGGTCCGACGACGATGGCCACGCCGGCGGCGCCGTCGATTAGACAGCGCCATGCGGCGTACGCAGGAAGCCGAAGGGACGCGGGCTTCTCGCAGCGACCGAGACGCAAATATCCCGGGTGCCGCGATTCGCTCATACGCCGAATGATGGGTGAGACGTCGTCCGCGAACGCTGGAATGAACGCGTGTATGTTCTGCAGCGTCAGCAGCGCACCGTAATCCTCGAGGGCATGATGGGTCGAGCCCATGGAGCCGTAGGCGTAGCCTCCGCCATTGCCGACAAGCTTCACGTCGAAACCATGCAGACAGATATCGTTTCTGATCTGCTCGAAAGGCCTGGCGTAGATAAACGGAGCGATGCTGTAGACCCAGCATTGTTCACCGGCCTTGGCAATGCCGGCGGCCACGCTGACCATGTTCTGTTCAGCGACGCCGGCGTTGATGAATCGGGGGCCCATCGCGTCGCGCAACGGCTCGAGGGCACGAAACCCGAGGTCGCCGGTCAGGAACACGAACGGCTTGTCCCGATAGAGGGCGATCAGCGAGCGACACGTCGCGTCCCTCATGTCGCGTCGATTTCTCTGAGCGCCAGCTCGTACTGAGCGGCATCGAGGGGAAGGTAATGCGAGTCCACCCGGTCCTCCATAAAGGAGATGCCGTGACCCTTTCGCGTGCGGAGGACGAGAAATCGTGGTCCTCTCCCTTCGGCGGTGAGAGCCGCGCGCAGCGCGACGGGATCGTGACCCGGAATCTCGTCGACCTGCACCCCGAAGCCTCGAAGCTTGTCCGCGATCGGTTCGAGCGACGCGATTTCCGTCGTTGTACCGAATCCCTGCAGCCCGTTGGCGTCAATCAGTACCGCGACGTTGCTCAGGCGATGATGCGCGCAGAAGAGCACCGTCTCCCAGGTCGACCCCTCCTCGCATTCTCCGTCCGACAGCAGGCAGTACACGGTGCCGCGTTCTCCTCTGAGTTGCTTTCCAAGCGCGAGTCCGGACGCGAGACCGAGACCGTGGCCGAGGCTCCCGGTGCCGAATGGAATGTCCGGATGCCAGCCGCCGGCCGGGTGACCGGACAGCCGGCTCCCGTCCCGGTGGAACTGGTCCAGGTCGACGTCTCCCAGTTTCCCGGTCGCCCATAGCGCGATGTAGAGAGCGCCGGCCGCGTGACCTTTCGACAAGACGAAGGCGTCGTCCGCCGTCATTATTTCGAGGTGCAGCAACAGCACTGCATCGAGCGCACTGAGATTACCGCCGAGGTGTCCGATGCCGCTCTCATAGTGCATGCGGACGAGACGACGCTTGGCGCGTTTGAGCTGTTCTGCAAAGGATCGAGCGGTCATCCGAGTCGGGAGTGTACAGGCGACCGTGGCGCGCAGCCAATGTGGGGCGGCTGAAAAGAAAAAAGCCCGCTCGTCGATGACGAGCGGGCTGTGAATTAATCCCGGCAGTGACCTACTCTCCCACACACCTGCGCATGCAGTACCATCGGCGGTAGCAGGCTTAACTTCCGTGTTCGGAATGGGAACGGGTGTGACCCTGCCCCTATAACCACCGGGAAACTTAGTCATTGATGATTTGGGATCGGTGATTTGTGATTGGTGTAAACCATCACGAATCATCGATCTGTAATCACCAATGGATCTTGTTGTCCGGGGTCCCGGAGGGTGGGGCGCAGTCTTCCACCACGCCGCATCGCCCTACCGGTTCGTCCCGAACTATGTCTGGCAAAACGCCTGAGCAGCGCCTCGCTGTTTCAAAGAACACGTAACAACTGAATACCCTGCAAACGGTAGTTCTGTTTCTCGGTCACACACGCGTGGACAGAGAAGTTTCAAACGCGCGATTGCGTTTGAAAGATAGTTATGGTCAAGCCTCACGGCTCATTAGTACCAGTCAGCTTAACGCATCACTGCGCTTCCACATCTGGCCTATCAACCTGGTCGTCTACCAGGAGACTGTAGGAGTCTTGCGACTCGGGAGATCTCATCTCGTGGAGGGTTTCACGCTTAGATGCCTTCAGCGTTTCTCCCGTCCGGACGTAGCTACTCGGCGCTGCCGCTGGCGCGACAACCGATACACTAGAGGTCCGTCCAACCCGGTCCTCTCGTACTAAGGTCAGCCCCACTCAAATCTCCTGCGCCCATCACAGATAGA